>Ga0302321_100000238_pt1 | contig 49210 bp, 40 predicted proteins | sample Fen_T0_1_FD_202505 | JGI IMG/M metagenome (GOLD analysis project Ga0302321, IMG submission 202505) | Peat permafrost microbial communities from Stordalen Mire near Abisko, Sweden - Fen_T0_1 | ecosystem: Environmental > Terrestrial > Soil > Wetlands > Permafrost | place: Sweden: Abisko... | reverse complement strand
ATATGGATTGGCAAAGAAGCTGGCGGGCTCAATCGAGCAACCTTAGGAAGCGACAAGTATGAGGTCATTGAAACCAATCACATACAAACATCGACCTCCGTGTCATCTATTTATGTTGACAAAGAAGATGTGCTTTGGATCGGTTGCCCAAGCAAAGGGCTAGTGCGATACGATGCAAGGAGAAATACTTCCGTCCTCTACACGGAACAAGATGGGCTTGGGAATAGCGTTACTTATGGAATATTGGAAGACGACTTAGGTAGATTATGGATTAGCACCGATGCTGGAATAAGTGTCTTTGACAAAAAGAATAAAAAGTTTGTCAACTTGGGAAAGTCGAATGGACTTCTTTCTAACCAGTTCAACAGATCAAGTATTCTTTCTACATACAATGGTTACTTTGCTTTCGGAAGCATTAAAGGAATCAGTTACATTAATCCTAACTTATTCCAAATACACCATCACAATAGCCCAATTGAGTTTACAAGACTTCTTATTAACAATAAAGAACAGCAGGTTGATCGACCTGGTTCTGTTCTGAAAGAAAACATTTCCATCGCCAATGAAATTAACCTTGGCTATAATCAAAATTCATTTTCATTTGAAGTTGCATCATTGGACTATGACTTCTCGCATCAATCCGATTACTACTACAAACTAGAAGGATTTGATGATACGTGGCAATACGCTGGTGTGCAGCGTCTAATTCAATATACGAAACTAAATCCCGGAACCTATCAACTTAAAGTAACCACTTCACAAACACCTGATCTCAGTAGGTCTATTGCCAGCATCGATATCATTATACATCCAGCATGGTGGCAAACCACCGCTTTTAAAATTGCAATAGTACTTGTGACCCTGTTCATTGCATTCACCGTTCACCGTTTACGAATACGTTATCTGCTAAAGCAAAAGGAAAATCTCGAGCAACAAGTTAACCAAAGAACACGGCGATTGAATGCAACCAATGATTTACTTAAAACAAAATTGGGTGAGATCAACACCATTAACACGACTCTGAATCAGCAACAGGATGAAATCATTGAAAAGAACAATGAAATTCAAACACAGAACGAAGAACTGATGTCTCAAAATGAACACATTGCTGAGCAACATGAAAAACTAGTCGCGGCGCAACACAACCTTCAGGTTATAAATTCAAAATTGGAGAAAACTGTTGACGAGCGCACACAGACTTTGCAAGAAACCATCGACCATCTCAATAAAATAGTATTTGAATTAGATCGATTTGTCTATAGTGCATCCCATGATCTTAGCGCTCCATTAAAATCTATTCTGGGGTTAGTTCAGATAATTAATTTTGAGAAAGACCAAACGAAAGTAACGGAATATGTAAGTCTTATTAAGGACACCGTTTTAAAACTGGAAGCAGTCATTAAAAGCATGGTTGATTATGCACGAAACTCTCATGTACAAGTCAAAACAGAGAAGTTCAATCTTCGTGAGTTAGTTGACGAGGTCTACACTGAACTCGCCTATCTACCAGAGGCAATCAAACTCACCTTCGACAATCTGATTCCAGAAGAGCTTCAAGTTCAAAGCGACCGCACTCGTGTAAAAGTAATTTTTAACAACCTTATAACGAATGGAATAAAATACGCGGACAAGAATAAGACCGTAGGCTTCATTAAAATTGAAAGTCATAGGAAAGGAAGCAATACCTTTGTAAAGGTTTCAGATAATGGTATTGGTGTTAGGGCGGAATATTTGGATAAGATTTTCAATATGTATTTCCGGGCTACTGAAATATCGAAAGGTTCCGGCCTGGGTTTATTTATTGTTAAGGAGACCATTAACAAGATCGGAGGAAAAGTTTCAGTAGAATCAACGATTGGGTTGGGCTCGACATTCGAAATTACAATACCGGAAATGTCACATTAGCAAGTTTCAGACTAAATCATCGGCAAACAACGATCTTCTTATTTAATGTTCTTTCGCCATTGTTGATTTGAGCAATATAAATTCCACTTTCAATATTTGTGATATTCCATTCAAAAGAGGTCTCACTTCCCTTGTGTGTCCAAATTGGTTGTCCTAATGAATTAGTGACAGTGACATCGTGATTGGGTGATGCTAATTCAAAATTCACCGTTGTCGATGCAGGGTTAGGATAAAGCTTGGAGCTCTTGTCCTCTTCTACTCCCAGAATATGTGTTGTTCTGAACGAATATTGGCTCGACCAATAGTCAATGCCGAGATAATTGACACCTACCTTCCAGAAATATTCGGTTGATGGCAGGAGAGTAGTGGCAGAAAAATTTGTTGCTTTTATCGTTGAAGTGGTTGCATTTGAAAAATCCTGATTCGAGGATAAGACAAATTTATAGTCCGCTTCAAACGGTATCGGTTGCCATTTAAATGTAAGATTGAGATCTTGGTCTATAGCTTTATCAATCGGAGAAACTAATGCTATGGTAAGTTCGCTCTGTGAGTTTCCTCCAACCAGAAAAGCCGGATCCAGTGTGTAAATGAAATCGTTTCCCGCATTATCTATAGCGCTTACACGGAGAGAGTAAAAGCCTATATCCAAATTAGAAAGTATGTTGGTATTAGAACCGGATGGAAGATTTGACCAATTGGTGTCACCTGATTTTTTATACTCGACCTGATAGCTTGAGATACCGCTATTCGATCCGACACACGGATAGTTGAATGGTAAACAATCATCCGAAACTTGCACGATAAGGGAGACCGGATCACCTTGCAAAAAATGATTAGCCAGTTTCCCATCGTTGGTCAACTCAAAGCGAGTGAGAATCGGTGGGTTCTTATCATCTAGGCCAGTATTAAAGTGCAGCTCCGTACTTGCTTTTCCATACTGACCTTGTACCTGGTAATCCCCAAAGTCAATTTTTAAAGTGTAATTATCCGGATTAAGTTTATGGACCAGAATGTATTCATTGTTGTCCCACGGGTAAACCTGACCGAGAGCAGGATTGAATACTGAATGACTCTTCACTATCCCTGAAGTATTTGAGAGGACGTAATTTATTTTTCCTAAAACTTTGTCACCAAGATTATTTATAAAATAACCATCATAAGCAGAGGGGTTAGCAAGAATTGTTGAGTCAGTATTTGCCATTCCCGCACTCCACTGCAATAAGGTCTCGCTCAATTTTACGCTTAATGAAGGGGTAACCAGTTTGATGCTTTCAGTGAGTTCCGAGAAAAAAGTCTTAGAAAAAGCGACCGAATCATTTTTGTAAATTGAAATAGCCGGAGCTTGATAACTGTGACCCGAGTTGGCTGTTGCCAAAATTTGTTGCTGTGTTGAAGTCACCAAATCATTCGTTCCTTTCCTTTGGTGAAATTCCACAAAGTCAGAAGGAAAGTATGGGTTGCTTTTAGACAAATGAAAACTTAATCCACCAACTGCTGTATTGATCGTGCTTAATAAGCCGACTGTTGAAGTAGGGTCATGGTCATATTGATATTTGACTGTAACAAGATCCGACGGGCTATTTGTGAATGACTTACTTTGTGTCACTCCACTTTCAGTTGCACCTAGGTTATAGAATTTAGATGAGCCGCTTGTAATGTTATCGTACAGCCTAAATCCAACGTTCCACTTTGTGCTCATGTTAGATGTGTAAAGTGTATCTGCCCCACCAAGGATAAGGGTGAAAAAGCCTGCAGAACCAGGTTGCAGATAAACCATGCCCGCTTGACTCAATATGTTATCATTCAAAACTATTTTTTTTCCAATCTCATCCACTGGCTGGAAGGCAAGCAGATTGGTCGCATCTGACTTACTCATGGACAAGTTCGAAACGTCAGGAATGGAAATGTTTTCTTTTATAACATGACTATTTTGATAAATCGCCACAAAATTATATTCACCAGTTGGTAAAACAATATTGTAATTTCCGGATGTCGGAAAGTAAAACTTGAAGAAGTAACTATGCGTACCAAATACGGCAACAACATCCGGGAAAGGTTGGTCAAAATGAATCGCGATATGCTCCGGATTTACAAATCCCACAGGCACTTTATAGGAGGTTACGTTATCTGTAATGTTAATAGCACCAAGGTATAAGCCTGGGAGGTCTCTGGACGGTATCTGAGACGTTTGAATAGACACGGCCACATGTACAACTCGGCTTTCATTTCGGTCCAAAGCGAAAGTTGGTTGATCTATAATTGCTGTGACTCCGGGAAGATTCAAATCACCTGATTTGGTGAGTGTAAAGTTCTTTCCAATCCCCGAAAAATTTGTGACCGTCAATGAAATGCTTGTGGTATAAGTGGGCTGGGTTCTATCAAGAGAACCAAGACTTACCGAACCCGGTGAGATGCTAAACGATGCTTTGGCAGCTTTAAGGATATCCAATCTTCCTGCGCCAACGTCAAAGACTCCACCATTCACCGGAGTAGAATTTTGCATTAAAACCGATTTGATTTGTTCAGGTTTCCAATCTGGGTGAAGTTGAAGCATTAGAGCAATTGCGCCTGTCACATGAGGTGTTGCCATTGATGTACCACTCCATGAATCATATTTTCCATTCGGAAGAGAGGAAAGTATGTTTACACCAGGCGCAACAAGATCAGGTTTTAAAGCAAAACTACCTGGGGCAGGTCCCATTGAACTGAAGTAGGCAAGAAGATCATTTGAATCGGTGGCGCCAACTGTAATCGCACTTTGTGAAATGCCCGGCGTACCGATGGTTCCATAGCCACTTTGCCCGTCATTTCCTGCCGCTATAGCAAATACAATTCCCGCGCTCACGGCATTGTCAACTGCTTCACTTATTGGATCAGGACCGTCCGTTGATCCGCCAAGGCTCATGTTCACAACGTCTACCTTGTCATCAGTAGCCGGATTTTGGTCTGGATCAAGGCAACGTTCAATTCCAGCTATGATCCAGCTGTTATATCCCCATCCAGCGGCTGTCAAAACTTTAAAGCCCATGAGGTTCGCATCGGGTGCTACACCTCGAAGGTTTGGTCCATTAGCAGCGGCAATTCCAGACACGTGAGTGCCGTGCCCGTGATCATCCATTGGGTCATTATCGTTATTCACAAAATCATACCCCCCCAACACTTTATGGCCGGGACCAATGCCGTCACTGATATCCGGATGGTTGTAATCAATACCCGTATCAATGATTCCAATGACCACACCTTTTCCGGTAATGTTTAGTTGACTCCAAACTTTGTCAGCCTCAATTATCGAGTTAGAAATTTCGTCAGAGATTTTTATTTTTTTGTCTTCGATAACATAGTTTACATAAGATAGTTTTCGAATTTCATCGATCACCACCTTTGATGCACTGATCGCCTTTCCATTGAATGCCATTTTGAAGTGATGATGGACTTCGGTATCACGAAACCCATTCAAATTTCTTTGTCGATGGGTGTTCTCAATTCGCACAAGGTCGTTAGCGAATTGACTGTGCTCAGTATCCAAATATGATTTTCTCCTTCCGGCTTTTGTTTGTATTTCGGGATCAGATTTGAACTTAATAATGAAACGACCATAGGTAGTATCATTTGTCTTCATGCCTGCATCCTGTATATAATAATTCACCTGCTTACCTGGCGCTGACTGGATTTTATAAGTAGCACCATTGCTTAATTTCACCTGAGCAAAAGAACTCAAAGACAAAAGAAAAAGAGCAAGGGCGAAATGGTACTTTATTTTCAACTTCAAAATATTTAATTAAATCATTTAACTGGAATTTGACTTGGGTGACAGTTGTATTGTTGATGATTACTACTAAAGAAAGAAAATTAACGACCCATGTTCTTAACGGCTACGAAAGATCGCGCAAGGGCCAATAACATCCAACAGTGCTGATGGAAATCTACTCAACCATAGGAAACGTGTAATTTTCTCGAGTTATGCAATCAGGATATCCTGATTTTTCGTAAGGATATCCTTACAAAGTTGACGGCATTTAGTTAGGTCTTCAGAGTTTTGACTTGTTTCCAAAAAAGCCAGACCTGAAAAACAATAGCTAACGTTCCGTTAATGATCAGTGCTGTTGAGATATTCAATTGAGTAACTACGAAACCGGTGAGCAGTGCACCGATTGAAATTCCTCCGGATAAAGCCAACTGATATAGGCTCACTACCCGACCACGGATAGTGTTAAGTATATTCTCTTGCAAAAAAATATTGACAGCAATATTACTTGCCGTCAGGGCAGCACCTGAAATCACCAACAGAATTATCAAAAATAAAAAAGAATGTGTTAGGCCAACGGATAGCATTACAAAACCCAACACGACAGCAATCACCGATGCCAGTTTGTTTCCCTTAAACGATGGCGGTAAAGAAATAAACGAAGTTGCCGCACCGAGTAGCCCCCCAATTCCAAATGCAGTCATCGCTCCGCCATAAGTTCCTACTTCAGCATGAAAAACATTTTTGATGAGCACAGCGCTGAACGCGATAATCGGGGCACAAAACAGGCCGTTCACTAACGTGATCAACAAGGGTAGTCGCACTTCTGGATTGAGAAGCAGATCCCGAAATTCTTTGACTTGTTGAATTGGCCTCTCCTCGATTTGCTTCCGTTTTAATTTCAACCCTCCGCGTGGATAAATAAAATAGAGTGAAAGAAAAAATGGAATATAAGAAGCCGCATTGGCGCTGAAACAAACTATTGCACCGAAACGAACAATCACAACACCTGCAATGGCAGGACCAAGAATCCGGGAAAGATTGAATTGTGTGGAGTTGAGAGAGATAGCCTTGTGAATATCTTTCTCTTCTACCAACGAAGGTATGATCGACTGAAAGGCCGGCATAGAAAGCGAATCGGTAAGCCCCACCAAAAAGGAAATAAGAACAAGCATCCAAACCTTCAGCCCACCCTCCACCAATAAGACTACCATCACCAACACACACAGAAACTGAATGGATTGAAAGAATGAAACAATTTTCTTTCGATCGTACCGATCAGCCAACACTCCACCCCAAAGTGTAAAGAGCCAGCCTGGTGCATTCAGCGCGAAGCTATCAAGCCCTACCCAAAAAGGAGAATTGGTAAGACTAAGCACCACCCACGGTTGGGCAACCTGCTGCATCCACGTGCCGATGTTCGAGAACAAGCTTGATATCCAAAACAGAATGTATCTGCTTGTTCGGAAAAAACTTTTAGAAGCATGCAGTTGATCAATCATATTGAGATGCTTCTATCGGATTGAGGGTTTTTACTAGGAACATGTAAGCAATCTGCATATCGAACTAAAGATAGTCTTTCTCGATACGACTCGGACTTTGGAGCTAATATATTTCGCGACGTTCGAGACGGGAGATATCTGCGAAGGAAGTGGAAGTTATTTTATTGTCAGTTCGACTCTCTGCTTACCCTCAGTCCAAATTTTATTTCCAAGGTCTTTGAGTTTGCTTTCATCCTCTTTAAAAACTTGTCCAAAAATATTCGCACAGTCGAATAGTTTAGCTTGCCCGTAAGAGACAACCAGACATTTTGAGATTTTGTTGCGCGGGTGAATGGGGGCAATTCCAATTTCTCCCGACTCAATGTTAACCGTGGCATTTTCTAATGCTATTTTTAGTTCAGGGCCTTCAGGCGTCCATAGTTCTTCACCTGATGTTCTTGCGTGGAGTAAATCAACCTCAAGTGGCAATATCTTAGCGAATGCATCACAAGTTACCGGTGCATCATCAGTATAAAGCTTGAACTTAATTTCCGCCCCAGTCAATGTTTTCAAAAATAGAGTCGTCATTTTAAAGGGTTGATTTTAGTTGTCACATTTTTAATTGATTTATTAGTGATCCACCTAATAGCCGCCATTTCTATACAAGTAATATTGCTTATATCTTCTTATTCTCAAAACTCACTTCAACACCACCACTGTAATCCCCGCTCCGCCTCTTTCGACATGTTCATCGGCAAAGGAGGCAACTTGCTTCACCGTCTTTAACCGCTCGCGCACAATCTTGCGGAGCACACCTTCGCCTTTGCCATGAAGGATTTTTAATTCACCCTGGCTTAGCAAAATGGCATCGTCTAAAAAACGATCAAGCTCAGGTACCACTTCTTCCGCGCGCTTCCCGCGCAAGTCAAGCGTAGAAACAAATGAAGATTGCTTGCGCATCACATCCACACCCAATGATCTTGCTTTGCTGACGGATGTTGGCTCGATCAGGTCGCTGCGCACGAGTTGATTTAGTTTTACAGTAGTTCTCGCACTTCCAAACTCCACATCGGCCTGTTTTCCTTTGATAGCTACCAGTGTGCCCGTCACTTCCTGTCCGATTAATCGTACTTTATCGCCTTCTTTCAGGAGCTGTGGTGGCAAATTAACTTTTATTGTTTGAGGTTGAACTTTGTCCGCCAATTCTTCCAATCCCTGCCGCACTTTACGCGTTTCCTTTTTCTCTGCTTTGTTTTCACGTATGTGGCGGATTGTTTTTTCGATCTCGCGGTTTGTTTCTTTCAATAAAGTAGAGGCCTCCGTCTTCGCTCTGTCGATAATCTCCTTCTTCGTGGCTTCGAGTTCGGAATTTAATTTTTGATAGCGGTCACGTTCTTCGGTTAGTTTTCTTTCTTTCTCCGAAATCTCTCGCTGATTCTTGGCAAGCTGTTGCTTTTCTTCAGCAACCGTTTTCATTAAGGTCTCCAGTCCTGTCAACTCTTTGCCGATGATTTGTTCTGCTCGTTCGATAGTTGCTTGTGGCAATCCGGTTTTTCGAGCTATCTCCAACGCGAATGAACTTCCTGGTTTGCCTATCTCCAATTGAAACAACGGTTGTAATTTCTTTGCGTCGAACTGCATCGAACCATTTCGAATGTCGGCACGATTGGAGGCAAACAATTTCAAATTATAATAATGAGTTGTGGCAACACCCCACACTTTCTTTTGAAGCAGTGAGCTCAAAATCGCTTCGGCAATTCCGCCACCAAAGTTCGGATCGGTGCCAGCACCCAACTCATCCATCAACACCAAGGTATCTTCCTTCGCATTCTCCAAAAAGAAACTCATGTTCTTTAAATGAGAACTATAGGTACTCAAGTCATTCTCGATCGACTGCTGATCACCAATATCAAGAAAAATGCTTTTGAATATTCCTACACTTGACTTCTCATAAAGCGGAACCAACAACCCGCACTGCGCCATGTATTGAATAAGGCCAACGGTTTTCAAGCAAACAGATTTCCCTCCTGCGTTTGGTCCGGAGACCAAAAGGAATCTTTCGTCTTCAGGAAGATCAACTGTTAATGGAATCAATTGACGCTTTCCTTTCAAACTTAAATGCAACAACGGATGCCTTGCTAATATCCAATTCATTGAAGGATGATCGCTGATCATCGGCATATTAGCCTCCATATCTAAAGCCAACTTTGCTTTTGCTCGATTGAAATCAATCAGTCCTAAAAACTGACAACCTGTTTTTATTCCTTCCAGGTTATCGCGAAGCAACGATGTCAGTTCTTTTAAAATTTTTACCACTTCTCTCCTATCCGCATGAAGCAAATCGCGAATTTCATTGTTGGCTTCCATTGACTCGGCCGGCTCGATGTAAACGGTCTGGCCCGTGGCCGATTCGTCCATGATAAACCCACGAAGTTTTCTTTTATGTTCCGCAAGAATAGGGATTACTACTCGCCCTTCACGGATGGTGAGCGTTGCACCCTCAGGCACCCAACTTTGCCTAATCGAATCGCGAAAAATCTGATCTGTTAATTTGCGTACCCGGATTTCTTCTTCGCGAAGCCGCTTTCTAATTCGCGACAGCTCGGGGCTTGCGTTGTCTTTTATTTTTCCTTTTTCGTTGAATTTATCTTCGATCGATGCAACCAACTGGTTGGGCAAAACTACTAGCTCCGTTAACTTGAATAATTCCGGGTATTCTTCCATTGATGACTTCAATAATTTGCGAATACCAAGAATCGCTTGAAGTGCCTGAGTGATCTCCTGAAAATTTTCCTCTTCCAGGAAACTCTCCTCAATCCTTATCGTATCAAAATAAACAGAAGGATCGGAATAGTTTGTTAATGGAAATGCATCTCCTTTTTCAAGAATTTGCTTTAATTCCTGGCATCGCTTCAATAATGTTTTGATGGATTGCGAGTCGGAATAGAAGACGATCTTTTCCACTTCTTTAGTCCCCAATTTACCGAGGCAATAATTTTCTAGTTTGACGCGAATCTGATCGAAGCCAAGTTTAAGTTCAAAATCAGAAGGATATATCTTCACAGTAAACTATTGCGGATTTTTAATAGGAGGCTTTCGGTTCGGAGTAGGTCCATGAGCAATTTGCTTGTCGCGAACCATCAGCGTATCAATGACGGCATCATACACCTGTTCCAATTCTTTTGGATGTGCGAAATAGTACGAATAGGTTTGCTTCAAAGTGGAGTCAGAAATACCTTTTGTCTTAAGCAGTTTTTCTTCAAACGGAACAAAATACCGGACAGAAGAATCCTTAGCGACGGGCATTACTTCCAATCTCGCTTCGGCGAGATAAATGTCTATAAGCAAAGCCGCAAGCTGAGGCTGTGTAAGCACACCTTCGGGCTTTTTCGCAGAACTGCAAGCACTCCACACAAGGAAAAGAAAAATAACCAACAACTTTTGCATGATTAATCCGGTTTTAAAACAAGAAATCGCCATTTACATATCCACAAAGTTCATGCATGAATTTGGCAAGCGATTCCTTGTGACAATTAATAAACAAACATTAACACAAGAATCAGGCCTTAAATTTAATCCTATTTAGTATGTTAATAATTATTTTTTAATTGCCACATGCCAGCTGCCAGGAAATCTCCCACTCATTATCAATACTTTGGTGTGAAGTGCAAGGAGATTTCTTATTTTTAAGCCCGAAAAATTAATGAAGGAACTTCTCAAAAAATTGCGCAGGTACGAAATCCAGATTCGCAAGGCCATCAATAGCCAGATGCAGGGCGATTTCCATTCCATATTCAAAGGCACCGGCCTGGAATTTGACGATGTGCGCCCCTATCAATATGGTGATGACATCCGAACGATTGACTGGAACGTTACGGCCAAGGGGCACGGCACCTTTGTAAAGACTTTTCGGGAAGAGAAAGAGCAAACGATCTTTTTTATTTTGGATGTGAGTGCTTCTCAAAATATAGGCACACCAGGAAAAACCAAGGTGGATATTGCCAAAGAAGTATGCGGAGTATTAGCTTTATCCGGAGCAAAAGAATCGAGCCAGCTTGGCTTGATCTGTTATTCCGATGAACGTGAAGCGGCCGTTAAGCCACGCAAGGGTCCGGCACAAGCCTACGAGATTATTTCAAGGATCATTAACCTAAAGACGCATTCGCTCAAAACTAATCTCAACAAAGCAATTGCTTTTGCCCTCAACTTTATAAAGCGGAGGAGCGTGATCATTATGATCTCTGATTTTATAGACGAAAATTATTTTCAGGGGTTGAAATCATTGGCTCGACGACACGATTTGGTGATTATTCGTATTACCGATAAGCGTGAAACGCAATTACCAAAGCTGGGCATCATTCCGGTATTCGACAAAGAAACTCAAAAGACGCTGTGGGTGAATACTTCTTTTGGCGGCTTCCGCGAAAAAATTGCGGAACACAATACTACGCGCCACCAGGAGTTAGCCGATTTCAGTCGCAAGCACCAAATCAATTTTCTATCGATCGATACCGATGAGGACTATGTGCCAAAATTGTTGAAGTTGTTTAAAGTGAGGAATAAGTCGATGAAGCTGGTATGATTTTGAAAAATTGCAAATTAAAAATCAAAAATTACGAATTGAGGGCGGTCACAGGCTGGAGCCATTCGCCAAAGCTTTCCTATATTCTAACTCCTATATTCTATATTATTTTCTTATCTTCAGTTCACGCCCAAGAAATAAAAGTTCAAGCTAAATTCAGTGGAGATAGCGTAAAAATCGGGAAGCCCATTGAGTTTTATCTTTCTGCTCATTATCCTGAGAGCTTAAATTTGCTTTTTCCAGATTCTACTTTTTCATTTGCTCCATTTGAACTGCAAAAGAAAATATACTTTCCAACTAAAACAGAAAATGGAATCAGTAAAGACAGTGTTGTTTACATGCTCGCCACCTATGAAGTGGATAGTATTCAAACGCTAAAGCTTCCTGTGTTTGTAGTCAACAAGATGGACTGCACGCAGGTATTTTCCAACACCGACTCCGTTTACTTTCAAAATTTAGTTAAAGCCATTCCTGATTCATTGACTACCGAAAAATTACCGCTCAAGGTCAACACAAATTACCTAAGCGTGCGGTGGCAACTCAATTACATTTTATTCGCGATTGGCGGAGGGATATTATTGATTGCATTGGTTTTGGTTTGGGTATTCTTTGGCAAACGAATTAGAAAATATTTCAAATTAAAAAGGATGGCAAAAAGCTATGAGACCTTCCGGATCAAGTTTGAAAGCTCTGTTGAAAAACTGGATCGAGACTTCTCACCACAGAGCGTTGAGACCTCATTGGTGATTTGGAAAAATTATTTAGAGACATTGCTATCAAAGCCGTATACCAAATACACTTCCAAAGAAATCAGGACTATCGAAAACAGTGAAGAGCTCGGTTACGCGCTTAGCGAAATCGACCGGATGATTTATGGCAATACTAAAGGAAATGTGCATGCACCATTTGCCGGTTTGAAAAACTACGTTCGTCAACAATTTGAAAAGAAGAAGGAGGAAGTAGCCCATGGATAGTTTATCGTCACCTTGGTATTCATTGGATTGGTTCGTGCTGTCGACCTTTAAGGCGTTTACGTGGGAGAATGAATTTTTCCTTTACCTCATCATTGCTATTCCGTTTTTGTTTGTGCTCCGATGGTTCATCCGTTATTTCATTAATCAGAAACTTCCGGTAGCCTTGATCAAAAGCGATCTAAAAAGCTCACCGCTCAACTGGTTACGTTTCATTCCTGAAATCATCTTGATGTTTGTATTTGCCCTTTTGCTCATTGCGTTGGCAAGGCCACAGAAAACCAACGAGAAGGTAGAGCAATGGACAGAAGGTATTGACATCATGATCGCTCTGGACATTTCACAGTCGATGCAGATTGAAGACTTTCAACCCAACCGGTTACAGGCGGCCAAGCAAGTAGCGAGAGATTTCATTAAAGGAAGGTTGCAAGATCGCATCGGCCTGGTTGTGTTTTCGGGTGATGCATTTTCATTGGCTCCGCTTACTACCGATTATGAGTTGCTCTACTCTTATCTCAACGACATCTCGTTTGACATGATTGAGTCACGTGGAACAGCTATTGGCAGTGCCTTAGCAGTGGTCACAAACCGCATGAGTGAGTCAGAGTCAAAATCAAAAGTGTGCATTCTTATCAGTGATGGCGATAACACCGCAGGAAATATTGATCCAATCACATCCGCAGAATTAGCTGCCGCTCACAACATTAAAATATATACCATTGTTGTTGGCAAGGAAGGGCTGGTGCCTTACGGGAAAGATTATTTCGGTCGGCCACAAATGGTGGAGAATACCGTGGATGAAACTACCATGAGAAAGATTGCTGACTTAGGTTCCGGAGAATTTTTTCGTGTGACGGACAACGAAGCGTTAAAAAATGTTTTTCAACGAATCGATAAATACGAGAAAGCTGAAATCAAGGAAAGCCGTTTCAAAGACACCACGGATTTTTATTTTATCTACTTGCAATGGGCAATGGTTTTCTTTTTATTGTGGCTGGCATCGAAGTCGAGCTTCTTGACAAACGTGTTGCAGGATTGAAAAATCGTTATTAGTTGTTCGTTAATCGAAAATCAAAATATTATCTTTTAGTTTTAGAATTCAATGATAAAGAGAATTACTGTTTTCTGTGGATCAAGTCTCGGCAATGAAAATGTCTATGCTTTACAAGCAAATCAACTTGGGAAAACGCTAGCAAAACAAAACATTGAATTAGTTTATGGTGGAGCTAAGATCGGCCTCATGGGCGCTGTTGCAGATGGAGCGTTAAGCGAAGGAGGCAAAGTGATTGGTGTACTTCCTAAATTTTTGCGATCAAAAGAAATTGCACACGAGGGACTCACCGAATTGATTTTGGTCGACAGCATGCACGAGCGAAAAACAAAGATGAACGAGTTGTGCGATGGTGTTGTCGCTCTACCCGGGGGCTTCGGAACGTTGGAAGAATTTTTTGAAATGCTTACCTGGGGCCAACTTGGACTTCACCAAAAACCGGTTGCCGTTTTAAATATCAATGGCTTTTACGATTCGTTGATTTCTCTAGTACAAACTATGGTTGACAAAGGACTGCTAAAAGAAGTAAATCAAAAAATGTTTTTGGTCAGCGACAACATAAATGACTTGTTGAATAAAATGAGAAGCTATGTTCCTCCGGTGGTTGGGAAATGGATAAATGAGGAGACGGTTTGAAGGAAATAGTAGCTCCTACACAAATCGAATCACTTCAATCTCCTTTATCTTACTGAAGGTTTTATCTGCAGAAACTAATGGAAGTTTATAATAAAAGGCAGTTGCTGCAATAATGGCATCAGGTAACTTTAGACGATAATTAATACGAAAATCGATTGTTACTTTTTTAATTTCCATATTAATATCCAACAAAATACACTCATCAAGGAAATTTCTTACTGTGCTCCTTTCTTTAGTTGATAGTTTCTGATAGGATAGTGATTCTAGTTCAGTAATGAAAGAGATATGCAGGGCATTGTGATTTACAATACTCGTTGCAATAGAGTGTCCATCCAAAATCGCAATGATTGCATTAGTATCTAACAGGATGTTATTCCCACTCATTCCTCAATTTTCGCTGAAGTGCCACCGGGCTTCCTTTAGCCTTTACTTTGCCAACGTATTTGCTTACATCAACACCTTCTTTCTTTGACCTCACTTTCGAAAAAATCTTCTTCAACTCTTTTTCGGAGGGGCGAGATTTTATGACAGTTTCCATTTCGCTAATCTTAAATTACCCAAAGATATAAAAGCATTGTCGAACAGACAAAGATCTAAGGCGCATTCAACCCAACCCCACTCTTCCCCACTCACTCCTTTCAGTTTCACTCCACAATTCTGGAAAGAAAATGATTTTCTGAAAACGCGGAGGTAGATATTTCTGCCAGTTAGTGCCGCCTGTAGCTTTGATGTCTTCGGGGTCTTTTTGTAAATACTTCGCAGCAGACTTCATGTGGGCCAGCGGCCAGCGCACATTGGCCAACTCATCAAATTCACGAAGACGAGATTTTACTTCTGCGGAATCAGGGAAATGTTTCAAATAAATTTTTCTCAAATTCTTTTCCCGATGCTTGTCGCCCATCTCTTTAAACTGGCTCAGGTATTTTTCCTCGAATTGCTGGAGCGTCAAAGTTTTCTTTCCCGTTGCCAATTCTGTTGCTCCGCTTCGCCAATACATTTTTTCTATTTGCTGATCGATGGAACTCTGTTCCGTTAATGTCTCGCGGTCTTTAGTGCTAACTAAATTGATCAAATCCGTTGAACAGATTTCAATCATCCGGTATTGTCCCGACTGAAATCCCGATGACGGCAACAATGACATTCTGAATTTCAGAAACTGTTCTTTCTCCAAGCCCACCACCATAATCTCAAACGATCCCACCAATTGCTGAAAGTAGCGAATCATGCGATCCAATCTCGCGCTGAAAAACTTTTCATCTAATTGTGGATGATCTACAATTTGGTGAATCTCCCACAGAACGAGATTAAAATACAATTCGGTGATCTGATGATAAACGATAAATACTTTTTCGTCAGGAAAATGTGTCTTCGGAGTTTGTAAACTCAACAACGTGTCGAGGTGAATATAATCCCAATACGTGAGATAATCAGAATATAAAAGACCGTCAAGGTAAGACGAAAGGTCTTGCCCCATGGCGGCATACTTTTGTCGTAGTTTTTGAATTTGTTCCTGAAGGATCGGATCGTTTGACATTAAATTCCAGTTAGTGTTTTTGGTTTGTGCTTCGTGCTTAGTTGCGTAAATTTGAAGCTTTAATAAGAATAACCCAAACTTTTATGGCAGCACATACGGCCGAGGCTTCAACAAAAAAATCGCTGAAGCAAGATCGCTACGAACAACCCGATTTTTACGCAGTTGATGATTTGCTCACCGAAGAGCACAAACTCATCCGCAGTTCGATACGCGAGTTCGTGAAGAAAGAGATTTCGCCTTACATCGAAGATTGGGCGCAGCGCGCTCACTTTCCTTATGAGATTGTGCGCAAGTTTGGTGAGATTGGTGCTTTTGGTCCAACCGTTCCTCAGCAATATGGTGGTGGCGGCCTCGATTATATTTCGTACGGAATCTTGATGCAAGAGATTGAGCGTGGCGATTCAGGTATGCGCTCGACTGCTTCGGTGCAAGGCTCATTGGTGATGTATCCGATTTACAAATTCGGAAGTGAAGAACAACGCAAAAAATATTTACCGAAACTCGCGAGTGGCGAATGGCTCGGCTGTTTTGGTTTGACGGAACCTGATCACGGTTCAAATCCATCTGGCATGGTCACCAACTTCAAAGATATGGGTGACCATTATTTATTGAATGGCGCCAAGATGTGGATTTCAAATTCTCCCAAAGCAGATGTAGCCGTGGTGTGGGCGAAGAATGAAGCAGGAAGAATTCACGGATTAATTGTTGAACGCGGAATGCCTGGCTTTACAACTCCTGAAACACACGGCAAGTGGAGTTTGCGCGCGAGCGCAACTGGCGAATTAGTTTTTCACGATGTAAAAGTTCCAAAAGCAAATCTCCTGCCCGGCAAGAATGGATTAGGTGCACCGATGATGTGTCTTGATTCCGCTCGTTACGGAATTGCATGGGGCGCGATTGGCGCTGCGATGGACTGTTACGATTCAGCCAGAAGATATTCGATCGAAAGAATTCAATTCGGGAAACCGATTGGTTCCTTTCAATTGATTCAGAAAAAATTAGCCGAGATGCTCAGCGAAATTACCAAAGCACAATTACTCAACTGGCGATTAGGAATGTTGATGAACGAAGGCAAAGCGACTACCCCTCAGATTTCATTAGCAAAAAGAAACAATGTGAATGTTGCGTTGGAGATTGCTCGCGAAGCAAGGCAAATTCATGGCGGTATGGGCATCACAGGCGAGTATCCGATCATGCGACACATGATGAACTTGGAATCCGTTGTGACGTATGAAGGAACGCACGATATTCATTTGCTGATTCTTGGAAATGAGATTACAGGAATTCCGGCGTTTGTTTAGCAATTCTCAAGCATTAAGCTCCAAAGAAAAGCTCGTTACTTTAATAGGTATAGATCTGATTGATTTATTCTTCCGTCAATGTAAAAGACATCAAGGAATCTGGGTAAAATTGTTAATTTTCTTCTCATAAATAACTCAAGCATCATGAAGCCAATTTCATCACTGTCTGTTTTAGGTTTAGTATTGTACGCTTGCACTTCAACTCCAAAGGTTGAGCAAACTTTTCAGTACCCGGTTTCACAAAAAGTAGATTCTGTAGATGAATACTTTGGTGTGAAAGTTTCTGATCCGTACAGATGGATGGAAAACGATACCGTTAAGGCTACAGCCGATTGGGTTAAAAGTGAAAATGAAATCACCTTCGGGTTCCTGAATAAAATTCCTTATCGGAATTCTATCAAGAAAAGATTAGAGGCACTTTATAATTACGAACGCCTCACGGCTCCATTCAAAGAAGGAGATTATTATTACCATTACAAGAATGACGGACTTCAAAATCACAGCGTACTCTATCGAAAAAAAAGTGAGACTGGAACCCCAGAGGTTTTTCTTGATCCAAACTCGTTTTCAAAAGATGGAACAACACGGCTAGCCGGAGTTTCATTTTCTAAAGATGGATCAAGAGTTGGATTTCAAATTTCCAAAGGCGGTGCCGACTGGACAGAAGCAATTATTATAAATGCCTCCGACAAAAAAATTCTAGAAGATACCATTCGCAACATCAAGTTCAGCGGAATCTCCTGGAAAGGCAATGACGGTTTTTATTTCAGCACCTACGAAAAACCAAAAGGCAGTCAGCTTTCTGCAAAGACACAGAATCATAAACTGTATTATCATAAAGTTGGAACCCCACGAAGTCAAGACAAGCTGATCTTTGGAGATGACAAGAATCCACGGAGATATGTGGGCGGTAACCTTACCGAAGATGAGCGCTTCCTCATTATCACGGCAGCCAACAGCACCACGGGCAATGAATTATACATTCACGATTTGAAAAACCCTAGTGCAAAGTTGGTCACTGCCGTCAATAATTTTGACAATAACCACAATGTGATTGGAAACGAAGGCGATCGCTTGATCATTGAAACCAATCTCAATGCGCCAAATACCAAAGTAGTGGAAGCCAGTTTTTCAAAACCTACACCTGAAAATTGGAAAGACATTATTCCTGAAACTGAAAACGTACTCAACGCAGGTACTGCCGGCAATAAAATATTTGCCAGCTACCTGGTGGACGTAAAAACTCAGGTGAAACAATTCGATTTAAAAGGAAAACTGGAACGTGAAGTTGAACTTCCAGGCATTGGCACTGCCAATGGCTTTGGAGGTAAAGAAACTGACAAAGAAATTTACTACTCGTTTACATCTTTTACTTACCCCCCTACTATTTTCAAATACGATATTGCCAGCGGCAAGTCAAGGTTGTACGAAAAGCCAAAAGTGGATTTCAATCCTGAGGATTATGAAACCAAACAAGTTTTTTACAATAGCAAAGACGGCACAAAAATCCCAATGTTCATCACCTACAAAAAAGGACTGGAGTTAAATGGCACGAATCCAACCTTGCTCTATGCGTATGGTGGATTCAATATTAGTCTCACACCAAGTTTCAGCACCTCACGAATTGTGTGGCTGGAAAACGGTGGGGTTTACGCCCAACCCAATTTACGCGGTGGCGGTGAGTATGGAGAGAAATGGCATTTGGCCGGAACAAAAATGAACAAGCAAAATGTGTTCGATGATTTTATTGCCGCTGGCGAATACCTCATTAAGGAAAAATATACAGCCAATCAATACTTGGCGATTCAAGGCGGATCGAATGGTGGCTTGCTGATTGGCGCAACGATGACACAGCGACCTGACCTTGCAAAAGTGGCGCTGCCAGCAGTCGGGGTAATGGATATGCTTCGCTACAATAAATTTACTGCTGGTGCCGGCTGGGCTTATGATTATGGCACTGCAGAAGATTCAAAAGAAATGTTTGAATATTTGCGGAAGTATTCTCCGGTTCATGCATTGAAAGCTGGAATAAGTTATCCGGCAACATTAATAACGACTGCAGATCATGATGATCGAGTAGTGCCAGCTCATTCCTTCAAGTTTGCTGCCACACTGCAAGCGTCGCAGAAAGGGACTAATCCAGTTTTGATTAGGATTGATACAAAATCAGGACACGGCTCATCGAATCTTTCAAAAGCATTGGATGTAACAGCTGATCAATTTGCTTTCACGTGGTACAATATGGGTATTCTTCCTCCGTTGGCAAAGAAAGACTTGTAGCTCTAATTCAACACAGCAGTTGTGAAAGTTATCCGCTGCACCGGATTTTGTGGATCGGTTGAGTAAATAGTCACCGATTTGTTTTGTGGTCCAGTGCGACCTTTCGTATCGAGGGTAATTTTCATGGAAGTTTCTTGACCTGGTTTTAGTACGCGTAAACCTGGAGTTACCACTAGGCAAGAACAATTGGACTGTGCATGACGAATTGTTAATTCTTTTTTTCCTGTATTGGAGATTTTTATTTCACGATCCAGAATTGTTCCGGCTTTTACATTCCCAAACTTGATCACATTGGCTGATACGGTAAGAACAGGTGCCTTCGTTAATTCATCATTAGAAAGTTTGGGAAAAAATTCCTCAACCGTGGCATAAACTGAAAAGGATTTATCAGGCATCTCCTTATCATCGGTTTTTAACTCCACATTTTCATTAACAAAACCATACTGCGCCTTCAACTTTGCATCGAAGACAATTTTGATAGCTCCAATTGCCTTGGGAGGAATTGCTTTTGGCATGATAACTCGTATATAACTTGGATTTACTGATCCCAAAAAATGAATGGTATCTTTTGACGCATTGAATGCCGAAAATGAAACCGGAACAGGTTCTTTGTTAATGAAAACTTTATCAAGGTTGAATGAATTGCTTTTCAAATGCAATCCTCCGTTCACTACCGTAAACGATGAGGGGTCATTGGCCTTAGCAGGATTTAATACATTGCCTTTTATCTGAAGAACAACAGGTGTTCCGTCCCAGTCGGTGGTCACGGTGAGACTTTTATTGAAATAACCTGGTCTCCCTCTCGGATCGTAGCTTGCTTTTATAAATCCGGTTCCACCCGCGGCTATCGGATCTTTCGTCCAGTCAGGAGTGGTACATCCACACGAAGGCTTCACCGAAAGAATTGATACCGGTCTTGTTGTCTTGTTTATTACGTTGAATTCAACAACAGCAGGCCCGTCGTCTTCTTTGATATCGCCGAAGTCGTGAGTCTTCTCCCGGAAATACAAAGGTTCTGCCAGCTGACCGGCACTCTCAAACGAAACGCATACCAACAAAATATTAAGCACTTTCTTCATTTCAATCTTTTTATCGCTCGTTTGGGGTTTCTGCTCGTATGATAAAACGAGTGTACAGTTATGGTAGTATCAGATATGGTAAAATGAATATTGTAAGGAAATTTTTCAAGCAATGAAGTTCGAACTCTTTTATGCCTGACCTGATACTGAAGTGGATTTAAAGCAATCTCATTTAGTTTCTTGTCAACATATTGAATGAATTTGTTTCCCAATCCATCCAATTGCAAATTGTACCATTCCATCGCCTCCTTCAAATCCTCTTCTGCTAAAGGTCTAACAATCAATTTGTATTTCATCACTTAGCCAAAAGCCGATTCTTCACCTCTTCCCATGATGAACCGGTTAATGGATTGCGCTCATAGTCAAGTAACCGTTCCTCTATCAAAGTGAGTTCCTCCGCATTAATTCGGTAAGTTTTTTCTTGGTCATTAGATTCGATCATTCCATAAATAAGTGTCAGAAAATCTTCATCAGCTTTATCGATGTATTGGTGGATTTTACTTTTCATTTGAGAAATTTCCATATCGATTTAAAATATCGACAAAGATAATATTTAGGTAGCAAATCATAAGCAAACTCAGTTTCTTTGCAAAATGTCAAGAATCTTAACAGGTATTCAAAGCAGCGGTCGTCCGCATCTTGGAAATTTACTGGGAGCCATCATCCCGGCCATTAAACTATCAAAACAATCGGGTAACGAATCTTTTTTCTTCATTGCCGATCTTCACTCGTTGATCAACATTAAAGATCCAAAAATACGTGAGGAAAATGTGCGGGCTGTGGCTGCAGCATGGCTGGCGTTTGGTTTTGATGTCGAAAAAAATTTACTGTACCGGCAAAGCCGCATCCCCATTGTCTGTGAGCTGACCTGGTACCTGAATTGCATCACCCCATTTCCGATGCTGGAGAATGCCCATGCCTTTAAAGACAAATCAGGAAAACTTTCGGACGTAAACGCGGGGCTATTTACATATCCTGTGCTAATGACAGCAGACATCATCTTGTACAATGCCAACTTTGTTCCGGTAGGTAAAGATCAAAGGCAGCATCTGGAAATGGCGCGTGATATTGCCACGACTTTTAATAATCTTTATGGAGATACCTTTGTTATTCCGGAAGCTAAGATTGAAGAAGACACCATGACCATTCCGGGCACGGACGGGCAGAAGATGAGCAAATCATACGGTAACATCATTGACATTTTTTTACCAGAAAAAGAATTAAAAAAACAAGTGATGTCGATCGTTACTGACAGCACACCGATGGAAGCGCCTAAAAATCCTGATAAGGATAATGTGTTCGCGATTTACAAACTGATCGCAACACCAGAACAAACAGAGACAATCCGCCTGAAATATCTTGCCGGTAATTTCGGTTACGGTCACGCCAAGCAAGCATTACTCGAACTGATCCTCGAAAAATTTAAGTACGAACGCGAAGCATACAATCAATATATGCAAGGCGACCATTTAGAGAAAGTGCTCAGCCGATGCGAAGAAAAAGCAACTTTAATTGCAGCTGAAGTAATTGGGCGAGTTAGAAAAAAGGTTGGTTTCTAAAATCAAAATCAGAGACTCCAAACAACCTGTTGCTTGTCATTTGTATTCAGAAGAATTCGTAGCGGATTGGGAACAATGACCAACTTCGTTTCCTTTCCAGGCATGGAATCCACTTCAACAAAAACACCCTCAGCGTTTGAAACCGAAAATTCATTTTTAGCACTTATCATGTAGGTCTTGGCCAGGTAAGCGGTGGGGAACAAAACATCAGTGTCAGGGGAAAATTTATCATGCACCTCTTGTAATATTTCTTCGAGGTATTCGCCAAATTTCACATGTAATGCATCTTCCAGATCGTGGAGCTCTTCCTCCAGATCATCGTATTTAGGGTTATTATAGTCTATTTTCTTCAACTCATTACGCCTTGTGGCAATTTCCTGAATGGCTTTGTCCAACGCTTTCGTGTCCATATTCTCAATTTTTGCCAAGATTATCAAAAGGTCTTGATTTTAAAAATTTAAAGTACAGATTGATTAAATTTACCACTCAAATAGTAAGGTGTATGGTAGCAGATTTCTTACCCATCAATGGCACTGATCACATCGAATTTTATGTAGGCAACGCCAAGCAGGCTTCCTTGTATTATCAGCATTGCTTCGGTTTTGAATTGGTGGCGTATGCCGGCCCGGAAACTGGAGTTCGCGATCGGGCTTCTTATGTCTTACAACAAAATAAAATCCGTTTTGTACTTACTACTTCCCTTGTCCCCGATTCTGATATCAACAATCACGTAAAAAAACATGGTGATGGTGTGAAAGTACTTGCGCTTTGGGTAGATGATGCAACGAAGTCTTTTCAGGAGACCGTTTTACGTGGAGCGGAAACTGCTGCTGAACCAAAGACTCTGAAAGATGAACTTGGAGAAGTAGTGGTGTCATCAATCAAAACGTACGGGGATACCGTCCACACTTTCGTCGAAAGAAAAAATTACAAGGGTGCTTTTCTTCCGGGATATAAGCCTGTAAAAAATAAATTGAAAGTTTCTCCGATCGGATTGAAGCACGTTGATCATTGTGTAGGCAATGTCGAGCTCGGTCATATGAACAAGTGGGTGAAATTTTATGAGGATGTGATGGGCTTTAAGCTGCTGATCACTTTTGATGACAAAGATATTTCCACTGAATACAGTGCGTTGATGAGCAAAGTAGTATCGAATGGAAATGGATACATCAAGTTTCCAATCAATGAACCGGCTAAAGGAAAAAAGAAATCGCAAATTGAAGAGTATTTAGATTTTTATCATGGAGCCGGTGTGCAACATATCGCCATCGCCACCGATGATATTATTCACACGGTCAGTGAATTAAAAAACCGAGGAGTGGAATTTTTACATGTACCCGAAGTCTATTATGACGATGTGAAAGATCGCGTTGGCCACATCAACGAAGACTGGAAAGAATTGCAAAAACTCAATATTCTTATCGATCGTGATGAAGAAGGATACTTACTTCAAATATTCTCAAAACCAATTCAAGATCGACCGACCTTATTTTTTGAAATCATCGAGCGCAACGGCGCCAAGTCTTTTGGTAAAGGGAATTTCAAGGCCTTATTCGAAGCGATCGAGCACGAACAGGAATTGCGCGGAAATTTATAAATCAACATGACATCACTTTTAGAAACAGCAACCGCCAAGGCCCAGCATTGGCTCAACAGCAATATTGACGATGCCTCCAAAGAGCAGGTCAAAAAACTTCTTTCAAGTCCTGACCAAAAAGAACTGATCGACAGTTTTTATAAGGACCTTGAATTTGGAACAGGCGGTCTTCGGGGCATTATGGGTGTTGGTGCTAATTGCATGAATCAATACACAGTAGGTGCAGCCACACAAGGGTTGGCTAATTATTTAATAAAATCCTTTCCTTCAAAGCAAATTCAAGTTGTTATTGCTTATGATAGTCGGAACAACAGCAAGTATTTTGCTCAAGTAACCGCTAATGTTTTTTCTGCCAATGGAATTATTGTTCATCTATTTTCTGACCTCCGTCCCACTCCACTTTTGTCATTTGCAATTCGTCATTTAAAATGTGAGTCGGGTGTGGTGGTGACGGCGTCGCACAACCCCAAAGAATACAATGGGTATAAAGCATATTGGAATGATGGTGCACAGTTAGTGCCTCCTCATGATAAAAACGTAATTACTGAAGTGGCTGCAATCACCAGTTTTGATCAGATCAAATTCACAGCGGATACATCTAAAATAAAATCAGTGAGTTCTGAAGTGGAAGAAGCTTATTACAAAGAAGTAATCAATCGCATTCCCAGAAAAGAAAGCATTCAAAAACAAAAAGGTATTTCGTTAGTATACACAAGCCTTCACGGAGCTGGTATAACCATGGTACCTGAATGTCTTAAGCGCTTAGGGTTTGAGAACCTCAATATTGTTCAAGAGCAAAAGACACCCGATGGAAATTTTCCTACCGTTCAATCGCCTAACCCTGAAGAAAAATCAGCCATGCAGTTGGCATTGACACTGGCAACGAAATTAAATGCAGAATTAGTGATGGCTACGGATCCGGATACAGATCGAGTTGGCCTGGGAATAAAGAATGATAAGAACGAATTTTTTCTTTTGAATGGAAACCAGGCATTCAGCTTAATGATGTGGTTTATCCTGAAGAATTTAAAAGAAAAAAAAGACGCCTACATCGCCAAAACCATTGTAACCACTGAATTGGTGGATGACATGGCCCGCAACCTTGGCGTAGAATGCTATAACACGTTGACGGGTTTCAAATACATTGCCGAGCTGATGGGTGAACTGGAAGGAAAGAAAAAATTCATCGCTGCTGGTGAAGAAAGCTATGGCTACATGGTGGGTGATTTTGTTCGAGATAAAGATGCCGTGAGTGCCTGTGCATTCTTTGCAGCGATGGCTGCCGCGGCCAAGGACGATGGTCAAACCTTATACGACTGGCTTATCCAGATGTATATTGAAAATGGTTTTTATAAAGAAGGGTTGATCAACCTCGTGCGAAAAGGAGCAGATGGCGAACAACAGATCAAAGCCATGATGGAGAAATTCAGAAATGATCCTCCTCAAACTTTGGCCGGAGAAAAGATAGTTCGTTTACTTGATTACAAGACCAGTTTGGAAAAAGAGCTAAGCACCGGGAAATCAAAACCGATTACCCTTCCAAAGTCGGATGTACTTCAGTTTTATACAGATCAAGGAAGTAAGATTTCTGTTCGACCTTCTGGCACGGAACCGAAAATCAAATTTTACGTGAGCATAAAAAGCAAACTTGGTTCAGCAGCAGATTTTGAAAAAGTCAACGCCGAATTAGATAAAAAAATTGCAGATATCGGTCAGGCGTTAAACTAATCTTTCTTTACTGCTGTCCTTACCAAGATTGCTGCCATCCCAAGAAAACAAAGCACACCCAGAATAGCATATCCATTCTCGCTCAACATTTCAGTAAGTCCATGTTCAAGACTGATAGACTGTAGTGATTCGTAATAAAATACAGAGAGCACTGCCACAACAACCCCTGAAATCGCGCCTCCGGCGATTAATCCTGTTGCAAATAGATTTCCGCGACCAAGATCATCTTCAACAACGGGTTCATTTTTTCTTTCCGCTCTCCAGTCGATAAATCCTTTGATTGCACCACCAACAAAAATCGGAAGTGTAGTAGCCAGCGGCAAATACAAGCCAATGGCAAAAGCAAGTGCTTTGACTCCACAAAGTTCAAGGGTTACAGAAATAAACAACCCTACCATCACAAATTGCCAGTCGAGGTTAAAAGATAAAATCCCTTTTGTAAGGGTAGCCATTAATGTTGCCTGAGGTGCGGGGTACTTTGTACTACCGATCGCGTGAGTGAATCCCTGGTTGATCAAGTCTTGCGTAGGCGTATCCAATATTTTAATAATGATTCCAATGGCAAGAGAAGAAACCAGCGCTCCAATAAATAAAGATAACTGCTGATACTTTGGTGTTGCCCCAACTAAAAAACCTGTCTTCAAATCTTGCGATGTTCCTCCTGCATTAGCTGCAGCAATACAAATGATCCCTCCTACTACCAACGCCATCGGTTCGTATAATTTGCCAGTCCATCCCACTGCCGTGAAAATTAGACATGTGCCCATTAAGGTTGCAATGGTCATTCCGCTGATCGGACTATTGCTTGTTCCCACCAATCCAACAATTCGGCTTGACACAGTCACAAAGAAAAATCCAAATACAATAATCAAAACGCCAATTAATAACTTTTGAATAAGGCTGTCGCCTGGAATTTTTGGAAGGATAGCAATGATCACAACCAGTAAAAGGCTTCCAATAATTACTACTTTAAATGAGAGGTCACGATCAGTGCGAAGGATTCCGGATTCTCCTTTTTCTTTTAATGAGCCCATGCTTTCGCTGAATGAACTCACAATCGTTGGAATAGTTTTAAGTAAGGTGATGAAACCACCGGCAGCTACTGCCCCAGCTCCTATTTGTCGGATGTAAGCGAAGTACAAAGCAGACGCTGGGTTGGCAAAAGTTTTTGTTACAGGATCCCAATTGCCACGGCCGCCGGCTACAGTTATGTCTTTCAAATAACCAAGAGTAACGAGCTGATGCGCCACTTGCTCAAATGGAACAAGCGTAGCAAGCAAAGGAATAATCGCCCACCAAGCCAACACAGAACCTGCAACTAATACTCCTGAAATTCTCGGGCCAATGACATAACCTACCCCAAGATATTCCGGCGTAATTTCTCCGTTGATCGTTGCTGAAGGCCAGAATTTATTCGCCTGTCTCGTGACAAAGGCCGGTGTCTCGGAGATCACGTGAAAAAATTTTTGCAGCATGGCGTAGGCAAAAGCTACTCCCATTCCAATGAATGCAGTTTGCGCAACTACGCCGCCCTTCTCTCCTGCCTGCAACACGGATGCACATGCAGTTCCCTCCGGGTAAGGAAGCGAGTCATGTTCTTTTACAATTAATGATCTGCGAAGTGGAATCATCATCATCGTGCCAAGCATTCCACCCAAAGCTGCCAACGAGAAAATTGTAAAGTAATTAAAGTAAGCTTCGCTGTTAATCACACCATTTTCGTCGGCTGATAAAAATAAAAATCCGGGTAAGGTGAATGCAACACCTGCTGCAATGGACTCACCGGCAGAGCCTGTCGTTTGAATAATATTGTTCTCTAAAATAGTAGTCTTGAAAAGTCTTCTGCCCAAGGTAATAGCAATCACTGCAATGGGGATCGAAGCCGTTACCGTTAAGCCTGCCTTGATAGCCAAATAAGTTGTTGAGCACCCAAACACAATCCCAAAGAAGCAACCGAGCAAAATAGATTTAATCGTAAACTCAGCTACGTTTTGCTCAGGAGCGATGTAGGGTTTAAACTTTTCAAGTGATGCCATAGAATTATTGATTAACGATTATCACCCATTAACTTTTTAAGAGGCTTACTGATTATTAAAACTATAAGTGCTGCTCCGAACAACCATTTCACCATCACCCAAAACAGATCGACCAACAGTTGAGGGTTTGCCGTTATGGCTGCGTCATCAAACTCGCCACCAAACATTCCTGCCGATAAGTTGCCGAGCGCGAGCGACATAAACCACACGCCCATCATCTGACCTAAAAGCTTTTTTGGCGCAAGTACTGACACCGCACTGAGCCCGATCGGGTACAAACATATTTCACCAAACGTGTTGAATACGTACGTGGCAACTAGCCATGTAGGCAATGCTTTGCTACCAGCCACAATAACCATCGAGCCGCCCATCATTACCACAAAACCCAAACCCATAAATAGCAAGCCAAGAGAAAGCTTTACAGGAGTTGAGGGATTTAGATTTCGCTTGGCAAGCCACACCCAAAGCCATGCAAAAACGGGAACAAAAATAATGACCGCGCCAGCGGGAACAGTTTGAAACCAGCCAGCAGGAAATTCAAAGCTTCCGATGAAACGATCGGTGTATCGGGAAGCAAATAAATTCAAGGACGAACCTTGCTGCTCGTAGCCTGCATAAAACATAGCTGAAGCCAAAAAGAAAACAGCGATTACTTTTATTTTATTCTTCTCTTCCTTATCCAGTTTTTCAAAGAGCAATACGTAAGAAAAATAAAGTATCACACTTCCACCCATGGCATAGAATGAAGCTCTCGCCACGGCAACCGGATCAATGGTGATTGTTCTCGTCAATAGGAGTGTAATGAATACAGTGAGAAGCAATCCGAAAATAATAAGGCCTGTTTTATAGTTCCTTTCCCTTTTGCTTTGCAAAACAGGATCAGAAAGCTTGGTTGGCGCAAGTCCTGCATCACCCAGGCTTTTCTCTGTGAGTTTATATTGAATCACACCCAATAGCATTCCAATACCCGCGGCTGCAAACCCATAATGCCAATTGATATTTTCACCCAGATAGCTTGTAATCACAGGAGCAATAGTAGCGCCGATGTTTATCCCCATATAAAAAATTGAAAACCCCGCATCGCGTCTGGCTTGATCAGTGATTGGATAAAGCTCCCCGACCAAACTGCTGATGTTCGGTTTTAGTAAACCCGTTCCCATCACGATCAATAGCAAACCAATAAAAAATGTTTGTATGAATGGAAACGCTAAACAAAAATGCCCGAGTGTAATCAGGCACCCTCCGTAGAAAACGGATTTTCTTAGACCCAAAAATTTATCAGCAAGCCATCCTCCTGGCAATGCCAATAAATAAACAAACATCGTGTACAAACCATAAACTGCACCACTTGTTTTTTCATCCAAACCCATTCCACCTTCTTCGATGGCCGCCACCATAAATAGCAATAAGAGAGCACGCATTCCATAGTAGCTGAAGCGCTCCCACATCTCTGTAAAGAATAAAGTTGCCAGGCCACGAGGATGCCCAAAAAAAGTTTTAGTAGAGTTCATCAATAAAAAAGATTCAGGTTTTCGGAAAAGTAGGTGTATTAATTCACTTAGACAATACTCGGAGATATGACAGAAAAAAAAGAAAAGCCCTGATAAATCAGGGCTTGCATTAAATCATTATTCCATCTCTGGCTCAACACTCCACTTCTCTGGTGAGCGCCATAAACTAGAGAGCAGTAACTCACGCATAAAAATAAATTCTTTGGGAAGTCGGTCATACATGCGTTCGAAAAGTTCTGCATGTGAAAGCAACTCTACCTTCCATTGCTCGCGGTCGATGTGCATGATTTGATCAAACTGCTGCTTGGAGAAATCAATACCCGACCAATCCAAGTCTTCATAGTGCGGCATCCATCCTATTGGGCTTTCAACTGCATTGGATTTACCGCGAACTTTTTCAACAACCCACTTCAGCACACGCATGTTGTCGCCAAATCCAGGCCACAGGAAATTTCCTTTTTCATCCTTGCGAAACCAGTTCACACCAAAAATTCGCGGAGGATTTGGAATGTCGCGACCAAACTGCAACCAGTGATTAAAGTAATCTCCCATGTGATAGCCGCAAAAAGGAAGCATGGCGAAAGGATCACGTCTTACTTTTCCAATTTCTCCGAAGGCAGCTGCAGTCATCTCTGAGCCCATGGTAGCAGCAAGGTAAACTCCGTAGTTCCAGTTGTGTGCCTGATAAATTAATGGAATAGTATTGCTTCGCCTTCCTCCAAAAATTATCGCACTGATAGGAACACCATTCGGATTTTCCCAATCACTATCAATACTAGGGCATTGCGATGCAGGTGCAGTGAAACGTGAATTTGGATGAGCTGCAGGTTTGCCCGATGCAGGATCCCACTTTTGCCCTCTCCAATCAATCAAATTCTTTGGCGGCTCTTTCGTCATTCCTTCCCACCACACATCGCCATCTTCGGTGATCGCCACGTTAGTGAAGATTGTATTTTTCGCAATGGTCCTCATCGCATTCGGGTTAGTCTTGGTATTTGTTCCCGGAGCAACTCCAAAATATCCAGCCTCAGGATTTATCGCAAACAACTTTCCATCTTTACCTGGCTTTATCCAGGCGATGTCATCGCCAACCGTAGTCACTTTCCATCCATCAATCTCTTTGGGCGGAATGAGCATAGCAAAATTTGTTTTTCCGCAAGCACTTGGAAAAGCAGCTGTTACATAAGTCTTTTCTCCCTCCGGACTTTCGATACCGAGAATCAACATGTGTTCAGCAAGCCAACCTTCTTCTTGTGCCATAGCGGAAGCAATGCGAAGTGCAAAACATTTTTTACCCATCAATGCATTTCCTCCATAGCCCGATCCATAAGAAACGATTGAACGCTCTTCCGGATAATGAACAATATACTTTGTGTTAGGATTGCACGGCCACTTCGCATCTTTCTGACCAATAGAGAGTGGAGCACCTACAGTATGTAAACATTTTACAAAATCTCCATGACTACCCAATGCTTCAATTACTTTCGATCCGACACGAGTCATGATATGCATATTCACGACGGCATATTCCGAGTCTGTAATTTGTATACCGATATGTGAAAGTGGAGAACCCACTACACCCATGCTGAATGGTATTACATACATCGTGCGGCCTTGCATACATCCCTGAAGAAGTTTATGCAGCGTCTCCTTCATCTCTTTAGGTTCGACCCAATTGTTTGTCGGGCCGGCATTGTCTTTCTTGCGGCTGCAAATAAATGTTCTGTCCTCAACGCGAGCTACGTCACTAGGGTCAGAAAAACACGCAAAACTATTTGGACGCTTTTCCTCGTTCAGCCTGATGAATGTTCCTTTTTCAACAAGACGGTTGCATAGCTCTTTGTACTCATTGGAGGAGCCATCGCACCAATGAATTTGATCGGGTTTGCAGTGATCAGCAATTTGCTGAACCCAGCTTCTCAAGGCGAGATGTTTTATCGGATAAGTTGCAGTATTGTTTATCGTTTCGGTCATACTCGATGAATTTGACCGCAAAGATAAAAAATTTCATTTCAATCGATTGCGAAATGCCATTTTAACTCAATCAAACTACTAAATTGAATCTATTAACTGCACTTATGCAAAATAATGTAACGTCTTTGCGAGCGTCTACGATGGATTTGTGCCGTGTCGTGAAGCAATCTCTCAATTTTGTGATCGCTTCGCTATATCCACTACCTTAGCTGGAGCTCGCGATAACGTCAATTATGTTTTGCTTACACTAGCTATTAACCGATTATAGATTTAATGTTTTGGGCATCGGCCTTTACACTTTCGATCGAGGAAACTGGGAAGTTGTCGTGCTCGATATAGAAATGCTTCATGCCGGATTCCTTTGCCTTTGCAAAAATGGGCACGAAGTCAATAGTTCCTGTGCCAACATCCGCATTGCGTTTACGATCATCTTTGCTCATGTCTTTCACATGCCATTGCTCAAAACGTCCTGGATATTGAGCAAATAATTTAAGTGGATCGCGATTAGCATAGATTGTCCAGAACAAGTCCAACTCCATACTTACGGATTTAGGATCCAATTCTTTCATCATAAGTTCGTAGGGAACCTGACCGTCAATCGGCTCAAATTCAAAATCATGGTTGTGATACCCGATTCGAATTCCATATTTTTTACAAATTTCAGCATTCTTGTTGATCAACGCACAAACTTTTTTGTAGTCATCAAGTGTTTTGCGTTCGTCCTTTTGCAAGTAGGCAACAAGCATATACTCCTGTCCTAAAATCTTTGCATCGTTCACCGCTTTCTCCCATCCGTTTGATAATGTGCCAATAATCGCTGGTCTGTCAGCAGGAGCTACTAAACCCGTAGCATAATGACCACTGGTTATTTTCATCCCTAAATCATGAACCATTTTGGCAAACTCACTCACCGGTTTACCAAATACTTTTCCGTCGCTGTAACCAAATAATTCCAATTCCTGATAACCAAAATCTGAAACTTGTTTGAGTGTGCCCTGCACGTCTTTGAATATTACGTCACGCAGCGTATATAATTGTATCCCTATTTTTCTTTTCGATTTTGCAAAAGCAAAGGAAGGAATGAGTGCTGCAACCGAAGCTGCCGTTGCGGTTTGAATGAATTGTCTGCGTTTCATCTGTTAATAATTTTAAGTTAAGGTCAGATAGGATGGCCTAGCGCTACGATCATCATTGGATGAATTTGTGCATGGCCATTTCATGGTGACTTAGATTTTATAGTTGTTAAAGATAACTGCTTTCGCTAAAAGGCAAAACAACTTTTATTCCAGTGGCAAGTTCAGTCATTAATAGTGATTAATTTTGAAATTGCTTTACAAATATGGTCATTGGCTTAATTTCAGACACCCACAGCTATCTCGATCCAAAAGTCTTTGATCATTTCAAAACCGTGGATGAAATCTGGCACGCAGGTGATGTTGGTGATCCGTCGGTGATTCGCGATCTTCAAAATTTCAAGCCAGTTCGTGCCGTCTTCGGAAACATTGATGACAAAACCATTCAATCCGAATTTCCTGAAGACCTGTGGTTTGATTGCGAAGGGTTTAAAATTTGGATGACCCACATCGGAGGCGCACCTCCAAATTACAATCCAAGAATCAAGAAGTTATTGAAGGAAAAAAATCCTGATATTTTCATTTGTGGGCATTCCCATATTTTAAGGGTGAAGAAAGATCCCAACTTTAACAACATGCTTTACCTTAATCCAGGTGCGGCTGGCAACCATGGATTTCATTTAGTTAAAACATTGGTCCGGTTTGAGCTGGTTAAGAAAGAAATCAAAAAAATGGAGGTGATTGAACTCGGCAAACGTGGGGCAATCGAGTAATCGACTAAAAACAAAAAAGCCAATGATTTGCATCACTGGCTTTCTTTAATAGGCTTAGAAAAATTATTTTTTCGCTTTCGCTTTAAATTCTTCTTTAATTTTTTCGATGTCAACCGCTTTGGCAACGGGTTTGAAGTTTTGCACTTTCAGGTCTGTCCTTCTGCGCGCTGCTTTTGCCTTATCCTTGCGGTTTTTCCTCTTTAATCGTGTTACTGACATGGCTTATTATTTTAACGAGCCGCAAAAATAACGGTTATTTTGGTTATTACAAGCCGCGCCCTTGCAAAATCTAGAACTTGAAAGCAACACCGATGCGCGCATTGGTAGAACCAAGGGCCCCTAATTCAAAGAAACCTGCTACTGACTTGCTGAAATAGTAACGAGCTCCTGCATGAATACCTAGAAATAGACCGCTCCCATAAGCATCGCCAACGTTGGCTCCATTATAGCCTTTCCATGAAAATGAGCGATAGCCCAAACTTGCACCTCCATAAATGTCCCAGTTTTCATTTTTGAGGTTAAGAAGTTTATTAAAATGGTAAGACCCGCGAACGCCAATGTAAGTAGCTGTATAGCTATAGTCAGTTCCTCCAACACCATAGTGATATGACAAATAATCAATACCTCCACCAAAGCTAATATCATCTGTAACTCCGTACTCATATATTGCACTCACAGGGATACCTCCGCTGTAATATGAATTTAACCCAAGACCAATATTCAAAAGGTTGTCGCCCTTTCTATATTGTGCTGAGGTAGTGTTTGACAAAAAAGACAGCGCTCCTACCAGGCATACTCCTAAAATGATTCTTTTCATAAGTAAAGTTTTAATTTTGGCGCGAGTCTACAACATTTCATTTTCCTGTGCAATCTCTTTTCGACCGGCTATAATCTGCAAATAGTAATTAGTTTTGTGCATGGAAAAAGTTTCTCTGCCCAAAGGCACCCGCGACTTCGGCCCAGCTCAAATGGCCAAGCGGCAATTCATTATCGACTCAATCAAAAAAGTATTTCAGAAATATGGCTTCCAACCGTTAGAAACTCCGGCTATGGAGAATCTTTCGACACTTACCGGAAAGTATGGGGATGAGGGAGATAAATTACTTTTTAAAATTATAAACTCGGGAGATTTCACTGAAGCTATATTAGACAATCTTAAGTCGTTCAATGATGGCAGCTTAAAAAAGTTATTTTCTGAAAAATTCAGAGAGTTCTTCGCGATATTAAGTCAGTCAATTAATGCTCAACAGGAAATATCAGACATTGATAAGCAAATAGACATTTTAACAATTTCGTTTTGCGAAGTCCAAACCCTTCCATTTTCATTGATCAAAAACTATCTGATAGCAAGTTCGAGAGCTATTGCTGTTGCTTTTAAGCAAGGTAATTTGATAGACCCTGATGCCTATTGTGAAGATTTTTATAAATACTCAAGTGATATAGTACTCTCATCATTGATAAGCCCAAAAGAAGTAATTCCTTTAATCTCCGAGAAAGGCCTCCGCTACGATCTCACTGTTCCATTCGCTCGCTATGTGGTGATGAACCGTCATGAGATCACGTTTCCATTCAAGCGTTATCAGATTCAACCGGTGTGGCGAGCTGATCGTCCGCAAAAAGGACGCTACCGTGAATTTTATCAATGCGATGCAGATGTGGTGGGAACAGACTCCTTGGTTTGTGAAGCTGAAATAATTCTGATGATCAAAGATGCATTCAAGGCATTAGGCATTGGGGATTATGCAATAAAAATAAATCACCGTGCTATTTTATCCGGACTTGCTGAAATTATTGGTGCTGGTCAAAACGAGAGTGCTTTGTTTGTTGCTATTGATAAGCTGGATAAGATTGGTGAAGAAAAAGTGAAAGAAGAATTGCGGTTGAGGAATTTTACTGAGCAAAATCTTTCTCTTCTTTTTGAAATCTTGAACTTCAAAGGAAATACAAAACAGAAAATTGATTTCCTTGTTCAAAAATTCTCTTCCTCAGAAAAAGGACAAAAAGGAATTAAGGATTTTAGCGAAGTATTGTCGTTGCTAAGAGGGTTTGGAGTCAATGAAGCTCATGTTGAATTTGACATTGCGCTTGCTCGTGGGTTAAGTTACTACACTGGCTGCATCTTCGAAGTAAAGATCAGCAACGTTGGCATCGGAAGTGTAAGCGGTGGTGGCCGGTACGATAATCTCACCGCTGTATTCGATGCAAAAGAGAAGAGCTCAGGGGTTGGATTTTCATTTGGCATCGACCGCATTTATGATGCTATGGAAGAATTGAAAATCTTTCCAAAAGAAGCAACGGCCTCTTCAACTGTTTTGATTGCACACCTTGACGAAGACAGTTTTATTTACGGTTTAAAAATTGTTCAATCACTCCGCGAAAAGGAAATTGCCTGTGAGATCTATCCCGATCAGGCTAAAATCAAAAAACAAATGGAGTATGCCGATAAGAAAAAAATACCTTTTGTAATTGTGATCGGATCAGAAGAAGTAAAAACTGAAATCCTTACGTTGAAAAAAATGGAAACGGGTGAACAGTCGAAATTATCGTTTCAGGAAATTGGCGATACAATCATTTTGAAATAAATAATTTGACTTTGGATCATTTACATACCATCAGTTCTGAAAATCTTTCTTTCTTCGATTTACAAAAAATTCTGAGTGAGAACTCGCAACTCGCACTCTCATTAGATTCTATAAAAAAAATAAAGAGTTGCCGCGAATACCTGGATAAAAAACTCGAAGCAACGACAGAACCTATTTATGGAATCAACACCGGCTTCGGGTCGCTTTACAATAAAAATATCCCGAAAGACCAACTCGAAAAACTTCAAGAGAACTTAGTGATGTCACATGCGTGTGGGATGGGCGCTGAAGTTCCACAGGAAATTGTGAGGCTCATTCTGTTTTTAAAAATCCAATCGCTTTCATACGGTTATTCAGGTGTTCAAGTGGAAACAGTGGAACGACTTGTCGCCATGTTCAATAATAATGTTCTTCCAACGATTTACGAAATGGGCTCGCTCGGAGCATCCGGTGATCTGGCCCCGTTGGCGCATCTATCACTCCCATTGATTGGATTGGGCGAAGTTCATTTTCAAAATAAAAAAATCACAAGCGAGGAAGTTTTAAAATCAATGAAGTGGGAGAAACTTCATCTCAAATCAAAAGAGGGACTGGCATTGCTTAACGGCACGCAGTTTATGGGGGCGTACGGAGTTTGGTGTGCACTTCATGCACAACGAATTCTTAAACTCGCTAACATCATCGGAGCGCTCTCGCTGGATGCCTTTGACGGCCGCATTGAACCCTTCGATGAAGATGTGCATCGTATTCGTCCGCATGCAGGGCAGATTAAAGTCGCGGCGGAAATCAAAAGACTTTTAAAAGGAAGTTCGATAATTGCTCATACGAAGAAACACGTGCAGGATCCCTACTCCTTCCGATGTATTCCACAGGTGCACGGAGCGAGTGATGATGCTATTCAATTCGTTTCTAAAACTTTTCTTACAGAAATAAATAGCATTACTGATAATCCAAATGTTTTTTCAGAGGAAGACAAAATTATTTCAGCTGGTAATTTTCATGGACAACCGCTTGCCCTTGCTCTCGATTTTTTAGCCATTGCACTTTCTGAACTCGGCAGCATTTCTGAACGAAGAACTTATCAACTGATTTCTGGTTCCCGCGATTTGCCGAATTACCTTGTGGCAAATCCCGGTATTAATTCCGGATTGATGATTCCTCAATATACTGCCGCTTCGCTTGTAAGCCAGAACAAACAGCTTTGTACACCGGCATCTGTTGATTCTATTGTGTCCAGCAATGGCCAAGAAGACCATGTGAGCATGGGCGCGAACGCAGCGACCAAAGCGCATAAAGTTGTAAACAATATTTATTCTATCCTTGCTGTAGAGTTGATCACTGCTGCACAAGCATTACATTTCAGAAGGCCTTTGAAAACTTCCCCTTATCTGGAAAATTTTGTAGATACTTTTAGGCAACAAGTTTCGTTTATAGAAACAGATCGTTTATTGCATGACGACTTAGTGAAGGCAGAGAATTTCCTGAAAGAGTTTAATTTAGAGGCGTGAGGCAATCCTTTCTTCTTATCGGATTTTGTTTAGTAAGCTTAGTGGCTCAAGCACAGTACACGAGTCGCTTAGGTCGCTTTCAAGTTGATCAGGTGAGAGGATGCGCACCATTTAAAATAACCATCACCAATACTAACTTGATTACGACCGGCGAATGTACACCGGGCAAGCCTTGCCTAATGGACTATCAAGGCAATAATAATCAGCAGCAGAACCTTTTCACTTTTACCTACGCTACACCAGGTACATACAAACTTTCAGTGCTGTACCAAAGCATTGGTGCCGATGATATTACCGTAACTGTTGACCCGAACATCGCGCCTGCATTTGATATTTTCACTTGTGCCGCATCAAAAGTATCGATCAACATCACTGATAAAACGTACGACTCTTACGATATTGATTTCAATTTCAACACAGGGATTGATACTTCAATTCCATCAGGAAATAATCAAGTAGCTTCTTTTAGTTATGGCGCTCCCGGCAGTTATAACATTAGTGTGAAAGGAAAGAAATTAAATGCCGCTAATAATTGTAATGCAAAAGTTCAACCCTTCACAGCACTTACTGTCCTTCCTCTTCCATCGATAAGTACATTGACAGCGACTGATGCCTCCACCCTTCAACTTGGATTTACTCCACAAACTAATATTGAATATCACGCGGAGATTGCTTTTAATAATTCAAATAATTTTCAATTATACCAGACTTTGTATGGAGTCAACTCAATGACTGCTTCGAACCTGACAGTTGATAAAAGCTATTATTGCTTCCGACTTAGTTCATTTGATCCTTGCACGAATGCTGACACCTACTCATCACCCGTATGCAGTCATAATTTTGCTTTAACAGTTGCCAGTGGAGTGGATCAATTAGCTTGGCAAACTTCAAGTCTTGGTATTTCAAGTATTCAGATCGACCGGAACAACAGTCTCGTAGCGACAGTGACTGGCTCTACCTCTTCATACAATGATAAAGCTATCGTATGCAAAACTAATTACTGCTATCAATTGGTCAGTAAGTATGCCGGAGGCGCGACAAGTACTTCGTTGCAAAAATGCGGAACGTCATTTACAACGGTCACACCTACGCCCATTAATAATACCAGCAGTATTGTGAGCAACAATAATTCACAAGTTGATTTAGTGTGGCTACAGGATCCTGCTTTCATACCATCGCGTTACAATGTTTTCCGGCTTCAAGGCAGAGGTCTTTATGTATTGCAAGACACGACTAAGACCAATAAGTTTACAGATGCCACCTATCAAGAAGGCTATTGCTACAAAATCAATTACACCGATAAGTGCGGCAATGATAGTCCGCAGGGCTTGCCGTCATGTTCTATGGTTTTGCAAGGTTCATTGGATGATGTAAACGATGTTATCTTACAATGGACGGGATACAAAGGCTGGGCGCAAGGCGTAAAAAATTATACTGTTCAAAAATATAATCAACAAGGTCAACTTCTTCAAACATTTAATGCAGGGACTGATTCCACATTCACCGACAATCAACAAGATGCAATCAACCAGGTGCTGCTTTATAAGATAACAGCAACAGCTGTTCAGGCTGGCGTCTCTATTTCGGTTTCAAACGAAATCAAAATTGTAAAAAATATCAATCTCTATAACCCAACAGCTTTTAATCCTGACAGCAAAGCCTCCGCGTTGAACAAAACTTTTTCGGTGAAAGGGCACTTCATTGCTACTATGCAACTACAGGTTTTTGACCGCTGGGGAGCTATGGTATTTTTTTCAGATAAAAACGAACCTTGGGATGGCAGACGGGATGGAATCAACATGCCTGATGCCTCGTATGTTTGGACCGTTCAGGGAACTGATTTGAACGGAAGCACATTTAAAAGGGCAGGCACCGTAGTACTCATTCGAAAGTAAGTGGATCTAAGATTTTAGATTTGTTCTTATTGCCATTAACCCAACTTTTCCCAGTAATTTTGCTCTTGAATCAATCAAAAGAAAGCCATGTTTGACATGATGAAAATGATGGGCAAAATGAAAGAGGTGCAGGCCCGTCTTAAAGAAGCACAAGACAATCTTGCATTATTAAAAGTTTCTGGTGAATCCGGAGGTGGCATGGTGAAGGCCACGGTCAACGGCAAGAGGCAATTGATTGTTTTAGACATCGATGCTGCGATTTTAAAAGCTGAAGATAAAACTATCGTGCAGGACCTTGTGATAGCAGCAGTAAATAAGGCCAGTGACGATGCCGAAGCTCAAGCGAAGGAGCAACTGAAAAAATCTACTGAGGGTTTGATACCTAATATTCCAGGGATGGATTTAAGCAACTTGATGGGATGACCAAAGTTGCAATCGTCATTCTCAACTTCAATGGAAAGCATTTTCTTGAACAGTTTTTACCTTCGGTGCTTACCAACAGCGCAGGAGCTAAAATAGTTGTAGCCGACAATGGCTCGAGTGATCAATCAGCGGAATTCGTAAAAGAGAAATTCCCGGAAATTGAAGTTATCCAAATTAATGAAAACAAAGGGTTTTGTGGAGGCTATAACACCGTACTCAAGCAGGTGCAGGCTACCTATTATGTTCTCTTGAATTCAGATGTTGAAGTCACTCCGAACTGGCTTCAACCCGTTATTCACTTGATGGATAGTAATCCTACTATTGCCGCTGCCCAGCCTAAGATTTTATCCCATCGCGATAAAACTAAATTTGAATATGCAGGTGCAGCCGGCGGGTTGATTGATATACTTGGCTATCCATTTTGCCGTGGACGCATATTTAATTCACTGGAAGAAGACAATGGGCAGTACAATGATACAGTTCCGATATTTTGGGCTTCAGGTGCCTGCTTATTCATAAGAGCGGAGCGCTATCATGAAATGGGTGGATTGGATGAAGATTTTTTTGCCCACATGGAAGAGATTGACTTATGTTGGAGGCTTACCAGAGCCGGGTATACTATATACTATCAAGGGCAAAGTACAGTTTACCATGTTGGAGGAGGAACGTTATCGGCATCCAATCCTCGAAAAACATACTTCAATTTTAGAAATGGATTAAGCTTGCTGGTCAAGCACCAACGGTTTTCTTCCTTGACCTGGAAATTCCCATTGCGGATTCTTTTGGATTGGGTGGCAGCTCTGCATTTCCTCTCAACTGGATCCGCCATTCACGCGAAAGCGGTAATTATTGCTCACTTAAGTTTTATCAAGAAGATTAGGCAAGAGATTGTAAAACGAGCAGCAGTAGCTAGATTGGTAAAAGGCTTTAACGGTACTACCGTTTATAGAGGTTTGATCGTGTTTGACTACTTCCTTTTCAGAAAGAAATCGATCGATAAATTAAAAATTTAGAAATCCCAAATGGTACTCCGCTTCCGAAGATGAGCCCTCATGTTGAGAATGAATGCCAGAGAAAGGTAAATAATTACTGGTGAGCCAAGCGTAAGGAATGAGGCATAGATGAAAAATAACCGGATAGAGGATGTGGCTATTCCGAGTTTGTCACCAAGATAAGAGCACACTCCAAAAGCATGTCCTTCAAAAAAAAGTTGAATTCTCTTCACTAAATCCATTGCACTTACCTTTCACAGTCCATTTAACCCTCGTAAAGGCGTTTCATCGCCCTATATTTCAGTTCACAAATATAATCAGCTTCATATCTAAAAGGTATACTTCGGTTCTTATTTTTTTGGTTATCCTTGCAATCAAATGCTTATAAATCTTACATTTGCCACTCCTAAAAATTGATATTAAACCAAATTCCATGAGAAAAATAGTTTACTCCCTTATAATCATCGGATCGATGACCTTTGCAGGTTGTACGCTTCCACAGATGATTAAAGTAGCAAAAAACCAAAATGTTCAGACGAAGCCAGAGCCTCTCGAAGTTCATAAGGACACTGTGAACTTTGACCTTTCAGGCAACCTGCCCGCTAAACTTCTTAAAAAAGGTACATCTTACACGCTCAATACTTTCTATAAGTATGGTGAGAACGAGATTGCCCTAACCCCTATTGTGTTTAAGGCAGAAGATTACCCGAAAAATGGTACTGAACAGATTGCAGTTACTAAAGCTTTTTCTTTCCCATATAAAGATGCCTTTGCTAAAACTAACGGAACTGTAGAGATTCAAGGTGTTGCTGCAAAGGGTACAAAGACTTTAGCTCTTCCTAAGAAAGGGGAACCTCGCCCAGTGATTGGAACTGGTATCATTGCTACTTCCAAGCTCGTTCAAAAATCTTATTATGCTGCTTTTGCAGAGCATGGCTATAACAACCAAGAAGAACTTATTCCTGTTATAATCCCTGATTTCAACTTCGAGCGTGGAAAATCTGTTTTGCGCAAGTCAGAAGTTACTGCCGATAAGGGCAAACAATTAGATGCATTCATTGCAGCGAAAAACATTACCAAAACAGTAACTATCACAGGTACTCACTCACCTGAAGGTTTGGAAAGAATCAACAGCAAACTCTCTGAAGAGCGTGCTACTGTGATCGAAAAATTCTATCGCGATGAGATGAAGAAATACGATTACCAAGGCGTTGCCGCAGATATCAAATTCATTTTGAAGCCTATCGTTGATGACTGGAATGGTTTCAAGACTGCCTTGGCCGCTTATGAAGGAATCTCTGCTGATGAAAAATCAGAATATTTAAATGCAATCAACAATGGCGGAACTTTTGAAGACCAAGAGAAAGCATTGAAGAAATTGAAGACGTACAACAAAGTTTTCAAAGATGTTTATCCAGGCTTGCGTGCTGCTAAGACTGAAATCTTGACGGTAAAAGCAAAGAAAACGGATGCAGAAATCTCTGTTCTTGCCAAACAAATTACAAAAGGTGAAGCAGGTGCCGATGCACTTACTTTTGAAGAACTCATGTATTCCGCAACTCTTACTCCTTCATTGGATGAGAAAGCTGCCATCTACGAAGCCGCTACAAAAAAGGGAAGCAACTGGACTGCCAATAACAACTTAGCTGCTACCTATATCCAAATGATGATTGAAAATCCTGCTAAGGCTTCTGAACTTTCTGAGAAAGCTGCTACTCAATTAGACATTGCTGCAAAATTGAAAGAAGCTCCTGAAGTATTGGCTAACCTCGCTTCTGTTGCTTTATTGCAAGGAAACCCTTACAAATCATACAAGTATGCTACCAAAGCATTGAACGGTGCTAGCAACGATGTGAAACGCGGAGTGAGTGGCGTTAAAGGTGCTGATGAAATTTACATGGCCAAGTACAGCGATGCTGTTAACTCTACCTCATCATCTGTTGATACCGATGTGAACCTCTTCAACAAGGGCTTAGCCCAGTTGTTGAACAAAGACAACAGCAATGCCGGACCTTCATTTGCTGAAGCTTCAAAGAAAAATGCAAACTTTGCCCTTGCTTACTATGGTGCAGCTATTGCAGCGGCTCGTACGGGAAGTGGTGATGGTGTGATCAGCAACCTTACCAGCGCTGTGAAGCTTGAGCCAGCCCTTAAGGAAAAGGCTTTGGTTGACCTTGAATTCATAAAGTTTAATACCACCGATGCATTCCGTAATGCTTTAAAATAATACTCCTTAACCGGAAAATAATTAGCCCCGACTTTAAGCCGGGGCTTTTTTATTCACCTTCTTTTTAAAATCAATATAAATCAATTTTCATGATCCCTTGAATCCTGTTGATTCGGGTATTATTTTTACGGGCTTTGTAAACGACCGTTTGTTCAATAATCAAAAAGTTCTGACAATGAGAGAAATCCAATTCAGGGAAGCCCTTCGGGAAGCGATGAATGAAGAGATGCGCAGGGATCCGCTTGTATTACTAATGGGAGAAGAAGTAGCTGAATATAACGGTGCATATAAAGTGAGCCAGGGCATGCTGGATGAGTTCGGAGCTGAACGCGTAATCGATACCCCCATATCCGAATTAGGCTTTGCAGGGATTGGTGTGGGCGCTGCGATGAATGGTATACGACCCATCATTGAGTTTATGACATTCAATTTCTCGTTGGTTGCTATTGACCAAATTATCAACTCTGCTGCAAAGATGCTATCCATGTCTGGTGGACAGTTTAATGTGCCAATAGTTTTTCGTGGCCCAACAGGAAACGCCGGGATGTTAAGCTCTCAGCACTCCCAAAACTTTGAGAACTGGTTCGCTAATACACCGGGATTGAAGGTTGTTGTTCCTTTTACTCCTTACGATGCAAAAGGCCTTTTAAAATCTGCTATCCGCGATAATGACCCGGTTATTTTTATGGAAAGTGAATTGATGTATGGCGACAAAGGTGAAGTGCCAACAGAAGAATATCTAATCCCCATTGGTTTAGCTGACGTTAAGCGCAGCGGCACAGATGTTACGCTGGTATCCTTTGGTAAGATCATGAAGGTGACATTGGCTGCGGCTCAGGAATTGGAAAAAGAAGGCATCTCGGCAGAGGTTATTGACCTTCGCTCCGTGAGACCCATTGACTACGCTGCAATTGTCGAATCAGTTAAAAAGACCAATAGACTTGTCATCATAGAAGAAGCCTGGCCGCTGGCAGCCATCTCTTCCGAGATCACTTATCATATCCAAAAACATGCCTTCGATTATTTAGATGCACCTATACATCGCATCAACAGCTTGGATGTGCCACTCCCCTACGCTCCAACTTTGATTGACGCTATTCTTCCAAGTGTTGAACGCACAGTGAAGGCAGTGAAGGCAGTGATGTACAAGTAGGAATTAAGAATTTGTTAGGAGAACCTTCCAAGCCTCTTCTACTTTTCCATCAGCCAATAATTTCTTGGCTAAATGATGTCGAGCCTCCTCAATGTGAGTGCCTGCATTTACTGGGCTTTCCTTAATAGGTAATTTTTCAACATTGGCTAACCGGGCCAGATCATTTCCTGAAAGTATTTTACTTTCTCGCTCACTCTTAGGGAGCTGATCAAAGCCAATACCCAACTTGGTGTTTGGTTTTGGTACTTCAAAAATATTCTCTCCATGCACCCGGCAATAAAAATCTCCTCCCATTCTCGCTACAGCATCCAGTTTCTGTGGATCAATATTTTTTGAAGAATCCAAAATATCCTCTTTAAAATGTGCCAGGAGAATTTCACACACAATCAAATTCCCTGCGCCTCCTTCATCGCCCAATGAAATCACCTGATTGACCTTGCATTCAAAACTAGCCGGGGATTCAGCTACTCTCGGTGGTTTTACTTTGACTGAATCTAATTCGGTAAATCCTGCTTTCACGAATTCATTCACACCTTTTGGGTATTCACAACTTGCAAGTGAAGTTTGCTCAACCATATTATAACTTACAATGTTCACAACTACTTCAGGAACTTCTCGCACATTTTCGAGCGTGTGCTTTATGGTGTTATCTCTTACTCTTCTTGAAGGTGAGAAAATTAGAATTGGGGGTTTGGTGCTGAATAAATTGAAGAAACTAAACGGGCTAAGGTTGACTATTCCATTTTTATCTATGGTGCTGGCAAAGGCTATCGGTCGTGGTGCTATTGCTCCTTGCAAATAGGCTTGTAGCTTTGGTGTTGGAGTGTCCTTCGGATCAAGAGTGAGATAGTTCAATGTCAGCCGATTACTTTTAATAAGGGTTTATTTTTTTCTTGTTCCTTCCTTTGTACTTAATCAAAGTCGGATCATTTTCCCCATATCCCGGGTTTTGCTTTTTATAAATGGGATGCCTGTTGCTGCGGTACTCCTTATTGCCATGAGCATGGTTAACTTGCGCATGACATTCGTTGAGAAAGCATCTTGGCAATTCAGGAATAGAATAGGTAAACCCAACATTCACATACAATGCATTGATAGTATAATGAAGCGATTGTCCGCTGCCAGGCAGTGCGAGATCATAGCTCTTAATTTCATAAGTAGGCCGGGCATACACTTTAAAATATTCGGAAAGGTTCCTTTCAATCGTAACACCTAAATTAAAATAAGTGCTCGGGGTGACCTGCGCCTGGTTATAATTGGATTTCAATTTGTAGCTGCCCACTTCAACATCGCCTGTAAACAAATACTCATTCCATCGATAGAATGATACACCAACCATTCCCCAATATTTTCTGATAAAACCAGTAGGATTGTTTGGCTTCATATCCGAAATCTTGTCGGTCAATATGGTAGAATGCAATGCGCCAATGCTCATTAATTCATACGAATAACCTCCCCCTACTCGATACCGGTTAAATTGATAATGCACTGTGGCAGCCAGTGGAATGTTAAACGCGTGGCCTTTAAATCCTAGATTACCCGTACCTGGGTTAGCAACAATGTAACTTCCCAACGCTGATGAATCAACTCCTGCATCATTCACCCAATTGGTATAGCGATTTGTTGAGGACGCAGTAAATATTTCAGGCAGGCTTCCAGGGGGCTGATAAATCCCAAACCCACTTAACTGAGTATTAAAATAAGTTCTTCCATAACCAGTATACAATCCAAAATGAAAATTATGCAGTGCTCTTCGAATAATATTCGATCCATGCCTTGGCTTTACATAAAAGTGATCAAGCGGAATAGCGTTTTTACCTTCATCTTGAGCAGATGAATCAATTGGCACAAATGCCAATGCAATCAAAACAAATTGAAATAGCTGTCTCAGACCGGATTTTTGAACCTAAAGATAGGAAATGCAAATTACTCAGTAACTGTTATAACTCGGATAATTGCTCTCCAACGATGAGAAAGTGTGAAAAAGGATTTGGCCCTTTTTGATATTATAAGTGTATTGGTGATCGGCTGTTTTGCCTTCCGGGCTTTTTAAAGTGAATGTCAATGTGTTTTGTCCTTCTTTCATAGGCACCCGGCAATAATAAATACTGTGCGGTAACGTTTGCCAATTTCGTGTATCAGCCTTTTCAGTAAGGGCATTAATCATACCTACGATCGATCCCAGCGTACGATCTTGTTTCTTGATTTCATACTCTTCAGCTTTCTTCAAAGCTACTCGCAATAGTGCTTTGCTAAATTCAAGGCCCATTCGTTCTTGCAAACATTTAAACGCAATCTTGTTAAGATCTTCTACAAGCTGTAATGGAAGAGTCTGATCATTAACATTGAGGGTTGCTTGCGAATAGTAGGCTGATCGTTCAATGTATTTTGGAAAAGCAACCCGAAAAACTTCGAGGTTAGATAAACTATTTTTTTCATGATCGTTATATCCCTCCATGTTAAAAGGAAAACTCAGACCTAATTGAGAATTGGTAAAATAAACAACCCCTCCTTGTCGGCTGATAACAAAATCCACTCCCCACTCTGCCTTTACGGGTGCCAATCCATTATGCCAGAAGAAAATTAATTCCCCTCCGTCATTCTGTTTATACACGTAACTGGGCATTTGAAGTGTGTCTTTGTATGCCTCGAACTCATCTTTTAGTCCGCTCAACCAGGCCGTTCGCAATAGATCTTCTTTTAATTGTTGAGGCGCATTAACTCCAAAAAATCTTTGATAATCATTGTTGTAAATGTTAAACGCATTACGGTAAGCAATAAATGCATTGTTATAATCTTTATCTACTTCATAGGTTATTCCCATCAACACGTTACTAAAGGCATCGTGGTCATACTTATCTGATGAATTATAACGGTCTGTCAATTGCTGTAGCCGAATATTGAGCCTTCTGATTTCCACAAGAGCATCCTCCGTATTATTCATTTTCAAATAATTCAAGGCTTTGTAGTATAGCAATAAAAGATGCTCATGATCTTCACCTTTGTAGGTAGTGAAGTTTGGGTTTGTCAGATAGGAGGCAACTTCATTGAGGTAGTTAATCCGATAGTCCTCACCAAACAAAAAAGCTTTTTCAAAAAATTGATTACTCTCTGAATACCGTCCCATCATCGAAAGGATCAATCCATTATTGACGAAGTACAAAAATTCTTTTTTTCCGCGGGCTTCAGATGAATGCGCTTGCAGGGTTTTATAGGCCTTATCCAGCTGGCCACTCTCAAACTCCTGGTTAAAAGTAAAATTGGATTGATAGTAAGTAGCGCAGGAAGAAACTGCTAAGAGTAGGAATATAGAGAAGAGATGTTTCAAGTTTGCAAGTTTCAGGTCTCAGGTATCTAGCCAATTGTAACTTGTGACTTGTACCCTACAACCTCTTTCAATCTTTAATATATTTCTTAATCTCCTGTTGCCCATACCACACCCGCTTGTTGGTTTCAATATCTGTAAGAAACAGTGTAGTAATATAGTTGACTACTCTCTTCTTGTTATACACATCTGTTTCTGAAGTCATTTCACCAAAGAGCATGAGGTTTGCCCCTACTTCTTTTCCCCACGTGGAGGCTGTAGTAGAGTTCGCAAAATCTTGCTGCTCCGCACGCTCTTGCCGGAGTTTATCCCGAAAGCTATCTGATTCCACCAAGTCGGCAATGCCAGAATTATAAATAGCAAGTTCTATTTTCTTAATATAATTGTCAGCATCGATATGTTCACTCGTCTTATTATGAATTAAGCCGACAATGATCGCAGGTTTTTTACCTAATGTTTTGGAGTAGTCTTTGAATTTATCGCTGGCTAATAATTCTGTTACCATTTTATTGGCAACCATTCGGGAGTCGCTGTCATTCCATCTTCCGCTTAAATCGATTTGTTGATTGGGATCAATTCGTGATACTGATCTTGCACATGAAGCTGAAATCAGCGCAATCATAACAAGGTTAAGAATTCGGAGCATACATTTAAATCTTAGGAAAAGAAAATTTAAACTCAATTTGTCTCTTTTAAACGCTGAATAACCTCTTTTGGGTTTGGTGATGAGAATACAAAATTCCCTGTAACCAGTACGTCAGCACCTGCATCCAGCAAAAGTTTCGCATTTTGCTGGTTCACACCGCCATCAATCTCTATTAGTGTTTTGGATTGCCTGCTCTTAATCAACGCTTTCAATTCTTTTATTTTATCGTATGTCCTTTCAATGAATTTCTGTCCGCCAAAACCCGGGTTAACTGACATTAAGCAAACCAAATCAATATCTTGAATCAAATCATATAAACTAGATATAGGCGTATGAGGGTTAACCGCTACACCTGCCTTGCATCCCAATGCTTTTATTTGCTGAACATTGCGGTGCAAGTGAGGACATGCTTCAATGTGAACAGAAATCATATCAGCTCCTGCCTTCTGAAATGCTTCCACATATTTCTCAGGCCGCACGATCATTAAATGAACATCCATGGGCTTTTTAGCATGACGTTTTACCGCCTCAACCACAGGCAGACCCATAGAAATGTTCGGTACGAACACTCCATCCATAATATCGATATGCACCCAATCGGCCTGACTGGTATTAATCATTTCAACTTCCTTTTGGAGATTTGCAAAGTCTGATGCAAGAATGGAGGGAGCAATAATTGGCTTCATGCGGCAAAGATAATGGAACTGCTTAATTCAGGCACTTATTCTTAATTCAAGGTTCCAGAATCCAGAATCTAAACCTACCTTTGCGCCCTAATTTTTCCAACGTGAATTACCTTTCAGCCGAATCGCTCTCCAAATCCTATAATGACAAGTGGCTCTTCCAGGACCTGACCATTGGCATCTCACAAGGCGACAAAATTGCTTTGGTTGGTGAAAATGGTGCTGGCAAATCGACATTACTTAAAATTTTGATCGGCCAGGTTCAACCTGATGGAGGCAAAGTCAGCATTCGTGATGGCGTTAAGCTTGGCGATTTAGTGCAAGCACCTCATGCTCCGGGTCATTTTACAGTAAATGATATCTTGTTTGATGAGAAAAACAAAATTGCGGCAGTTGTGAAAGAATATGAAGCCTGCATTCACGATCCACACACATCACCAGAAAAAATGCAGCACGTTCTTGAGCAGATGGAAGAACTCCAAGCCTGGGAGTATGATGCAAAAGTACAGGAGATAACGAGCAAGCTTGGAATAACAAACCTTGATCAGAAGTTTGAAGAACTCTCTGGAGGGCAACGTAAAAGAACCTTTTTAGCGCAAATGCTACTCGCCTCACCTGATCTCTTGGTTTTGGATGAACCTACCAACCACCTTGACTTGGAAGCGATTGAATGGCTTGAGAATTATTTATCAGGGCAAAACATCACCTTACTGATGGTGACCCACGATCGGTATTTCTTAGATAACGTTGCCAATTTGATTTTAGAACTTGACCGAGGCAAACTCTATTCGTACAAGGGAAAGTATGCCTACTTTCTTGAGAAGAAATCAGAACGCGAAGAAATGCTGAAGACCGAAGTGGCCAAAGCACGTAACCTAATGAAGAAAGAATTGGAGTGGATGCGCAAACAGCCCAGGGCACGAGGTACAAAAGCCAAATACAGGATTGAAGCTTTCTATG
>Ga0302321_100000237_pt1 | contig 49236 bp, 38 predicted proteins | sample Fen_T0_1_FD_202505 | JGI IMG/M metagenome (GOLD analysis project Ga0302321, IMG submission 202505) | Peat permafrost microbial communities from Stordalen Mire near Abisko, Sweden - Fen_T0_1 | ecosystem: Environmental > Terrestrial > Soil > Wetlands > Permafrost | place: Sweden: Abisko... | reverse complement strand
CAATCCTGGCGGCGCTCGCTTCGCTCGCGCCCGTGGCGCAGGTCGTGCCCGCGTGCGCGGCCGCGGGCTCACACCACGCGGCTCTCGTCGTGGAACACGGCGACGGCTCCGTGGTGTCCCGTTGCGTGGCGTTCAGCACGGCCGCGATCTCGGGTGAGGAGCTGTTGAACCGATCCGGGGTGCCGTGGTCGAGCCAGACGTTCGGCGGCTTCGGCGCGGCCGTTTGCGCCCTCGACGGCGAGCCGGCGCACTACGTCGACTGTCCCGGCAAGGACCGCTATTGGGCCGTCTTCTCGGCGCGCGGCGGGGCATCCTGGCAGCTCGCAAATGTCGGCATCTCGGCCCTGACGCTGCACGACGGCGACGCCCTGGGCGTCCGATACGTGCCCGCGTCAGGATCGGCGGCGGCACCGGTGTCAGCCGCCGGAGTGTGCGCGGCGGCGGCCGCGCCGACCCCTCGCAGATCCGTGACGGCAAGCACTGCGGCAAGCACGGCGGCGAGCTCGGCGGCGAGCCCTGCAGCAGGATCCCCGAAGGCAGGCGTGACCCCGACTATCGCACCGGCCGGAGCCACGGCCGCAGCCGCGGCTTCCGGCGCGCCACTCGTCGCTGCCGTAGCGACTTTCGCTCCACGCCCGCCCTCACAGGCGCCAATTCCGGCACCGCCCGGTGGACTGGACCCCGGTCTACTTCTCGCTGCGGGCGTCGGTGGTGGGTTGGCGGGGCTGGCGATCTTGAAGCTCGTGGCCGGCCGGCGCACGGGACAGTGACCGGGCCGCCAGCCGCGAGCCCCGCAACGGCAGCGGCCCCCGCAACGGCAGCGGCCCGTGCCGCGCCTGCGCCTCGCGCGGCTCTCGCCCCGCGAGCGTGGCTCGTCTGGTCCCTTGCCGCGGTCACGGTCGCCCTCGTCACCGACAACCCCGTCTATCGCGGACTCGTCGCCCTGGTCGCCCTCAACGTGCTGCTGACGTGGCTTCCGCCGGGGCGCCGCGTTCGGCCTCTGGCCGTCGCCGTCCTCGTGACGGCCACGCTGGCCGCCCTGATCAACCTGCTTGCCGGTCACACCGGCGCCGACGTGATCGCACGCCTGCCCGAGTGGCTGCCGCTCGTCGGCGGGCCGCTGACGCTCGAATCGCTGGCCTTCGGCGGAGCCATCGGGCTCGGACTGGTCGCCGCGCTTTTCTCGGTGGCGCCGCTGTCGCTGGTTCTCGAACCGCACGACGTCGTCGACGCCATGCCCGCGGCGCTGGAGCGGACCGGGATCGCGGTTGCCACATCGCTCAACCTGGTCTCGGGCTTCGGGCGGACGTTCACCGAAGTTCGTGACGCCCAGCGGATGCGCGGCTGGAAGCCGGCCGGGCTGCGGTCGTGGAACGAGGTCCTGGTGCCCGTCATCCTGACCGCGATCGAAGATTCGGTCCGCCTGGCCGAGGCCATGGAGGCCCGGGCGTTCGGGGCCGGTCGGCGCACAAGCTACGCGGCGTCGGGCATCGGCGCAGGGGAGGCAGTCGTCGTGGTAGCGGCCCTTGCGGCCGCGACGCTGTTCGTCGGCCTGCGCATCGCGGGCGTAGCCATGGACTGGTATCCATACCCGACGATCTCCTTCCCGCCTATCAATCCGATCCTGGTCCTGGCCTGCCTGGGATTGGCGCTGCCGGCGTTTCCGCTGCCGACGCATCCATCGGCCGCGCCGCCGGGCAGGGCGGCATGAGCGCTTCTATTGGTACCCGGCTGGCCCGGCTGGAGCAGGTCTCCTACTGGTATCCAAACCAGGACGAGCCGTCTCTGCGCGAGGTCGACCTCGAGATCGAGCCGGGCCTGACGCTGATAGCCGGCGATTCCGGCGGCGGCAAGTCGACCCTGCTGCGGCTCTTCGACGGCCTGGTGCCGCAGTTCCACGGCGGGCGGGTGTCGGGCCGGGCCGAGATTGGAGGCGTGGATCCGTTCCGCACTCCGATCCCGATCCTGGCGCAGCGTGCCGGCCTGGTGTTCCAGGACGTCGAGACGCAGTCGGTCTACGGCACGGTCGAGCGGGAGATCGCCTTCGGGCTGGAGAACCTGGGCGTGCCACGGGCGGAAATGCACGACCGGGTCGACGAATTGATGGCGGCGCTCGGGATCGAGTCGCTGACCGGCCGCCGGCTCGAGACACTATCCGGCGGCGAGCGGCAGCGCGTTCAGCTGGCCGCGGTTCTGGCGCTGCGGCCGCAGCTTGTGGCCCTCGACGAGCCCACGTCCCAGCTCGATCCGGAGGGCGCGGCCGCGGTGCTTGCCGCCTGCGTGGGCCTTGCTGCCGACGGACGTGCAGTCGTCGTCGCCGAGCATCGCCTCGAGACTCTCGCCCCGGCCGCGGATCGGCGGCTGACCGTGGAGGGAGGCCGGGTCACTGTCGGAGCCGCCGAGATGCCGGGTCGGTCCGGACCCGGACCCGCTCGCCGCGCCGCCGGTCCGCCGGGGATCGCCGGAGACGCCGCGGCGGCCGGCGATCCCGCATGGGAGCTGCGTGACGTGGTCGCCGGTCCGGCCGGCCGTTCGCGCGAGCCCGTGCTCCATGACCTCTCTCTGGCGGGCGGCCGCGGCGAGGTCGTGGCTTTGCTCGGCCCGAACGGCTCGGGCAAGACGACCTTGCTCCGGACCTTGGCCGGGTTGCTTTCTCCGCTTGCGGGGACGGTGCGGCGCCCGGCCGGCCGGACGGCATACCTGCCGCAGAATCCGGGTGCTCTGCTCCACCTGCCGACCGTGCGCGCCGAAGTGGCCCTGACGTTGCGCCGCACGGGCGGCCGAGACGAACCCGAGGAGATGCTCGCCGCGTTCGGGCTCGAGCGCCTGGCCGACCGCTACCCCCGAGATCTGAGTTCCGGCGAACGGCAGCGGGCCGCGCTGGCGGCCACCGTCGCCGGCTCTCCGACCCTCGTCCTGCTCGACGAGCCGACGCGGGGCATGGATCGGGCCGCTCGCCGCTCTCTGGCCGCCGCCGTGGAGACGCTTACCGCCGGCGGCTCTGCGGTGGTCCTGGCCACCCACGACACGGAGCTTGCGGCCGAACTCGCCGATAGAACGATCGAGTTGCGTGGCGGCCTCGCCGTCGAAATGGCCCGCCGGCCCCAAAGGGCGCTTGCTGCCGCCGCCGGCGAAGTGCCTTTCGGAGGCGGTTCCCGATGAGCATCGCCGCCGTGTCGATCGCCGGAATAGTCCTGTTCATCTGGCCGTTCCTGGGCTTCGGGCTGCCGCCCGAGGTGCCGACGCTGGCCGTGACCCTGGGAGCCGTGGCGGTACTCGGGCTGATGGAGGCTGGTGCCCGCCGCCTCGATTCCGGACGGCTGGCGCTCCTTGCGGCCCTGGCCGCGATCGACGCCGCTCTCCGCCTGGCGCTGGTCAACGGGGTAGGCGGCTTCAGCCCGATCTTCTTCCTCGTCATCTGCGCGGGATACGAGTTCGGGGCTTCGTACGGGTTCCTCGTCGGCGCCTTTTCGTTGCTCGTCTCGGCCCTCGTCACGGGCGGGATCGGGCCGTGGCTGCCGTATGAGACCTTCGCCGTCGGCTGGGTCGGGGCTTCGGCCGGCCTCGCCGGTTCGGTCGTTCGCGGGTTCCGGCCCGGCCGGCGCGGTTGGCTGCCGGGCCGGCTCGACCTGGCCGTCCTGGTCGGAGTCGCGATCGTCACCGGCTTCGCCTACGGCGCCCTGACCGACGTCTTCGGCTGGGTCGCTTTCTACCGCGGCGTCGAGAACATCGGCTGGACGCCCGGGCTTTCGGCCGGGGACACGCTGGCCCAGTTCGGCCGCTTCTACGCGGTCACCTCGTTCGCCTGGGATTCGTTTCGCGCCGCCGGCAACTCGATCGCGGTCCTGGCTCTGGGCACCCCCGTGCTCATGGCCCTTGGTCGACTGCGCGCCCGTCTCGGCTACGAGATCCTGCCCTAGGGGGAGTGGCCCGGTGGCCCGGGCCACGCGGGCCGCGAGCCGGCCTCGGCACGCCGCCCCGACTCCGCCCGATCAGACCGACCAGACCGAACTGTTCTTACGAAATAGCAGCTCCAGTACTGCTAAGCGGAGTCCGGACCCAGGGCGGCTCGACCGGGAGGCCCAACGAACCCGCTCCCGCCGATCCCACGCTCACTTCTGCGGGGCCCAGGCCGGCAAGCCGGTCGGAGGGACCTCGACAGACACTTACAACTACTGGTATTGCTAAAGCGCGAGTTCGGGGAGACGCGGAGTGGCGCCACCCTGCGTACCGGCGGGCGGCGGCGCCTCTTTTGCCACTTCCTGCGCCGCGAGCGGCATGGCCAGACGACGCGCAAGCACCAGCCAGAGAGCCAGCATCCCGTACAGCGCCGAGGACTGCGCGAGCGTGACCAGCGCCGGAAGCGGGCCTGTCTTCGACGGCGTGAACATCCATAGCGCGGTCCAAAGGAACGCGCCGCCCAACCAGACCGAGAGAAAGATCAGATCCGTCCGTCCGAGGCTGCGGATGCGCAGATCGACGGCGTCGACGGCAAGCATCAACCCGACTGCGATCAGCGCAAACGCCTGGTTCCAGAAGCTGTTCTTGGGTGCCCCGATCACGCCGGCGACGAGTGCCAGCGCCAGCCCCAGCGCCAGGCCTCGCCGCTCTTTCAGCTGGCTTCGCGCCCGCCAGAGAAGCGCCAGAGTCACCAGTCCGAAGACCGCCGTCAGAAGCAGCATCGGCACGCGAGCATCGAAGGCGTGCGGAAACAGCGGCGCGGTCCTATCCGAGTGGTTGACCAGCCTGGTCACGAAACCGTTGATCGACTGATTCGTGAAGTACGAGTCCGGCTCAAGGAGCGATGTCAGGCCGCCGCTGCCCTGCGCCGCCCACGGAGCCAGCAGAGTTGCGACGACCAGCGCGCCGAGCGCACCGAGCGCCGTACCGAGGGCGCCGCCCCAACGCCGCCCGATGACGAGTGGCACGACGAGTATGCCCGGAACGAGTTTTACAATGGCCGCAAGGCCGAGCAGAACACCACCGATCGCCCTCCTGGGCGGGGCTGGCGCTGCCATCGTCAGCGCCATTCCACCGGCCAGCAGCGGAAAGAGCATCAGATTGGCCTGGCCGCTCGCGACAGTCCCGAAGATCGGCGGATAGAAGCCGGCGGCGAGCGCCAGTGCAAAGCGGCGTCGTGCCAGGCTGGGGGCCCAGCCGTGAGCCCAGTCGATCCAGACGGCCACCGTCAGCCCGAACAGCGCGATTGACAAGCCCATGAACAATTCCAGGCTGAACTTGAAGGGCATGAGGGCGAACGGGATCATGAAGACCGCGAAGGGCAGCGGATACGAGTAGCCACCGCCGACCAGAAAGCTCAAATGCTCGGTCCGAGCGAGATCCCGCAACGCCTGGATGTCGTACGGCGACTGGCCGGCCAGGACGAGCTTGCCGGCCAGCCAGTAGTCGTGGAAATCGTTGAAGCTGCCGAAGGCGTTCGTCCAGGCCCACTGAATGAGCGGCATCGCCATGGCCGCGACCGCCAGCAGCCCAAGCTCGCGTCGGTGCGACATCACGGCCGAAAGCCTCTCCGGATCGCGGAACCCCCTCACGTCACCCCTCCAGGCGTGGTCAACAAGCACGGCAGCCTAGCACAGCATCTGCGGCTCATCGAGACGGCGATCGGGTCAGCCTGCCTCGACGTCCCCCAGCAGAGCCCGCTCGGCCAAGCCGAGCGGCAGGCTCCCGCTCGCGGCGAGACGGTCGTGGAACTCACGCATCACCGCTACCGGGGCGGACGCCGCCGAGCCCGCCGGGAGCCCTCGAGATTCGAGGAAACGGTCGCGGATCCGCAAGATCTCGAGGCAGCCGGTCAGGTAGGCGGAGGCCTGCGTCGGCCACCAGCAGTAGCGCCCGACCTCGGCCCGCGCGGTCGGTTCGGGGGTGGCTGTCTTCTCCACCATGAACCGGATCGCCTCCTCGTAGTCCATCTCGCCCAGGTGCAGACTCGTGTCGACGATGATGCGTGCCGCCCGGAAGAGTGTCGCTTTGAGGTGGTTTAGCTCCTGGATCGGTTCGGTGAAGAAGCCACGCTCGCGCATCAGGCGCTCGGCATACAGGCCCCAGCCTTCGTTGAAATAGGGCGTGCCCAGGACGCGGCGCAGTCGCCGCGAACTCGTCTTGCGGACAACCAGGTGCCAGTGGTGGCCCGGATAGGCTTCGTGAACCGTGGTCGTCGGGATGTGGCCGTAACTGTTGGCGGCCAGCCTCTTCTGTATCTCGGCGGCCGAGGCGCCTTCCGGGGCGAACGGGACGAAGAAATGGCCCTGCAGCGACGGAGCGAACGCCGGCGGCGACATATACGAGGCCACTCCCAGAAGGGGGCGTTGGAATGGCGGCGACGGCAGCACTTCGCACGACTCGCCTTCGGGGATCGTGATCAGGCCCGAGTCGACCAGGAACTGCCGGGCCTTCGCCGTCCAGTCCTCATATGACCGGCGCATCTCCTCCTCGGTCGCCGGATGGTCCTCGTTCGAGCGTTCGAGCACGGCATTCCAGTCGTCGGTGCCCCACGCCGAACGCGAGAGGTCGCGCATTTCCGTCGAGAGTCGGTCGTATTCGGCCCGCCCGCGGTCGCGAAGTGAACGAGCGTCGTAGGGAAGCGCCTCTCGCTCGCGCAGGAGCCGCGTGTAGCGCTCCTCGCCGAGTTGCCACGAACCGGTCGCGGTGCGAGCCATCTCGTCGAGGTGCGAAGCCCATTCGTCCAGAGCGCGACCGGCCTCGGCGCCGGCGTCGGCCAGCCGGGCTCGATCCCGCTCCATGCCCGCCTCTCCGGGGAGCAACTCGCGCACGTAACGCGCCGTTGCGCGAGCCGCATCGCGGCCACGCCCAAGGATGAGTGGATGAGCGAGCCGTCCGTCAAGGTTGGCGCGCCCCTGCTCCAGCGCGCGCGGGGCCTGGGCAAGACGAGCCACTGCGGCGTCGACGAGCTCCGAGTCGGGCCGTAGCCGGTTCAGGAACAACCCGAACAATCCGTTGGCGATCGGCCCGCTGTAGGTGACCGGGTCGCGGCGCCATGGCATCCATTCGGCCATCACGCTACGCCCGGCCATCATGGCGACGGCGAGGTCGCGATCGATCCGCTCGTCGGGCGTCAGTTCGACGTCCGGCATTGCCGCGAATCTGAGGCCCCAGGCGGCAGCCCGCGCCTGCCTGCGGTCGAACGCCTCGGCCGATAGGTCGTCAAGGCGATCGTCGTATTCGGTGAGACCGAGCCCGCTCGCGTTTACCGGCGATTCCTCGAATTCCTCGGCCAGCAGCTCATCCACCACTCGATCGAAGTCGGTCATCCGAAATCCTCGCTTCTGGAGTTGGCATCATCGTGCCACTGCCGAGCCGAGGGTGCTCGCGCGGCTCACGCCCGTCTGGTCAGCACCACGCTCGTCGCCGCGAAGCTTGCGACGCACCACACACCGAGGAGCGCGAAGGCGCCGACCGTGATCGGGAAGGAATTGGACGCTAGCGTTCCTCGCATCACTTCGCCCATGGCCTGGATGGGGAGGACGCTGTGGATCGCGGCTAGCCAGCCCGGCAGCCGGTCGGCCGGGAAGTTGAGCGGCGAGAACATGAGGATGAAGACCACGAGCACCTGACTGGCCATGTTGGCGACCATCGGAGGCACCAGCGAGGCCAGGGCGTAGCCGATGGACGTCGCGGTCAGGGCCACCAGGATCACCGCCGGAATAACGAGCGGGCTGATCTGCAGGTCCAGGCCAAACCGGATCGAGCCGATGACCACAGCCAGGGCCACGCCCGGCAGGACCACGGTGAGCCAGACCGTCATGTCGGCCAGGAGATAGACCACTCGGGGTATGGGCAACGTGCGCATGTAGGCCAGCGTGCCTTCCGTCTTGGCCGCCGAGACCATCTGTGGCACGGCCACGAGGCCCATCGTGACCAGGGCGATGACCGGGCCTCCGGTGGCGAGATAGAGGATCGTGGTCTTGTCTATCGTCGGGAAGAGCAAGGGATAGCCGGCCACGATCCCAAGCGCGAAGAGTGCCTGAACCATGATCCCGAGCGGCAGGAACATCTTCATTCGGCGGGCCTGCCAGGTGACGAGCAATCGGTAGCTACGCAGCGCGGACATCGATCTCCTCCTCGGAGCTGACAGCGGTGGGGGTTGCGGTCGCGCTTGTCGACCCGACCAGAGCCACGTAGGCGTCTTCGAGCGTGGCCGGAGCGAGCGAGAATTCCTCGATTCGGCCGGCCCGCCGGAGATCTCGGGCCCAGGTCGCGGCCTCGCCCGCCATCCGGGCCGGCACTGTGGCCACGATCCGATTGCCGACAACGGTGTGAGGTCCGGTGAACTGCGGCGTCTCGATCCTGCCGGTCTCGGGGTCGAGGACAAGCTCGAGTCGCAGCTCATCGGCAATGCCGGCCTTGAGCTCGGCAGTGGTGCCCTCGGTCAGGACGCGCCCATGGTCGAGGATGGCCAATCGATCGACCGATCGCTCGGCCTCGATCACGTTATGGGTGACGAGCAAGACGGCCGCGCCTTCGTCGGCCAGGGATCGCACCTGTGCCCAGAGAAGGCGGCGGCGGACCGGGTCGACATCGTTGGTGGGCTCGTCGAGGATGACGACCTTGCCTGGTTCGACTGCGGCCATGCAGAACGAGACGAGGCGCTTGACGCCGCCGGAGAGACGGGCGCCATCAACGTCGAGCCACTCCCCCAGATCCAGCGCCTCGACCAATCGAGCCGACCGCTCCCGGACCGAGTCGGGCCGCCCGCCGCGCAATCGGCCCAGCGTTTCGATCGCCTGGCGTGGCGTCAGGCCGTCGATCGGGACTTGCGACTGCGGCTGAATGGAGCAGGCCCGGCGAGCGAAGCCCGGGTCGGCGACTACATCGCGACCGTCGATCCATATCGAGCCGGCGTCCGGCCGGATCAGCCCGACTATCTGGTTCACGAGCGTCGTCTTGCCGGCGCCGTTGTGGCCCAGCAGCCCGTACACCTGGCCGGCGTCGACCGTGAGGTTCACGCTGTCGTTGGCTCGCGTCGCACCCCGCTTGTATCGTTTGGTCAGCTCTTCGACCTCCAGCAGCATTCCGGTCTCCTTGGTCTCCGGCCCCCGTCTCCTCGGCGGCGATACCGATAAGTATGTCGATACTGATCAGTATGTCAATACCCATGAGTATGTTCATACCATCTGGTATCTTCTATCTATGCAAGAACGACTCAACCGCCAGGAGCGCAAGTCCCAGACCCGCGAGCGCCTCATCGACGCCGCTGCCCAGGTATTCGCCCGGCTCGGCTTCGAGGCGGCAAGCCTCGATGAAGTGGCCGCCGCCGCCGGGTACACGAAAGGCGCCGTCTATTCGAACTTCGCGAGCAAGACGGACTTGTTCATCGCCCTGATCGAACGCCGGATCGAGGTCCAGTCGGCAGAGCACGCACGGCGTTTCCAGGGGCAGGACCTGGACGCGATGGCTCGCGGGCTGGAGGCCGGGCCGGCTGAGGAGCCGGAGTCGGAGAAGCAGTGGGTCGTGCTCGCCATCGAGTTCTGGCTGCACGCGATGCGCGACGATCGGGCGCGAGTGCTGATGGCCGAGCAATACGAGCGCGCCAGGATGGTCAGCGCCGACTTGATCGCATCAGGCTACAAAAAGGCCGGCCAGCAGCCGCCGTTCGAGCCGCGCGACATGGCGATCATCATCGAGGCCGTAGGTGCGGGCCTTGCATTCCAGGCAGCTCTCGATCCTGCGCACGTCAGGATGAGCCTCCAGGCCGAGGTCGTGGCCAGGCTGCTCAGGCTCCCAGAGCCGGATGTGGCCACGGCCGCAACCGATGCCACCAAGCCCTTCGAGGCGTCACGTCCCAACAGCTAGACAGCCGACGCCCTCCCGGAGGGAGATCGGGAGGGCGTCATGGAGGGGGATGGCGACTATGGGACGCGGCGCGGAGGAGGCGAAACCCGCGTCCCGTGTCGGTAGTTCTGGCATCGGATCCTGTAGGAATCCTGAATATCGCGATCGCTGAGCGCGAGTTGCGGCTCGCGGCGCGGATCCTGCGTCCGCGTCCGGCGGCTCGGCGCCGGGTCCCGCCCCGCCGAACGCCCGCGGTCCAGCCGCGTGGCGCCGGGCCCGGGGCTGGACACGGCCGTACCGGCGGCTCATGCTCGAACTCAACGTTTCCGTCAGCGCCTGAAGCGGGGTCCGTCCGTGCCAGAGGTCGGCGGCGTAGCGCCATGACCATGCAAGGTGCCGGCCAGCCGGATGGGGCGACGCGCCGGGCCGCCCGCAGGCTTGCAATGCTCGCGGGCGCCTTCCTAGTTCCCGCCCTCGTCGCCCAGGCTCTCTTTCTCCCGGCCGGCAATCGCGAAATCTCCATACCGATCACTGCGGCGATCGGCCTCGCTCTGCTGGCGTCGTTGTGGACCGTCCAGGCCGAAGGCCCATGGCGTCTTCTGGTCATCCCCGCGGTGGTCGTTCTCGACGCCGGCTCCGTAATAGGAGGGGCGCTTCTGCCGGTCGGCGTCGATGTCGCAGTAGTCCTACCGCTCCTCGGCGCGATCCTGCTGGTCGGGATGCTCGACGGCCGGCGGCTTCGGGCCGGTCTCCTTGCCGGTTGGGCGTCTGGGGTGGTCGGATCGGCGCTGGCTCGGACCACGCCGAGCATGCTGGCCGTACCGCATGTCTCACCGCCCGCGCTTGCCGTGGCCATCATGGCTGCCGTCACGGGGTTGGGCTATCTCGCGCTTGCCTGGGCCGCCACGCACTGGCGCGCCGTCGCCGCCGAGGCCCGGGGTGCCGCGGAGCAGGCGCGCCTCGCGGAGATCGCCCAGCACCGCAGCGCCGAGCGATTTCGTGCGTTGGTCGAGCAGTCCCCGTTGCCCACTCTGGCATTCGACGTCGAGGGCCGGATCCGGGAGTGGAACCCCGCCGCCGAACGGTACCTGGGCTGGACGATCGGAGAGATCCTCGGGCGACCCGTGTCGATGCTCGTTCCCGAGGAGTTTCGGGCCGGAGTGGACGCGCGTGCCCAGAGGACGATCGGTACGGGGAAGGTCTTCGGTCCTCGGCTGGCGACGTTCTGGTCCAGGGACGGGCAGGAGGCTCGGGCCGAGATCCACGATGCCATCGAGTGGGGCTCCGACGGTAAGCCCGCCGGAGTGGTCGTCCAGCTGGTCGACATGACGGAGCGTGAGGTGCTCGCCGAGCGGCTCGCGGAAGCCCAGCGGCTCGAAGCCGTCGGTCAGCTCGCCGGCGGCGTGGCCCACGATTTCAACAACAGCCTTACGGCGATCGCGGGCTTCGCGTCGTTGATCGCCAGCGGCGAGAGCCCGGATCCTCGTGATGACGCACGGACGATCCTCGGGGCCGCCGAGCACGCGGCCGTTCTCACGCGGCAACTGCTGGCTTTCTCGCGACGGGTCCCGCTCCAGGCTCAAACGCTCGACCTGCGCGACTTCCTGGGTTCGGTCGAAACGCTGGTTCGCAGCCTGATCGGCGAGACGATCGTGTTGCGCCATGAGATCGAACCGGGGCCGGCGAGGGTCGAAGTCGATCCGGCGACGCTCGAACAAGCGATTCTCAATTTGGCCAGCAACGCCCGGGACGCGATGCCGCAAGGCGGCGAGCTGACACTTGCAGTGCGCTCCTTTCCGGCCTGCGTCGGCGGCCAAGCGGAAGAGCCCGAGGATCATGTCGCCGTGGTTGTCTGGGACACCGGCGTCGGCATCCCGCAGTCGATCATCAACCGGATATTCGAGCCGTTCTTCACAACGAAACCACAGGGCAAGGGCACGGGTCTCGGGTTGCCGATGGTGTACGGCTTCGTTGCGCAATCGGGCGGGCACGTGGTCGTCCAGTCGCCGCCGGGCCAGGGCGCCACGGTGGAATTGCACTTCCCGATTGCAGATGGCGAATTGGCCAGGTCGGAGGCCAGGGTCCAGCCGATCGGCGGCACCGAGAGCGTGTTGTTCGTGGAGGACGATCCGGGCGTGGCCTCTTTTGGCCTCGCCTGCCTGCGCCGCCTCGGCTACGACGTGACCCCGGCAATGAACGGAACCGAGGCCGTGGCGCTGGCTGCCTCCCGGCCCGAGCCGTTCGACCTGCTCTTCACCGACGTGGTCATACCTGGGATGTCGGGCTCGCAGCTGGCGGCGCTGATTCATCGCAATCACCCCGTCACAGCCATCCTGTACGCGTCGGGCTACAGCGCCGAGCATGTGGATTCATTGGCGGTAGGCCCACAGGCGCCGCTGCTCGAAAAGCCATACTCCCTGGAGCAGCTGGCAGCCCGGGTGCGGGCGGTTCTGGACGCTCGTTCGGACGGGATCCGGTAGCTCTCAGCCGGGCAATTGCAGGCCGCGTCAAGGCGCAATGCCCGCCGTACGGCGCCGGCCTGTATCTTGTGCGCGGCAACAGCCGTCACTCCGCATCAAGGAACGTCCCGTGGCCCTGCCGATCCGCTCGCTCACGCCGGCTCCGCCGGACCCGATCCTCGGCCTGACCGAGACCTTCCGCGCCGACACGCGTCCAAACAAGGTCAACCTGGCGGTCGGGGTCTACGTCGACGACTCCGGCGTCACGCCGGTGATTCCGTCCGTGCTGGAGGCTGAACGCCGCCTGCTCGAGAAGGCGGGCTCGAAGGGCTACCTTCCGATCGATGGGCGGCCCGGGTACAAGAAGGCGGTCCGGGACCTCATCTTCGGTGCGGACCACGAGATCGTGGAGAGCGGCCGGTCCGCCACGGCCCAGACCCCCGGTGGCACCGGCGCTTTGCGCGTTGCGGCAGACTTCCTGCTCCAGACGGGCTCGTCGAAGACGATCTGGCTGTCCGAGCCTACCTGGCCCAACCATCCGCAGCTCTTCACGCTGGCGGGTTTCTCGCTCCGGACGTACCCGTACCTCGACGAGTCCGGGCGAAGCGTGGACGTCGGCAAGATGCTGGGCGCGCTGCGGTCTGCGGTCCCTGGGGACGTCGTTCTGCTTCACGGCTCGTGCCACAACCCGAGCGGCGTTGACCCCGACGCCGAGACCTGGGCCGCCATCGCCGAGATAATCACCCAGCGTGAGCTTGTTCCGGTGATCGACTTCGCCTACCAGGGCTTCGGCTTCGGCTTACGCGAGGACGCCGACTGGCTCGTGGGTCTGGCCAGGCCGGGGCTCGAGTTCCTCATCTGTTCGAGCTTCTCGAAGAACTTCGCGCTGTACAACGAACGCGTCGGGGCGTTGACGATCGTGGCCGCCAATGCCGCGAGGGCCAGCTCTGCGTTGACCCACCTCAAGATCGCGATCCGGTCGAATTACTCGAACCCGCCGGCTCACGGCGGCGACATCGTGGAGACGATCCTCACCGACGCGGCCCTCAAGTCCCAATGGGAAGTGGATCTGGCCGGAATGCGCAACCGCATCCTCGGCAATCGCGCCGCACTGGTGAAGGCTTTCGCGGAGGCCGGGGTTCCGGGCAATTGGGAACCGATCGCGAGGCAGCGCGGCATGTTCGCCCTGCTCGGGCTATCTACCGAACAGGTGGCGAGGCTGCGCGACGAGTTTGCGGTCTACGTCGTCGGCAAGGGCCGGATCAACGTCGCCGGCCTCACTCCCGCGAACATCGACCATGTGGTCGCGGCGGTAAAGGCGGTTGTCGAGGGCTGAACGGGCGCTCCGCTCGAGCTGCCCGAAACGAGGGCCGTCGGGGAACCCAAAGCCGGGCTACGGCGTCCGTGTGCTATACCAACCTGACCACTAGGGGAAGCACATGATCGCCCGCACGGATTCGCTCTCGAAGTCATCCCGTCTGGCCGCCTTTATGGTGTTGCCGTTCCTCCTCGTCGGCTGCGTGGCCGGTGGAGGGGGAGGGTCCGGCTCCGCCAGCCCTTCCGCCCCGGGTGGATCGCCCTCACCGTCGACGGCGCCGGACGGCCCCTCGTCCTCGGGCGGCTTCTACTTGCGGGCGTGGCGGACCCAGGCCCTCGCTCCGCAGTACACCTTCGGGTGGCTCGCGGCCGCCACGATCTCGGACGGCAAGTTCATCGACGGCATGGTGGCCGTGCCGGCCATCTATCCGGCCCCGTTGTGGATCGGGCCGTCCGTGCGGACCATCAGCGCCAAAGGGATCGACGCGATCGTAGCCGAGGCGGGCAAGCAAGGCCTGCTCGGGACCAAGACCGATTTCGTCGAGACCCCCAAGGCGGGCGCTGCGATCGGGCACATCCAACTCGTCGTCGACGGCAAGACATACGAATTGACGGGCGATTCGGATTCCGCGGTCGCTGATTCGGCACCCGCCCCCGGCACCGCGGCGGCTTTCGCATCGTTCTGGCAGAAGGTCACGAGCCTGGCGATGTGGCTGCCCGATGAGCTCGGCCAGTCGTCCTCATACGAACCCGACCGTCTTGCCGTCCTCGCGCTCCCGCCGACGCAGGAGACCAGCGGCATAACCCCGAGCGAGGTGCCCTGGCCGCTGGCCACCCCGTTCTCCGCCTTCGGGACGGCGATGGGCAATGACACCTACCGCTGCGCAGTCGTCTCCGGCGCCGATCTCGGCAAGCTCGAGCCGGTCATCAAGCAGTCGAACCAACTGACCCGTTTCGTCGACAGCCTCGGGGCAAAAGACTCGGTGCAGGTTCGGGTCATGGTTCCGGGCGAGCCGAACCCCTGCCAGTAGCCCCGTCGAAGTTGAGGCTTCGTCGTCGGTAAGGGCCGAAAGGGGTATTGCGCGGGCGTGTCTCCCCGTCGATGCTGACCACATGAGACAGCCGCCGCGTTCAGTCAAGAGCCTTCGCCCAAGCGGGGTGGTGCCGGTACCTCACGGGGGCGCCGAGCTTCTCGAAGTGCCCCTCCTCAACAAGGACACGGGCTTCGACGAAAAGGAGCGCGACGTCTTCGGCCTGCGCGGGCTGCTGCCGCCGTGGGTCGCCACGATCGACGAACAGGTCAGCCTCGAGCTCGAACACATCAGGCGCAAGAGCGACGACCTCGAACGCTTCATCGGGCTGTCGTCGCTGCAGGATCGCAACGAGACGCTCTTCTATCGGGTCCTCGTCGAGAACCTCGAGGAGTTCCTGCCGATCGTGTACACGCCTACCGTCGGCCGCGCTTGCCAGACCTTCAGCCACATCATGCGGCGACCGCGCGGCCTCTGGATCACTCCCGCCGACAAGGATCGGATCCCGGACCTGCTGCGCAACGCCAGACCCGATTCGCCTTCGAGCGGCGTGGGCGTCGCCGACGTCCGCCTGATCGTGGCCACGGACAACGAGCGGATCTTGGGCCTGGGCGACCAGGGCGCGGGCGGCATGGGCATCCCTGTGGGCAAGCTGTCCCTGTACACCGCCGGCGCGGGTATCTATCCGGCTCACACACTGCCCGTCTCGCTTGACGTTGGCACTGACAACGAGGGCCTGCTGGCAGATCCGATGTACGTCGGATACCGCCACCGCCGGCTCCGTGGCGGCGAGTACGACGACTTCCTCGAAGCCTTCGTCGGCGCAATCCTCGAGGTCTGTCCGCGGGCGATCTTGCAGTGGGAGGATTTCAAGCAGCACAACGCGATCCGGATCCTGGACCGCTATCGCCACCGCATCACGAGCTTCAACGACGACATCCAGGGGACCGGGGCGGTGGTCCTGGCCGGGATTCTTGCCGCCGTTAGGGCAGTCGGCCGGCCGCTGAGCGAGCAGCGCTTCGTCTTCCTGGGCGCGGGCGCCGCCGGCACCGGGATCGCGCGGCTCGTCCGCACGGCATTGATGGCGGAGGGCCTGGACGCAGCCGGTGCCAAGAGGGCGATCGTGACCGTCGATACGAAGGGTCTGGTCTTCGCCGATCGCGACCAACTGGACGACGACAAGCTGGAATTTGCCCTCACCGCCGCCGAACTGAGCTCATACGGTTTCGATGGCCTGTCGCCGTCCGATCGGCTCGATCTGACCGCCGTGATCGCCGGGGTGAAGCCGACGATGCTCATCGGAACGAGCGGCATGCCGGGCGCCTTCACCGAATCCGCAATCCGCGAGATGGCCGCCCATGCCGAGCGACCGGTCATCTTCCCGCTCTCGAACCCTACGACCAAGACGGAGGCGATCCCGGCCGACATCCTGGCCTGGACGGAAGGCCGAGCCCTGATCGCGACCGGCAGCCCATTCGATCCGGTCACCGTCAACGGCGCCGATCATTTGATCGGCCAGGCCAACAATGTCTTCATCTTCCCGGGCATGGGTCTCGGCGCGATCGTCGCGGAAGCGCGCGAGATCACCGATGAGATGTTCCTTCTGGCGGCCCGGACCCTGGCTGAGATGGTCACGCCCGAGCGGCTCGCGATCGGCGCCCTCTACCCGGCCATCTCGGAGTTGCGGAAGGTTTCTCGAGAGATCGCGGCCAAGGTCGTGTGCCAGAGCCGCGACTGCGGAGTCGGCCGTCTCTATCGCGACGAAGAGATCCTCGACGCCATCGACTCGGCAATGTGGTACCCGGAGTACCTGCCCTACCGGCTGGTGCCCTGACCGCAATCTGCGGGTGTGGTCGGCCCGACGGTCCTCGTTGGGGCATGACCTCCGGCCGGCTCGAGCACGGCCCGGATCGGTCAAGTTGGCGTCATTCGCACCGAAGCCTTGTAGGGGCCTGGTCCGAACAGGTTCGTATCGGCCCAACTCGGCCGGAGGTCGCAGTCCGACCTCCCGAAAGTGGCCGTCGGCGGGCGAAGGAGACAACGGATGGCCGTAGGGTTGTTCAACCCGGCAATCGGGGGCAGCGGGATCGTCGCAAGCAGAAAGCGGCCCGGCCACTTCGTCGCGCTCACCGAGGACGGTCGGGTCGACGCGATGCTTCAGGGAGGCGTCAAGATCGGCGCCGCACTGGAGAAGCGCGCCCCTATCGGCGTCAACAACGCCCTGCAAGGCCCCAACGACCTTTCGAGGCCGCTCGCGCCGGCACCCGGTGTGAAGAGCGTCGATCCGTACGACATTTCGATCGTCATGCCGGCCGAAGACGGCGAGCCGGTGGTGAGCGACGAAGACCGTGAGGCCTGGTCCAGGTTCCGAGTTGCCTACGACGTCACCCTCGAGGCGACGCCTTTCCGAGTGTCGGGCGTACTCCTCCTGCTCCCTTCGCAGGATCCGCTCACGCTCACGGAGCGCGGAACCGAGCTGTTCCTGCCCGTCTTCTCGCCCCAGGTGCAGGTCGGAGCGGCGACGATCAGGGATACGCCTCGCGACGCGATCCTCGTGAACCGGTCCCACATGCGCAAGGTCAGCGCCACGAAGCGGCGCTGATCAATAGCGGCCGATCCCGCCCGGCCGGCATGTTCGCCGGCAAGTGAGAGAATGCGGGGAACGGCTCCCGGGTGAGCTTGCGCTCGCACGACTCCACCGCCGCGGACGTCGCACCCGCGGCCCAGGCACTGGCATGAGCGCGGCTCGAATTCGCGCGTCGGACGCGCCCCCGGGATCCCACATTGAGTTTCGGATCGCCCGGAGAGGTCGAGATGCTTGTCGGTGTGCCCCGCGAAATCAAGGACAACGAGTTCCGTGTCGGTCTGACCCCGAGCGCCGTGCGGGAGCTCGTCTCCCACGGCCACAAGGTAGTCGTCCAGGCGGGCGCAGGCGAGGAGATCGACCTCGATGATGCGCTGTACCGATCGTCCGGCGCGGAGATCGTCGCCGATGCCGCGGGCGTGTTCGGTCGCGCCGATCTCGTGGTCAAGGTCAAGGAGCCGCAGCCGCAAGAGATCGCGATGCTCCGCGAGGGCCAGATCCTGTTCACGTATCTGCATCTCGCCCCCGACTCTTCGCAGACTCGAGGCCTGCTGAAGGCCGGCGTCGTAGCCATCGCCTACGAGACGGTCACGGACGAGAGAGGAGGCTTGCCGCTGCTCGCCCCGATGAGCGAGGTCGCGGGCCGGATGTCGATCCAGGCCGGCGCTCATGCGCTGGAGAAGGAGGCGGGCGGGCGCGGGGTGCTCCTCGGTGGGGTCCCTGGCGTGCCGCCCGCAAAGGTGGTCGTGCTGGGCGGTGGCGTAGTCGGCATGAATGCGCTGCGCATGGCCCTGGGTCTCGAGGCGGACGTCACGGTGATCGACCGGTCGCTGCCGCGTCTCAAGGAGCTGGATCTGGCGTTCGCACCCGCGCTGAGAACGCGCTACGCGACCGTCGACGACATCGAGGAGTGCGTTCTAGGTGCGGACCTCGTAATCGGGGCGGTGCTCCTGCCGGGCGGCACCGCGCCGCGGCTCGTGACTCGCGAGATGGTAGGGGCGATGAAGCGGGGCTCCGTCGTCGTGGACGTCTCCATCGACCAGGGCGGCTGCTTCGAGACATCGCGGCCCACGACTCACTCCAACCCGACCTATGTCGTTGACGGCGTGGTGCACTACTGCGTCACCAACATGCCGGGCGCTGTGGCACGCACATCGACGTTCGCTCTCAACAACGCCACGCTGCCGTTCACGCTGGCCCTGGCCGACAAGGGCTGGCGGCAGGCTCTCGCGGACGATTGCCACCTCCGTGACGGGCTCAATGTCGCCGGCGGGAACGTGACCTACAAGGCCGTCGCCCAGGCGCATGGGCTGGAGCACGTCGCACCCGAGACGGTCCTCGAGGGCTAGCCCGCCGTGCAGTTCGACCTGTACCTCGAGTCGGGGCCGCAGCACAAGAGGACCTGGGTCTATGTTCCGGGCTTGCCCGGCTGCCAGGCCTTCGGACCGACCACCGACGAGGCGATCGAGAATACGCGGGCCGCGATTCGCGAGCGCCTCGAGTTCCTGCGCCGCCACGGCGAAAAGCCGCCAAACCCGGAGCCGATCGAGCTCCACGTCGCCGACCACGCGATCGAGCGCAAGCTCCTGGGGTTCGGCCAGCTGGTCATCGCCCCGGACCGCGAGCCGCTCACCCCGGAGGAGGCGTCCCGACAGCTGCGCTGGTCGGAGTGGTCGCGCGAGGAACTCGTGGCTGCCGCTCGAGCCCAGCGCCTGCCGTTGACCGAATCGCCGCCTGCCGGCGGCAGATCGGCGGCGGCGATCCTGTCACATGTTGCCGAGTCGGAGTGGTCGTACGTCAGTTCGACCCTTGGGGGTCTGCCGGGAGCCTCCGTGACAAAGGCGGCTATCGCGGCCGCCGAAAACGAACCTTGGACGGCTCTGGCCGCCGAGCGTGCGACCGTCATGGCGCGGCTTGAAGCGATGTCTGGAGCGGAGCTGACCCTGCTCATCGAGCGGGAGGGAAAGCCGCCTCGCACCGCGCGCCGAATGCTGCGGCGCCTGCTCGAACACGAATGGGAGCACGTTCTGGAGCTTCGCGCTCGCCTCTAGCCGGTCGATCCGGACTGGGCCGGGAGTCTGCGGGCTAGATGCCCAGCACGACTCGGGCGATCTCGGCGTCGACTTCTTCGTTGAGAAGGCCGGCCAGGCGATCTGCTGCGCGCTGGGTCAGCGGCGTTCCCCAGTTGAAGCGCGAATTGCCCGACTTGAGGTCGTAGTCGTCGATCCGGGACTGGCTGAACCGCGCCCGGTGGCGCTCGCAGGCGTTGACCGTAGCGTCGCTCTCGCTCTCGATGCCGTGGCCGGTGATGTAGTAGTTGCCGATCTTGGCCACGACCTCGACGGGGCCCGTGCCGTTGGCGTAGAAACCGACGGTCTGGACGGCGTCGCGGCCGAGCCAAGCGGCAATGGCGTCGACCAGCACGGCCGACGCCTTGGCCTCGATCCAGCCGTCACCGCGGACGATCTGAGCGATCGCCCGGCCGATGCTGGCAGCTTCCTCGTTGACGAGGACGGCCATGAACTCGCGATTCAGCGAAACGACCGCCTGGCTTGGGCCTTTGGGCGGCGCCCCACTCTGGTTCTGACTCTGATCCACCGACGCACTCTTTGATTACGGGACGTGTGCGGGTTAAACGTTAGACGAGCCGCGGAGCGCGTCAAGTGCAGCCTTCCGGCACAACTGGACGGTACTTTTGGGCGAGGGGCGGTGGCTCTCCGGTCGTATGCCCGGGTGTTGCGCGCCCGCACCTCAGGCTGAGAGCGTGGAGAGCACCGCCGTCTTCGCGTCGCTAGCTCGCGCCGGCCGGCCTGGAAGCACCCAGCGCGTCACCTACAACCAGCTGGGCCTGGCCGATTATCCGCTCCAGGTGCTCCTCTCCCAGGAAGCTCTCGGCGTAGATCTTGTAGACGTCTTCGGTGCCGGACGGCCTGGCGGCGAACCAGCCGTGCTCAGTCGAAACCTTGACGCCGCCGATTGGGGCGTCGTTGCCGGGCGCGCGGGTCAGGACCGCGGTAATCGGCTCGCCGGCCAGCTCGGAAACGGAGATCTGAGCCGGCGAGAGCTTCGCCAGGATCGCCTTCTGCTCGCGGGTCGCCGCGGCGTCGATCCGGCGGTAGGCCGGCGCTCCGTACTTCTCCGTCAGCGCGTCGTAGGCGACGGCCGGGTTGTGCCCGCTCCTGGCGGTCAGTTCCGCCGCCAGCAGACACGCGATCAGACCGTCCTTGTCGGTCGTCCAGACGGTGCCGTCGCGGCGAAGGAACGATGCCCCGGCGCTCTCCTCGCCGCCGAAACCGAGCGATCCATCGACCAGCCCGTCCACGAACCACTTGAAACCGACCGGAACCTCGAGCAGCTTGCGACCCAACTCGGCGGCGACGCGGTCGATCATGCTCGTCGACACGAGGGTCTTGCCCACGGCCACGTCGGGTCGCCAGTCCCGGTTTCGATAGAGGTACTCGATAGCGGCCGACAGGAAATGATTGGGGTTCATGAGCCCCGCCGCTCCCGCCACGATGCCGTGACGGTCGGCGTCCGTGTCGCAGGCAAAGGCGACGTCGAAGCGATCCTTGAGCGCGACCAGGCGAGCCATCGCGTACGGCGACGAGGGGTCCATCCGGATGCGGCCATCCCAGTCGACCGTCATGAACGCGAACTGTGGATCGACCACTTCGTTCGTGACCGTGAGATCCAAGTGGTAGAGGTCGCGGATGGCCGCCCAGTAGCCGACGCTCGCCCCGCCGAGCGGATCCACTCCGAGCTTGAGACCGGAGGTCCGGATCGCCTGCATGTCCAGGACGGTGGCAAGGTCGGCCACGTATACGCCCGTGAAGTCGTAGCGTCCAACCTGCCTGATGGCAGTCTCGTAGGAGACGCGCTTCACTCCAGCCAGTCCGTTGCGCAGGAGTGCGTTCGCCTCACGCTGAATGGAGCCGGTCACGTCCGTGTCGGCCGGCCCGCCGTTGGGCGGGTTGTATTTGAAGCCGCCGTCCTCGGGCGGGTTGTGCGATGGCGTGACGACGATGCCGTCGGCCAGACCTTCGCTCCGGCCTCGGTTGTAGGTCAGGATCGCGTGCGAGATCGATGGCGTGGGGGTCAGGCCGCCGGCGCTGTCGACCCGGACCGACACGCCGTTGGCGACGAGGACTTCGAGGGCGGAGCGGGTCGCCGGCTCGGACAGGGCGTGGCTGTCTTTGCCGATGAAGAGTGGGCCGTCGATTCCCCGGCTTCGCCGATAGCGGTAGATCGCCTCGCTGGTGGCGAGGATGTGGTTCTCGTTGAACGAGCCGTTGAGCGACGATCCGCGATGCCCGGAAGTCCCGAATGAGACTTGCTGGGCGGGGATCGATGGGTCGGGCTTGATGTCGTAGTACGCGCCGATCAGCCGATCGACATCGACCAGCATCGAAGGCTCCGCCGGTTTGCCGGCCCGCTCGCTGACAGCCACTTGTCGCCTACCTCTTCGCTCAACTGAGTGGCGTCATGATGACGCGCGCCACGATTCGAGGTGCGTCCTAGTACGGGAATGCCAGCGGGGCGGCGACGCCGGCCTGGGCCAGGTATGGCATGCGCCAGGCGTCTTCGATCGTCCGCAGCAGTGAATAGTGATTTGCGGCACCGACGTATCTGGACGCGGGCGCCATCCCGGGACTCACGACGATCGTGGCTATGTGCCCGCCTCCGTGCCGCGCCGTTCCGCCCTCGTCCCAGGTGATGAAGAGCACGGAATCGGCGAATGCGGCACTGCCGATGATCCTGGGCACGAACGCCTTCAGGAAAGAGTCCCCGACGGAGACCGAACTGCTGTGCATGTCGTTGATCAAGTTGGGGACGATCATCTCGAAGTCGGCGGCCGCCGGATCGAAGCCCGCGAGCCGGGTGATCCGGGCGCATCGCGTCTTGTCGTGGACGATGCTCGAGTAGCTGATGGCCGGGTTGTGCTTGCGCACGTACTGGCCGGCTGCGCCGAAGCCATCGATCACGCCGGCACCGACCGCACCGGTGAAGCAGTTGCCGGGATATCCCTGCGCGTAGACATGCCAGGTCCGTCCGGCCGCCTCGATCTGGTCGAAGATGTTCGGCGCGTTGAGGTTGTAGTAGCCGTCGGTCCTGACCCCGTTGAGGTCGCCGGAAGTGAGGGCGATGTAGTTGGGTTCGGACGGGTGAGTCGCGGCGTAGACATTGGTCGCCTGCCCGTAACGGGCGATCAGCGAGTTCTCGTACGGGGCCGCCCTCGCTCCGACGATGCTCCCGTATTCCTTGTTCTCCATCACGATCAGGTAGATGTGTTTGAAGGTCGGGATTCCTTCGACCGGCGTCGGCGCTGGGGTCGGCGTTGGGACCGCTGTCGGCGACGCGCCCGGCGTGGCGGTCGGACCGACGGCGTAGATGGGCGTTGGCGAGGGAGTGGCAGGTGCCGGCAGGATCGGCGTCGGCGTGGCGTTCCCACAAGCGGCCAGCAGAATCGCCGTGAGAGCGACGCCCGCCAGCCGCTGTGCCGTACTCGTTGCCATCCGTTACCCCCGGGGCGCGGCGCTACTCGCCGCTACCGGAAGGTTACTCCGCGCCCTCCGCCGAAGGCCCGCCGGCCATCTTGCGCATGCCCGCGCGCGCGGCCTGATCGGCATGGAAGTGCGCCCGGAGAGGCTTCTCCTTGAGTGCCAGCGTGGTCAGGAATGCAAGTGCGGCGGCGCCGACTCCGAGCCATACGCAGTTCGCGATTGCGATCGAGAAGGCTTCGTGGAAGCCGCTCGTGTAAAAGCCGATGAGTTCCTTGGGAATCCCCGCGAAGGCACTGTTCCCCGTGCCGCCGACCGATAGCAGCCGGCCGACATCGAAGGCCGCGGGAGCGGTGACCGGAACGGCAGCCGCCGGCGCGCCGGCACCCACGACCGAGTCGTGGATGAGGCCCCAGGTGAGGTTGTTCCGGAACAGCGTGAATGCCATCGTCAGCCCGACCGAAGTCCCGATCTGGCGGAATAGCGTCAGGTCGCTTGTCGCGGTCCCGAGCCGTTCGAAAGAGACGTCGTTCTGGACGATGAGGGTGAAGATCGCCATCGACGGTCCCACACCAAGTCCGGTGATGAGCATCCACGACCACAGGACCGGGTTCGACGTATCCGCTCGAAGGTTCGAGAACAGCGCGAGCCCGATTCCCATCACCGCCATCGAACCGGAGATCAGCAGTTTGTAGCGCCCGGTTCGGCTGACGATCTGGCCGGCCACGATCGAACTGAAGATCAATCCGAAGAGGAACGGCAGGAGCAGGTATCCGGACGCCGTGGTGCTCGCTCCCTGGACGACCTGGAACCAGAGTGGCAGGAAGATGATCAGCGTCGAGAAGCCGAACACGAACAGGAACGTGGCAATGACCGAGACGGTGAAAGTGCGGTTCCGGAACAGGTCCAGCGGGATCATCGGGTCCTCGGCCTTAGCCTCGGCGACGATGAAGGCGAGCAGGAAGAGGAACCCGATGACAAACCCGGCGATGACTGCCGGATCGCCCCAGTTACCGTTCTCGGCGAGCGTCAAGGCGACCAGGACCGGCACCACTGCGCCGATGAAGGTAACCAGGCCGGGGATGTCGAGCGTGAATCTCGCTCCCGTTGGGTGCACGGTCGGCAGCAGCCTACCGATGAGATAGAGCGAGAAGAGCCCGATCGGCACGTTGACGAAGAAGATCCAGTGCCAGGAGAGGTTGTCGGTGAGGAGACCGCCCAGGAACGGGCCGACCAGGAAGGCGACACCGAAGACGGCGCCGAACAGGCCCTGATACTTGCCGCGCTCGGCCGGCGTGAACAGGTCGCCGATGACCGCCAGAGAGATCGGGAAGAGGGCGCCTGCGCCCAAACCCTGGACGCCACGGAAGAGGATCAGCTGCCACATGGTCTGGCTCAGTCCGGAGAGCACGGAACCGACCAGGAAGAGGCTGATGCCGATCAACAGCATCGGCTTGCGGCCGAAGTAGTCGGACAACTTGCCGTAGACCGGGATGGCCGCGGTGCTTGTGACAAGGTAGACGGTCACGACCCAGGTGTAGAAGTCGACGCCGTTGAGCTGCGTCGAGATCTTGGGCAGGACGGGACCGACGATCGTCTGATCGAGCGCGCCCAGGAACAGGGCGATCATGATCGCCGCGAGGATCTCGAAACGGGCCCTCGAGTCGACCTCGACGGCCGGGTGCGCGGGGGCGCCGATCGCGTTCTCCGCTGTCATTTGGCTTTTCCTGCCTCTCCACTTTGGTTCGCTGGCTCGACGGCCGGATCGATGTCCCGCTCAACTTCGATGGTTGAGCTTGAATGTGCAGAACTCGTGAATGCCCGCAGGAGGAGTCGTGAGACTCTGCGACGGCCGTCGAGCTCGACACGCCTCGCCGTCGGCGGGAACGAGATGATACGGTCAGCCCGAGAATAGTGCGGCGGCGGCCGGTTTTCGAGCGTTCTTATGCCCCCGCCGCCCGGCATGCGCAACCCAGACGCGGACCGGCGCTAACCGACCTTGCGAGCGACGAACTCGATGAGGTGCAAGTACCGCGGCTCGCCCAGCGCGGTCCGCGAGTCCTCTTCTTTGGCATGCCAGTGTTCGATCTCGAACCCCGCCAGGTCCGCCTCGATCCGCTCCGGAGCCAGACAGGTCATCGTCTCGTCGGTGGCCGATGCGTCGCGGTCGCCGAAGAGCATCGCCGAGAAGCGTGAGCCCGGTCCGAGCGCCGACACGATGCGGCGCCACGTGGCCGCGTACGCTTCGGGAGCGAGGAACGGGAGACACAGGCTCGCGTTCACGAGATCGCAAGGCGGAATCTCTACCGTCGCCAGGTCCGCGACCCGAGTCTCAAGGCGCGCGCCGAGTTGATGGCCGGCAGCGGATTTCAGTGTCTCGAGGGCCGCCGGTTCGCGGTCGACCGCGAGCACGTGCCATCCGGCGCGAAGAAGCTGACGTGCATCGCGCCCGGCTCCGCAACCCAGATCTACAGCCAGCCGATCGCGGCGCGGATCGTGTTCGCGAGCGGATCCCGCGGCCGCGTCGTCCTCGGCCGAGAATCGCTCGATGGCGATGCCGACGGTTTCCCACGCCGGCCGGTCGACGGTGACGGCGTAGTAGCGCCCCCAGTACTCCGAGTCCACTTTCATGCGCGCAGCCTATCAGGAGGTCGGCGTCGCGGCGCCTAGACGAAGACCGCCGCGGCGTAGCCCACGGTGCGGCGAGGATCGCCGCCGGCATCCGCCGAGGTGGCCTTGCCGAGCAGGATGCCGCGGGTCGCACCCATCTGGGTGAGCGCGGCGAGCGTGAACCGGACCGGGTCGATGCCGCACAGGCCGCACACGAGGCCGGGCATCTTCGCTCGACGCAGAGCCGTCTCGAGGTCGCCGAGAGCATCGCCGTCGAGTTCGAGGAGCGGCACGAGAAGGCGATCGTCCACTTCCTCGCAGACTCGGGCAGGCGGATAGTGGGCGAAGTCGGAGCTGGCGACGAGGAGGATGCGATTGCCGGCGCCACGGAGCTCGGCGAGGAGACGGCCGAGTCGCGCGCCCGCGTCGGCGTGAGTGCGGAGGCGCGGACTGACGGCGAGCGGCACGATCATCGTCCCAGGGCAAGCCCGCGCCAGCAGCGGCAGCTGGATCTCCAGGGAGTGCTCCTCGAGGTGGGCTTCGTCATCGGGCGCGAAAGGCGGGCCGAGGTCGACGACCCGCTGCGCCAGATCGCGGTCCACCGGGACTTCCCCAAACGGCGTCCGCCACGGCCCGCCGGTCCAGATCCCCACACCGGCTGCCGACGCTTGATGATCCGTGCCGGCCAGAACGACCGTCGTCGGCGCCAGCTCGCCGACGAGCTTCCATGTGAGGGCCGCGACGGCGCCGGAGTAGATCAGACCCGCGTGTGGAACGAGTCCGCCGACGATCGACTCCGGGGTCAATTCGGCGGGCCGAGCCACGGCTTCGGCGCCGTCAAGAAGCGAGTCGGCCAGCCGCCGAAGGCGTTCCGGATCGGCCGGGTAGAACGTGCCCGCCACTGCCGTCGGACGCGGGCGAGGCGCTCGAACGTCGGCCGGCCGCGGCGAGTCGCTCATATCGGCGCCGCCGAGCGGCTCCACTCGGCCAGCCCGATGCCCGCCAGAGAGTGGCCGCAGCGGCCGCACAGCCCATCGACCAGACCCGCTTGCACCGCCTGAAACCCGCGCCGCCGGATCAGCGTTTCGCCGCACTCGGCGCAACGAGTGTCCTCGTCGCCGTCGGCGAGATTGCCCGAGTAAACGTGTCGGAGTCCGGCGGCGCGCCCGACTTCCACCGCCCGCACGATAGTGGCCTCGGGCGTTGGATCGAGGTCGGTCAGCCGGTACGTGGGGAAGAATCGGCTCACGTGCCAGGGCGTCTCCGGCCCGAGTTCGGCGGCGATCCATCCGGCCAGTCTTGAGAGTTCGTTTGGGTCGTCGTTGAGACCCGGGATCAGAAGCGTGGTCACCTCGACCCAGATGCCGCGCCGGCGCATCCCGACGAGCGTCTCCAGGACCGGCGCCAGCCGCGCTCCGAGGACCTTTCGGTAGAAGCGATCGTCGAACGACTTCAAGTCCACGTTCGCCGCCTGGATCAGCGGCGCGAGCACGTCCAGAGTCTCCGGGGTCTGGTAGCCGTTCGTGACGAGGACGTTGGCCAGACCCGCCTGCGCGGCCAGTCTGGCGGTGTCGACGACGTACTCGATGAAGACGGTGGGCTCGGTGTAGGTATAGGCGATGCTCCGCGAACCGGAGGCCAGGGCCGCTGCGACGACCGCTTTGGGGGGCATCTGGAATGCGGGCACGGTCCTGCCGTCTCGTTCGACCTGGGAGATCGTCCAGTTCTGGCAATGCAGGCAGTGGAAGTTGCAGCCACGCGTCGCGATCGAGAACGCTACGGTGCCCGGGTAGACGTGGAAGAGCGGCTTCTTCTCGATGGGGTCGGCGTTGGCGGCCACGGCCTGCCCGTAGACCTCGGTCACGAGACGGCCGTCGCAATTCCCGCGCACCCGGCAGATCCCGGCCCGCCCCGGCCGGATCAGACAGCGATGGGCGCACGCCACGCAGCGGACGGAGTCGCCCTCGACTATGCCCAGGATGGCGGGGCTGTCGATGGCGGACTTGACCCGAAACGGCCCGGCGGCAGGCGGGATCGAAGACGCGGGTTGGGGCAATGTCGGTCGCACGGCGACTCCTCGCCGCCATGCTGGGCTGGCGAACGCCCGCGCGAAAGGGCCGAATAGCATCGCCTCTGCACGCCCGGCCGGCCGGCCCGGCCTCAGGGCTCGACGATCACCTTGAGACCGCTTCGGGCCGCAAGAGTGTCGAACGCCAGGGCGCCGTCGGCCAGGGAGAACCGATGGCTGATGAGCGGACCCAGCTGGATCGAACCCGCGGCCGCGAGATCCGCGGCGTGGACGAGGTCGCCCGGGACCATCCGCCGGCAGAGCGACAGCGTGAGACCGTGACGTCGCGCCGTGGAAGCGTTGAAGGACGTTCGCTCGTCCGACGGGATCCCGACGAGCACGACTCGCCCGCCCGGCCGCGTCGTGGCGACCGCCGCGCCCACGGCGTCGTCGTTGCCGCCCGTCTCGAAGGCCACATCAACGCCACGGCCGGCAGTGCGGTCCAGGACGAGCTGGCGCTCGCTTCCGCTTGCGTCGGTCTGGAACGCCTCGGTGGCGCCCGCGGCGCGAGCCGCCTCGACGCGATGGGCCAGGACCTCCGTGGCGTAGATCGGGTCGGCGCCGCAGGCGCGCAAGGCCTGGATCAGCAGCAGCCCGATCGGGCCGGTGCCGTATACCCCCACGGACTGCCCGGGCTTGACGTGGCCCAGATCGATGGCGTGCAGCGCCACTCCGAGCGGCTCGAGAACTGGGCCCTCTGCGTCCGTGACGTTGTCCGGCATAGGCACGAGACAGCGTTCCGGCCACGCCATGTAAGTGCGGAGGGCGCCGTCGGTCGTCCCGTGGCCGGCGAAGACGACAAACCGGCACAGGTTCGGCCAGCCCTCGTGGCACATGTCGCACCGACCGCATGACACAGCCGGATCGGCCGCGACGCGCTCGCCCGCTCGGGGTCCGGACTCTATCCGGCCCGAAAACTCATGGCCCAGGATCAGCGGCCGCGTCAGGACCGCATCGCCGATCGAACCTTCGGTGAACCAGTGCATGTCGGAGCCGCAGAGGCCGACGGCGGTCACACGGAGCAGGACCTCGCCCGCTTTCGGCTCGGGCATCGCCTCCGAAGTCAGCACGACTTCGCCGGCGCGAACCAGGCGCAACGCCATGTTGGCCGTGGCAGGGTCTCCGTGCGACGCGTGATCCGCTTCCATCCGCTCCTCCGATTGTGACCGAGGCTTCAGCTTCACGAACGCCCCCGTTGCCCGTGAATTGAGTTGGTGACAGCCGCCGAAGCTAGCCTACCAACTATCCCGCGCACCCCGACGTGGCGCCCGTGCACCTCGAGCCTTCGGCGAGGAGGGCCGAGAGCGGCTAACGATCCTTTCGTGGGCTCTGCAGCGCCTCGAGTGCGAGTTGCCTGACGCGCCGATGGCGAGAAATCGTTTCCATGTCGCGCGAGATCGGCTCCAGGAGTGTTCCGGCACTCGTGCGCCAGTCCGCCGCAACTGTCTGCGGGTCCTGCGACCGCAATGTCGCGGCTGCTTGCACGGCGGCTCCGAGAGCCACCAGCTCGCCCGATCCGGGGATCGAGATGGCTCGGCCGGAGAGCCTCTGGACCACTCTCCACCACGTCTCGCTCCGAGCGCCGCCGCCGATCAGGACCAGCGGCGCCGCAGGATCGATCCCGGACGAGTACACCTCGATGGTGTCCAGGGCGTCGAGGAGCCCGACGACCGCGCCTTCGTACGTCGCCATCAAGATGGACCGCGGGTCCGTGTCGTGACGAAGCCCCAGCACCGCGGCCGACGCGTCGGGCAGGTTCGGCGTGCGCTCACCGTCGAAGTAGGGGAGTGTCACGACTCCACGGCTCGGCAGGACATCGTCTCGATGGAGCCCGAGCCACTGCGCCATCCGATCGACTGCAAGCGTGCAGTTGAGCGTGGCCGTGAGCGGTAGAAAGCGGCCCGAGGCGTCGGCGAACCCCGCGACGGCGCCGGATGGATCGGCTGTCCGCGTGGTCGACACGAGATACGCGGTACCGGAGGTGCCCAGGCTCATGACCGGCGTTCCGGGCCGAAGTCCTAGCCCCAGGGCGGCGCCCATGTTGTCTCCGGTGCCGGGCCCGACGATTGCGCCGGCCGGCAACCCGGTCGCTGCGGCGGCGAACGGCGTGACGGCGCCTGCGGCCTCCGCCGGCTTCATCACCCGCGGCAAAAGCTCCACCGGCAACTGGATGCCGGGGAGTTCGAGAACTTCCTTTGAGTAACTCTCGGTTGCGGTCGACCACCAGCAGGTCCCCGAAGCGTCGCCTCGATCGGTCACGCCCGCCCCGGTGAGCCGCTCCGTCAGATAGTCGTGGGGCAGGCGGATGGCGGCCGTCCGAGCGGCGATCTCCGGCTCACGGCGGCGAACCCAGGCCCATTTCGACGCGGTGAACGAAGCGACCGGAACCACGCCGATACGGGCCGCCCATGCTGCGGGGCCGCCCAGCGCTTCCAGGAGGTCGACCGCGTCCGAGGCGGATCGAGTGTCGTTCCAGAGCATCGCCGGCCGCAGCGGCGCCCCCGCGGCGTCCAGGCAGACGAGGCCGTGCTGCTGCCCCGCGACCGAGATTGCCGCGACCCGGCCGGCCAACCCGGTCTGGGCCAGGGCGTGGCAAAGCGCATCCCACCAGACTTCGGGATCGGTTTCGCGCGCTCCGCCGGTCCCAGTGACGGTGTTTTCGGCGCGCCCGGTCGCGACGATCTCGCCCGTTTCCGGATCGACGACCACTACCTTGGTCGACTGCGTCGAACAGTCGACTCCGGCGATCAGGCTTCTTGAATCCATACCAGTCTGCCGCGGCCCTAGCGCGTGCCCATCAGCAGCTCCATCACGAGCTGATCGAGATGCTCGTTGCGATAGCCGCGGGCGGCTAGGGCGTCCGGGTCGCCCGGATTGCCACGCAGGGCCGCCGCAGCAGCCGCCGAGTATTTGCCGACCGTGGGCTCGGCGAGCTCCGGAGCGGAAGCTTCGGCCAAGGCCGCCTGGATCTCCGGATCGAGGTTGAAGCGCTTGGCCTTTTCCTTGAGCAGCAAGTAAGTCCGCATGCAGCCCGCGGCGAAGTCCCACACGCCCTGGGCATTCTCGCTGCGATATGAATGGGCGTCGAAGTGGCGTGGGCCGCCATAACCCGAGTCCTCGAGCAGCTTGACCAGGAAGAAGGCGTCCTTGATGCCTTCGGAGCCGAACCGCAGGTCCTGGTCGTAGCGGCCGATCTTCTGGCCGTTGAGGTCGATGTGGAAGAGCTTGTCGTGCCAGAGCGTCTGGGCCACCGCGTGATAGAAGGACAGGCCCGACATCGTCTCGTGGGCGGTCTCGGGGTTGAGACCGACCATGTCGGGATGCTCGAGCTTGCCGATGAAGGCGAGGGCGTGGCCGACGGTGGGCAGGAAGGTGTCACCGCGGGGCTCGTTTGGCTTGGGCTCGATGGCGAAGCGCATCTTGTAGCCATGGTCGATGACGTAGCCGCACAGGAAGTCGATCGCCTCGCGATATCGCTCCAAGGCGTCGGCGGGGGCCTTGGAGGCCATCGCCTCGACGCCTTCGCGGCCGCCCCAGAAGACGTACACGGTCGCGCCGAGCTCGGCTCCTAGATCGATCGCGCGCATCGTCTTGGCGATCGCGTAACGGCGCACGGCCCGGTCGTTGCTGGTGAAGGCGCCGTCCTTGAAGACCGGGTGGCCGAAGAGGTTGGTCGTGGCCATGGACACGACCATGCCGTTGTCGGCGAGGGTCCGCGCAAAGCGGGCCACGATCGCGTCGCGCTCGGCCGTAGTGGCGTTGTACGGGACGAGGTCGTCGTCGTGCATCGAGATGCCGAAGGCGCCGAGCTCGGCCAGCTTCTTGACGCTGTCGTTGGGATCGATCCTGGCGCGCGTGGCATCGCCGAACTGGTCCCGACCGCTGTTGCCCACGGTCCAGAGCCCGAAGCTGAACTTGTCGGCCCGGCTGGGCTTATAGGCCCCTGCGTCTCTCGCGCCAACCTTGATCTCGACCATCGAATCGACCTCTCTGAGCTTGCAACCCATTTCCAATCAGCCACCCCGGCTCGGAGGATCCCGGCCCCTCGCCCGGCGGTGCGGCCGTGTATCCCCCACCAGATCGAGTGGCCGACCCGGCAGTGGTTCCGGTACGCCCGACCGGCGCGCCCGGCAGGTACGGCTGACCGGTCCGCCGGCTGCTCGTCCCGGCCTTCTGGCGGCTCCCAGACGGGCTCGCCGAGCCGCCGGGACGAGTCTGGAGCGTGGCGAGCAATCGTATGCCGCATTTCCTAAGTCATCAAGTCCTGAGTGACCCTTGACTGGCGCAGCATGCGTATGCTACATAGGTATGCCCCCGGGAGGAGGGTCCGTGGAGAGGCGTATTGCCCTGCTGGAGAAGGCCAGGGCAAGCGTCGGAACGGTTGTCGGTCAAGGGCAGCGGAGGAGGCGCCGATCAGCGAATTGACTCTGGCTGTCCGGTCAGTAGGGCGGTTCCGCCGTCACCATTGAGCAACCGCCCGGCCCACCGCATCGATCAAGGAGAAGGCAGTGAATCTCGTACCAAAGCGGTTTGTCGCAGGAATCGCAGTAATGGCCCTGGTGGCGAGCGCTTGCTCGTCGTCGGGGTCGGGCTCGGCGGTCACCGTCAACTGGTGGCACATCTCCACGACCGACCCGGCCAAGACAGTGTTCCAGTCGATCGCTGACGCCTACCACACGGCCCACCCGAATGTGACCATCAAGATCACGATCCTGGAGAACGAGGCCTTCAAGACCAAGCTCGCGACTGAGCTTCAGGCCGGCAACGTCCCGGATCTCTTCCAGTCGTGGGGCGGCGGCATCATGGCCGCTCAGGCCGACGCGGGCATGCTCAAGGACATCACGTCCGACATCGCTTCCTGGAAAGACACCATCAACCCAGGCGCCCTCGGCATCTACGCGTACAAGGGCAAGCAGTACGGCGTGCCGTGGGACATGGGAATGATCGGCGTCTGGTACAACAAAGCCCTCTTCAAGACCGCCGGCATCTCCGCGCCGCCCGCGACGTGGGATGACTTCCTCGCCGACGTCGGCAAGCTCAAGACTGCCGGCATCACCCCGCTCGCGATCGCGGGCAAGGACATGTGGCCGTCCATGCACCTTTGGACGTATCTCGTCCTCCGCATCGGTGGCAAGGCCGCCCTCGATGGAATGGTCCAGAGCAAGAACTGGAACACCGACGCCTGCACGAAGGCCGGCGCCGAAGTTGTCAAGCTCAATGCTCTCACTCCTTACCAGGACGGTTTCGAAGGCGCTACGTACGACAATGAAGCCGCCCTCGTCGGCAATGCCAAGGCGGCCATGGAAGTAATGGGCCAGTGGGCCCCGGTCGTCGAGGCCGCGGACAGCACCAGCAAGACGGGTATCGGCGCCGACCTCGGTTGGTTCCCGTTCCCGACCGTTACCGGCGGCGCGGGACTCGCGACCGACGGAGTCGGCGGCGGCAACGGCGTCGCGGTCGGTAAGAACGCTTCGCCCGAAGCCATCGACTTCCTCAAGTTCATGATGCAGACGAACAACGCGAACGCGATCAACGCTGCGAACATCGGCCTCTCGCCGGTACTCGGCACCGAAGCCACAGTCACCGACGCCAACCTCAAGTTGGTGCTGGCTGGCCGAGCGACGGCGACCAACATGCAGCTCTACCTCGATCAGGCGACCTCTCCGGCAATGGGCACGGCCATCAACGAGGCGACCATCGCCCTGTTCGACGGCAAGTCCGATCCGGCGAAGGTCTGCAAGGCCATCACCGATGCGGCGGCTGCCCAGTAGCCATCTCCCGGGTTAGTCCGCCGATAGGACCTATGTGATGAGCGGGCCGGCTGCGCTAGGCTGGCCCGCTCACTCTTTCACGAGCAGGCGAGGACGGCAATGAGCGCGATAAGCGCCCGGTCGGGGGTCGACGCGAGATCACGGGCCAAATTACGGACGGTCACTCTTTTCCTGTTGCCGGCCCTTGTCCTGTACTTGTTGTTCGTACTCTTCCCAGTGGTTCAAGCCGCGCACTACAGCGTCTTCAAGTGGAATGGGCTGGAGCCGCTCGACAACTTCGTCGGCCTGAAGAACTACGAGACGGCATTCAACAGCGACGCCTTCAAAACGGCGGTGTCGAACAACCTGCTGATCATCGTGCTGTCCCTAGCGATTCAGATCCCGTTCTCGCTCTCGCTCGCGCTTCTCCTGAACCGGCGCTTCCCCGGCCGGGCTGCGTTCAGGCTGATCTTCTTCGTCCCGTACGTGCTCTCGGAAGCAATCACGGGTGTCGTCTTCACGCTGCTTCTACAGCCCCACGCCCTGGTGGATGGCAGTCTCCAGGCGGCCGGGCTGGGCGGACTCGTACAGCATTGGCTGGCCGACACGGGCATCGTGATGATCACGATGTTCGTCATCATCACCTGGAAATACTTCGGTTTTCACATGATCCTCTTGCTGGCCGGGCTGCAGGGCATCCCGCGAGAACTCGAGGAGGCCGCTCTGATCGATGGAGCCGGTCGCTGGCAAGCGTTCCGCTACATCACGCTTCCACTCCTTGGCCCAACCCTGCGAGTTTCCGTATTCCTCTCGATGATCGGATCTCTGCAGCTGTTCGACATGGTTTGGGTCATGACGGGCGGCGGTCCCCTGAACGCCTCGAACACCATGGCGATATCCATGTTCAAGGCGGGGATCAAGAATCAGCAGATGGGCTACGGCAGCGCGCTTGCCGTAATCATCTTCCTGTTCGCCCTCGTACTGGCGCTCGCCTATCAACGTTTCGTCCTGCGACGGGACGTCGAGGGCGCCCTCACAGTCTTCAACGGATAGTGCGATGACAACAATCACTTCTACCAAGACCAGCGCCATTTCAAGACCGCCCCTGCCGGGTGCCGCAAACCGGCGTCGCGTGCGCCCATTCGACCTCGTCCGTTACGTGATCCTGCTCATCGTGGCCGGCGTGATCCTCATTCCGATCGGCTACGCGATCCTGGGCGGGTTCAAGAGCAACAACCAGCTGGTCGGCGACCCTGTATCCGTGTTCCCGAGTCCATGGATCTTGTCCAACTACACGGACGTGGTGCTCGGCGCGAACGCGCTGGTCTTCTGGAGAGAGGCCGCCAACAGCCTCATCATCGCGACGGTCGCCGTTACGTTGACCGTCGGCCTGGCATCCCTTGCGGCGTTCGTATTTGCCCGGATCGTGTTCCCCGGTCGCGAGGCGATATACACGCTGTTCACTCTCGGGTTGCTCTTCCCCTCGGCTGTGGCGATCCTGCCCCTGTACATCCTCATCCGGCAGGTTGGCTTGGACGGAAACCTTCTGGGTGTGGCGCTGCCCCAGGCCGCCTTCGGACTGCCGCTGACGATCATCATTCTGCGGCCCTTCTTCAAGAGCATTCCGGTAGAACTCGAGGATGCAGCGAAGATCGATGGCTGCAGCACGTTCGGCTTCTTCTGGCGGATCCTGCTGCCTCTGGCGCGACCGGCCCTCGCTACTGTGAGCGTCCTGGCGATCGTAGGCACGTGGAACGCCTTCCTGCTCCCGCTGATCCTTCTTAACGGAGCGGATCAGTGGACTCTCCCATTGGGCGTGATGAATTTCGCGACCGAGCATGTCTCGGACCAGGCCCGAATCTTGGCCTTCACGGTCATCTCGATCATGCCTGCGATCGCCTTCTACGTGATCGCGGAGAAGCAGATCGTCGGAGGCCTGACGGCCGGATCGGTCAAGGGCTGATGGCCGCCGCTCAAGCGCGCTATCGAGAATCGGGCACGCCAATCGAAGAGAGAGTGAGCGATCTCCTCCGGCGGATGACGCTCGAGGAGAAGCTCGCTCAACTCGGTTCCGTCTGGGCATTCGAGATCGTCGACGGCGCGGAGCTCGACCCCCAGAAGTTGGGGGAGCGCCTGGGCGCGGGGATCGGCCAGATCACGCGGATCGCCGGGGCCACGAATCTCGGCCAGCACGCCGTCGCCGACCTGGCCAACCGAATCCAGCGCTTCCTCCTCGAGAACACGCGACTCGGAATCCCAGCGATCGTCCACGAAGAAAGCCTCCACGGCCTCCTTGCCAGCGAGTCCGTCTGCTTCCCGCAGTCGATCGGCCAGGCCGCGACCTGGGACCCCGAGCTCATATTCGAGATGGCGTCGCGGCTGGGGCGGGAGCTGCGAGCCGCGGGGGCTCAGCAGTCGCTATCGCCGATCCTCGACATCACTCGCGACCCACGCTGGGGCCGGATCGAGGAGACCTACGGAGAGGACCCATACCTGGTCGCGGCCCTGGGAGCGGCTCACGTTCGCGGACTCCAGGGTGACGGCAAGCCCGAAGAACGCATTCTTGCGACCGGCAAGCACATGGTCGGCCACGGGCTGCCCGAAGGCGGTCTGAACCACGCCCCGTCGCACATCGGGGCGCGAGAACTGCAGGATCAGTTCCTCTTTCCGTTCGAGGCCGCGGTCAGAGATGCCGGACTTCGTTCGATGATGCACGCGTACGACGACGTCGATGGCGTCGCCTGCGTCGCGTCGAGGGAGCTTCTGACCGAGACTCTGCGCGAGCGCTGGGGTTTCGATGGGATCGTCGTCTCGGACTACTCAGGCATCGAAGAGCTCGTGACCTCGCATGCCGTGACCGACGATCTATCGACGGCCGCCGTGATGTCCCTCGAAGCCGGCGTGGACGTCGAGCTGCCGTCAACGAGGGCGTACGGCCGCCCGCTCGCTCAGGCCCTCGAAGCCGGGCTTTTGGGACAGGAAGTCGTCGATCGCGCTGTCTCTCGCGTGCTACGGGTCAAGTTCGAGCTCGGCCTCTTCGACTCGCCGTTTGTGGATCCGGCCGATGCCGGGCTGCCATTCGAGCAAGATCGAGCCCTGGCGCGGGAAATGGCCCGCCGCTCGATGGTGCTCCTCAAGAACGACGGAACGCTGCCGCTCCTCACCCACCCGGGCACCGTCGCCGTCATTGGACCGAACGCGGACAGCGCTCGGAACCTGCTCGGTGACTACGCCCACATCGTCCACATCGAATCGCTCATCGAGCAAGGCGGCTTCGGCAGCCGCCTGCCCGAGGGTTTCGCGGCCACGGACGAACTGGCAGGCCACCAAACGATCCTCGACGCGATTCGCGGCCGTGTCTCCGCATCGACGGAGGTGAAGTACGCGGCCGGTTGCGGGCTCCTGGACGGAACCGACGAAGGGATAGCGGCCGCTGTTGCCGCCGCCGCCGGCGCAGATGTGGCGATCGTCGTAGTGGGGGAGCGATCCGGACTGACGGACGACTGCACCTGCGGTGAGGCGCGCGATCGAATGGATATCGGCCTGCCCGGTCGCCAGGGCGAACTCGTGGCGGCGGTGGCTGCGACCGGGACGCCGATGGTTTTGGTGCTCGTCTCAGGTCGCCCCCTTGCGATCGAGGCGGAAGCGACGGCTTCGGCGGCCGTCCTCCACACCTGGGTCCCGGGCGAAGAAGGCCCCGAGGCGCTCGCCGACGTGCTGTTCGGCGTTTCAAACCCGGGTGGCAAGCTGCCGGTGACAGTGCCCCGACGGGTCGGCCAGATCCCGATCTACTACGGTCACAAACCGTCCGGGGGCCGCTCGCACTGGAAGGGTCCGTACGTGGACGGCTCGAACCTGCCGCTCTGGCCCTTCGGCTTCGGAATGTCGTACACGCAATTCGAGGTGCGAGACCTGCGCCTGGACAGCCGGGTCGTTGCCATCGACGGCGAGTTCGAGGCCAGCGTCGAGGTTCGAAATGTCGGTGATCGTGCCGGCGACGAGGTCGTTCAGCTGTACGTTCGCGACGAGGAGGCGAGCGTCACGCGTCCGGTCAAGGAACTGCGTGGCTTCAAGCGGATTCGGCTGGCTGCCGGCGAGAGCCGCCGGATCGGTTTCCGGGTGGCGGTCGAACAGCTGGCCTTCTCCGGCGTCGACGGCCGGCTTCGGATCGAACCCGGGCGGGTGATGGTCATGGTCGGCACGTCATCGGACGACCTGCCTTGCTCGGCAGAGATAGAGCTCGTTGGCTCGGTCGTTTCGGTCGAGAAGCGAACGCGCTATTTCACGAGGGTCGAAGTCGAGTAGCCGGACACCGGCGGGCTCGCCGATGGCATACGCCCCGACGACGCGCGGGTGGAACCTCGATCGAGGTGCCGGCCTACCGGCCGCGATCCGGCGCCGGCCCGGACGAGCGCCGGATGACGATCGCCGGCTTGATGATCTCGAGCACCTTGACTTCGCTATCTTCCCCCTCGTCGATCGCGGCTCGGACGGCCGCCGCGGCCATCTCCGCAATTGGCATGTGGACTGTGGTCAATGCCGGCGTCGTGTACTCGGCCATCGGCAGGTCGTCGAAACCGACGATCGAAACCTCGCCCGGCACATCAAGGCCCATCTCGGCGGCGGCATGGAGCGCGCCGATGGCGAGGACGTCGGTCGAAAAGACGATCGCGGTGGGGCGCTCGGAAAGCGCCATCAACGCCGTTAGCGCCCCCGCTCCGCCGGCAAGCGTGTTTCTGGCGTCCCTGACGAAGCCCTCTGGCATTTCCAGATGCAGGTCAGCCGAGCGCTGTAGAAACGCCGATCGTCGCTCGCCGAGGTCGCCGATCAAGCGGCCCTCGCTGAAGGCGCCGCCCACGAACGCGATCTTGCGGTGGGCCAGCCCGAGTAAATGATCCATCAGGCCGCTGATGCCGAACCTGTTGTCCACGCCGATGATCGAGATACCCGACACAGGGGCCGTACCCTGCCACAGGCCAACCACCGGTGAATTCGTGTCTCGCAAGTCTTCCATGAGGCGCGGCTGATCGCTCGTGTCGCCGACGAGCAGGATCGCGTCGCAGTGGCGCGTCTCGAGAACGGCGCGGAGGGCAATCGCCTCGTCGGCGCGGCTGTGCGCATGGCCCAGGACCACGTTGTAGCCGCGCCGGGTCGCCTCCGTGGAAATCGCGTCGATTGCTCCCGGGAAGAATGGGTCGGTGATTTCGCGGACGATCACCCCGAGCAGCATCGTGCGGGCGCCGCGCAGTCCACGGGCCAGCGGGTTGGGCCGATAGTGCATCTGCCGGGCGGTTTCGAGAATCCTCTCGCGCGTCGCCGGCGTGATTGGGATGGCGTTCGGAGCGCCGGTCAGCACCCTCGACACGGTGCTCTGCGAGACGCCGGCCGCGTCGGCGATGTCCTGCATCCTCGGGGTGCGTCCCGGACGAGCCGTCGAACCGCGGCCGTTCTCGCCCGCGGGTTTCGCTCCGGCGCCGTTGGCGCCGTTGGCGCCGGCCACGTCCGGTGACGTGACGCCTCGACCGAAGCGGCTCCTTCGAGAGGCGGCGGAACTGCTCTTGAGGCTCTTGGCGGCCATTAGTCTCGATCCGCTGCCGTTGTTGAGAACTCAATCGTGGCCATCGAGTGCGCCGGTATCTGGACCGTACATCGCCCTGGGTGAGTGTCGTCAACGGTCAGAGGCCGTGGTGATACCCGTTCCGGGTTGGTCGGGTCGTTGACGGCATTGGGCGAGTCCGCCGTCAGCAGCCTGCTCGATGAAACCCTACCCGTTGCCCGGATGTTGACCGTAACAGTGCGCTCGTACAACCTGTTTATGACCGTAACTGCGAGGCTGCCCGGCTGACGTGAAGCCGTTGCGCTCAGACCCGGTTTTGCGAATGGGCCGGCCGGCTCGGCTGCCACCACGACCGGCAGCGCCTCCGCGCCGATATGGGGTCGGTGCATCGAAAGAGCGTGGTACGTGGGGGTCTTCACGCACGCGGATCCGTCGGTGACGACCACGGCCTGGAGAACGTTCACTACCTGTGCCAGGTTGGCCATGCTGAGCGACCGGCACTGCCGGTGAAAGCCTTCGAATGCGATGCCGGCCGCGAGGGCGTCTCTCAAGGTGTTTGCCTGCTCGAAGGTCGGGGGCTGACGGCGCTCGACGTTTCCGGGTCCCCAGGTCCGCGCTTCGGGGTGCCAGATGCCCCACTCGTCAAGGGCGATACCGATCGGATGCGAGGTCGTCGTCGCGGCGGCGATCGTCCGGGCCGTTCGCTCGATGAGACGCTCGGTTCCGTCGGCCTCCTCCAGCAAGGCGTAGTAGTCGCGTTCGCCGAAGTCGACCTCCGGTCCACCGCGGATCCAGTACCGGTGGATCGATAGGTGATCGACGAGATCGACGGCCGGCCCGAGGGCGCCGAAAAACTTGGCGTTCCATTCCGGATCCAAATTCGACTCCGGAAGGCTTTCGTCTTCGAGCCCGACCGCCACGAGCTCGGCTCTGGGATCCACGTGCCGGATCATCGTCGCCCAGCGGCGATACTCGAGCGCGTAGGCGACGGCGTCGAAGCGACCGCCGCAGTCCCAGGTTTCGTTGCCTATGCCCCACAGCCGGACGCCCCAGGGCTCAGGCCTGCCGTTCGCGGTTCGCTCACGCGTCAGGCTCGTATCGACCGTCCCGTTCACGTACTGGATCCAGTCGCACAACTCCTGCAGGGAGCCCGTTCCGACGTTCCCCGCCAGGTATGCCTCGGCGCCCAGCAGCTCGCACAGGCGCAGGAATTCGTGCGTCCCAAGAGCGTTGCTGTCGGACGTGCCGAGCCCCAATGACATGCCGAGAGTCACAGGTCGCGCCGCCGGCGCCCCGATGCCGTCACGCCAGTGATAGTGATCCGCGTAGCAGCCGCCCGGCCATCGAAGGAGAGGCACGGGCAGATCGCGCAGTGCCGCAACGACGTCCGCTCGGAATCCCTCGACGTCGGCAATCGGGCCGCTCTTACCGGCCCACAATCCGCCGTAGCAACACCTGCCCAGATGCTCGGCGAAGTGGCCGTAAAGGCGGGGCGAAATCGTGCCGATCGGGTGGCCCTCGACGACTACCGAGGCTTCTGCCACTGGCGCTTTCCCCTTCAAGAAGCAGGCCCGACGAACCCGCCGGCCTATGACGCAATCGAATGTAGCATACCATTTCCGGCATCGTCCTCAAGTTGGAAAGAGCATCGGAACCGGCTCACCCAGCGTCTGGTACCTCGGATCGTCGAGGCCGCGCGCCGACTCCAAGAACGCGCCATTGGACCCTGGGCATGGCCAATAAGGCAGCCTAGTTTTGTCGCGGAGGTCAAGGCCGCCGATGCAGCATCTCGTTCAGTCGGACCGAAGACAGCTCCTCGAGCTCGCGCGGGCCGCCGTCGAAGCGACCGCCAGACGAGACCCAAAGCCCGCCCTCGATCCACGCGTCCTGACGCCCGAGCTTCTGGCCTGCTCCGCGGCGTTCGTGACGCTGCACAAGAGCGGCGGCCTGCGCGGCTGCATCGGGATGATGCGCTACGACGTGCCGCTCTGGATCAACGTTCGCGACTCGGCGATCGCCGCCGCCCGCGACGATCCGCGCTTCCCGGCCGTAGCGCCGACCGAGTTGCCCGCCATCGAGATCGAGATCTCGTTGCTCGAGCCGCCGGTTCCGCTCGCCGATCCTGCGATGTTCGAGGCCGGCCGCCACGGCATCGTCGTGGAGCGGGGCGAGTGTCGCGCTCTGCTTCTGCCGCAGGTCGCGCCGGAGATGGGTTGGGGCGGCCCCCAGATGCTCGATGCCGTCTGCCGCAAAGCCGGGCTGCGGGCCGACGCATGGCGCGACCCGGCGACGCGGCTCTACGTTTTCGAGTCCGTCTGCTTCAGCGATTGAGCGCCGGCTCGCTCGCTCGGTCGGGCCGGTCGCGCCGCCTCTCCGCCTGGCGCGGCATTCAGGAACGCTTCAGTCATCGGGCTGACCATGTCTCCAGCGAACAGCTCGTGGAATCGGGCAAACCACTGGAGGTCTCCACCGTGATCGATCCTCAGCGGCGCCGGCGCCGCCTCGCGTCTCCCATCGCATTCCTTGTCGCCGTGGCGATCGCTACGGCCGCGTGCGGATCGTCGTCGGTCGCGTCGCCGCAATCCCTGACCGGTGGCGTGCTGTCGAACGCCAATGCCAACCCCACGACGATACCTGCCAACCTGCCGATTGCTTCGGTCACCCCGCCGCCCGCGCAAACCAGCATTCCGGTCACGGGCAGCGCAGGCGACGCGCTTGCCCTGCAGACCTCGATGGTCGCGATCATCAAACAGCTCACACCGTCCGTGGTGGTGATCGAGACGAGTTCGGGGCTCGGATCCGGCGTCATCTACGACGCCGCGGGGCACATCGTCACAAACGCCCACGTGGTCGGAACTTCGAAGACCTTCAAGGTCACTCTCTCCGACGGCAAGGTCTACAACGGCACGCTGGTCGGAACGTTTTCGGCTGATGACATAGCCGTCATCAAGATCACTGCAACAGGCCTCAAGCCGGCCGTCTTCGGTGACTCGGGTGCACTGTCCGTGGGCGACTTCGTGCTCGCCATGGGGAACCCGCTCGGACTTCAGTCGAGCGTGACCGAAGGCATCGTGAGCGCTCTCAGCCGGCAGGTCTCCGAACCAAGCGGCAACAGCCTGCCCGACGTGATCCAGACCAGCGCAGCGATCAACCCCGGTAACAGCGGCGGCGCGCTCGTCGACCTCAAAGGTGAAGTCGTAGGCATTCCGACGTTGGCCGCGACCGATCCGCAAGTCGGGGGGAGCGCGCCCGGCATCGGCTTTGCGATCTCCAGCAATCGTGCCCGAGTCATCGCCGACCAGCTGATCGCCAGCGGCCACGTGACGAGCTCCGGCCGGGCTTACCTGGGCGTTCAACTCATGGACACCAACAGCGGCGTGGGGGTCTACTCGGTCGCTGCCGGCTCGCCCGCTCAGAAGGCCGGAGTGATTGCCGGCGATCTGATCCTGTCCATCAACGGCCAGGCGACAGCGACGACCAGCGATCTCGCTCAGATCCTGATCAAGCTCCAGCCGGGCGATACGGCCAAGCTCGAAATCCAGCACTCGGACGGCACCAAGGCGACGTTGAACGTGACCCTGGGCCAATTGCCCGGGTAACCTCGGACGACGCTCGATCGTCGGCGGGCGCGCCTTCGGGCGCGCCCGCTGTCCATCGGCAGCTCAGCCGGCGGAGCGGATCGGTAGCTCGAGGCGGATGGCCGTGCCGCCCTCGGCCGAGCGCTCGGCCCGGATCGTGCCGCCGTGGGCCTCCACGAGACGGCGTGCGATGGCAAGTCCCAGTCCGGAGCCGCGCGACTCGTCGGATTTCGCGAACCGGTCGAACAGGTGCGGAAGAACCTCGGGTGCGATCCCGGGCCCGCGATCGACGACCGAGAGCGTGACCCCGTCGCCCCGTCGCTCGCCGGCGATCAGGACGTCGCTACCTGCAGGGGCGTAGCGCAACGCGTTGGCGACCAGGTTGCCGAGCACCTGGCGGATCCGCAGCGGGTCGAGCTCGATCAACGGCAGATCCTCCGACGTCTCGACTTTCAGCCCCACGCCGGCCTTGGCCGCCAGCGACTCGAACGAGGCGGCGACCTCCTGGGCGAGGATCGATAGGTCGGTCGTTTCGAAATGGAGGGCAAGGGTGCCGGCCTCCGCCAGGGCCAGCGTTCGGAGATCCTCGACCAGCCCGGTCAGCATGCGGATCTCCTCGACCGCGGCAGACAGATGCGCCTCGTCGGTTGGGTGGACGCCATCGATCATCGCTTCGAGTTCGCCCTGCAGGATCGCCAGCGGCGTGCGCAGCTCGTGGCTGACATCTGCCAGAAGGGTGCGCCGCTGCCGTTCGTCGGTTTCGAGCCGGGCTGCCATGGCGTTGAAGGCCTGCACCAGCGACTTCAACTCTCGCGGGCCGCGGTGGTAATCGGTCACGCGGGCCGAGTAGTCGCCCGCCTCCACCCTGCCCGATGCCTCGATCAGATCCCCGAAGGGCAAGGCGAAGCGTCGCGCGCTGCCGGCAAATGCGGCCACGGCAAGTATCAAGAAGAGCATGACCCCGGCGGCGAGTAGACCCGTGATTGGGCCGGGAAGTCCGATCGCCCCAAGAAGCTGAGCGATGAGGATCAGGGGACCAAGGATGACCAGCAGGAACAAGAGACCGACGCCTATCGCAAACCGGATCAGGAAGCTCCGCCTCACCCGGCGCCACGGGAACTCACCCTGCGGCGGCCACGTTTCGCCGGCCGGCCACCAACTGGGTCGCTCGTGGCGGTGCTCTCGCCAGGGGCGGCGCTCGACACGGCGGCTCGATCGGTCGTCGTACCGACCGTGCCGCGGCGCTCCGCCCCACGCCCAGGCCGGGCCCTCCGGTCGATTGCGCTCGGCTTGGTCGCTGCCCGGGCCTTCCGGTCGATCGGCGGCCGGGCCGGTCACTCTTGCTCCTCGGCGAATCGGTAGCCGACCCCGTAGACCGTCTGGACGTAGCGCGGTCGGCTGGGGTCAGGCTCGAGCTTGCGGCGCAGGTTCTTTACGTGGGCGTCGACGGCCCGCTCGTAGGATTCGAAGGCGATCCCGTGGATGGCGTCGAGCAGCTGCGATCGGGTGAAGATGCGACCGGGCTGACGCGCCAGGGCGACCAGCAGCTGGAACTCGGTCGGGGTAAGTTCGACCGTCCGGCCTTCGACATCGACTCGCATTCGGGCTATGTCGATCGACACGCCGGAGGCGTCGATTCGATCGCCGGGTTCGGTTTCGCGATCGACGCGCCGCAAGATCGCCCGGATTCGGGCGACCAGCTCGCGCGGGCTGAACGGCTTGGTCACGTAGTCGTCGGCGCCTATCTCCAGGCCGAGGACTCGATCCAGTTCGTCGTCGCGCGCCGTGAGCATCACGATCGGCACCGACGACTCGCGGCGGAGAGTGCGGGCAACGTCCAGGCCGTCCATCCCGGGCAGACCCAGGTCCAGCACCATGATGTCGGGCTTGCGCATGCGGGCCGCCTTGAGCGCCGACGGTCCATCGACCGCGGTCAACACGGCAAAACCGGCGTGCTCGAGGTAGTCGCGAGCAAGCTCCACAATGCGAGGTTCGTCGTCGACGACCAGGACCGTCTTCATGGCGATCTCATGCTAAGCCCCGAGCCACCGGTCACGTGCCGCCGGCGCGTGTGCGGCCAAACGCCGGAAGGGCGAAGGCTCGGCGCCTCCGCTCCTTCCGGCGATTCCAGAGCGATCAGCTCGCCGTGCCGCTCGGTGCCGTGCCACCGGTCGGCGTGCTGCCGGGCGTCGTGCCCGCCTGCTCGTCGTGGGCTCGGCGATGCCAGTCGTCGAAGACGGCCTGGCGATTCGAGCGCCACTGCTCGGCGTGCCAGCCCCAGGGGCCCGGTCCACCGGGTCCTCCCGGGCCACCTGGTCCTCCCGGGCCACCTGGTCCGCCGGCGAAGCCCGGCCCGTGCCGATCCCAACCGCCGTGCGCGTGGCCCCAGAAAGCGAACCTCATCACTCGGAAGATGACCACCAGGATCAACACCGTGACGATCAGGCCGACGATTCCGGATGCACCGAATGCGCCGCCGTAGACCCACGGCGAGGCGTTCGTCGCGCCGCTGCCGGCGCCGGCCACAAACCAGGCGCTGTATGCGCCCGCCGTGAGCGCGGCAATCACGCCGACCACAAGCAGGACCCCAAGAAGACGGAAACCGCCTCCGTGTCTCATTTCTACTCCTACCGATGCGCTCCCGAGTCTCGCTATAGGTTGGCCGGGAACGCCTGACCAACTTCGACACTCAAGCTGACGTCCGGCTGTGAAGGACTCGTGAACACCGGCCGGAGGAGTGGTGTGGGGCCACCGCTCTTGACTGCCCATCCGCTCTCGGATAAATTCAGCGAGCGCTGAGTTCATCACATGATGAATTCCATGGAGTGCCCCGACTTCACGTCGGGCGTGGACGGATCAGTCGAAAGGGACCTCGACGATGTGGGCGATGGCGGCCAAGGAATTCCGCGAGCTGAGCCGGGACCGGCGCACGGTGGCGATGCTGATCGCTCTGCCGCTTCTCCTCCTCATCGTGTTCGGATACGCGGCCAGCTTCGACGTGAGCAAGATCAAGACGATGGTCGTCGGCCCGCAGGCCAGCCAGGTCGCGACCGCCGCCGAGGGCATTGCCAACTCGCCTTTCGACATCGTCGACATCCGACCCGGCGACGGTGAGGCCCAGGCCGAGGACGCCTTGCGGCGTGGCGAGGCGACGGTCGTGATCGTGGCCGATCTCCACAGCCCCGCGATCCTCATCGACGGGGCGGATCTCTTCGGCGCCAAGGCCGCAGTGGCTGCCTTCGCCAACATCTCGAGCCGCGCGGGGGCGGGCTCGGTGAGTGTCATCCCGATCGCGCTGCCCCAGCCGAGGATCCTCTTCAACCCGGAGCTCAAGACCTCGACGATTATGGTCCCGGCGCTGGCCGGCATGATCCTGGTCTTCATCGGCACGATCGCCACGAGCCTGGGAGTGGTTCGCGAACGCCAGGCCGGCACGCTCGAGCAGCTAGCCGTGATGCCGTTCCGCCCGGCCGACATTTTCGTCGGCAAGGTGCTTCCGTATCTCGTCCTGGCGATCGTGGACATGACGCTTGTCATCGGCGCTGGGATGCTCATTTTCGGCGTGCCGTTCAACGGCAACCCGTTCGTCTTTGCCCTCGGCGCCGCGCTGTTCCTCTTCGTTACCCTCGGCATGGGTGTGCTGGTGTCGACCGTCTCCGAGACCCAGGGTCAAGCCATCCAACTCGCGATGATGACGATGCTTCCGCAGATCCTCCTCTCGGGCTTGATCTTCCCGCTCGACTCGATCGCCTGGGGGGTCCGCTGGATCGCCTACTTCCTGCCTCTGACCTACTTCGTGCAGATCGCTCGAGGCGTTCTCGTTCGCGGCGCCCCGATCGACGCGCTGGTGACTCCGATGGTCGCGCTTGCGATCCTGGGGACGCTGGTCTTCGGTCTGTCGGTGCTGCGGTTCCGCAGGGACCTTGCGCCTGCGGGATCGGGCGCCCGCCGGAAGATCGAGCCTCAGTGGACGGCTGAGGCAAAAGGGCCGGATGGTGCCGCATGACCGGCCCTGCTGCGCCCGAACGGCAGGTGACGGCGATCGGTAGGGGTTTCGCTCCCGTCGACGGGTCGGTCGGCGGCCCGGCCGCAGACGCCGGCCGGAACGCCCCGTTCGGCGTCGCCGGACTGGTCGTCCGGTACGGCCACCGCGTCGCCCTCGACCGAGTCAGCCTCGAGGTTCCGGCGGGCAGCATTACTGCGGTGGTCGGAGCCGACGGTTCCGGCAAGTCGTCGCTGCTCAAGGCGCTGGCCGGGGCGGTTCGGCCCGACGCGGGCGAGGTCAGGCGGCCGGATCGGCGCCTTCTCGGCTTCGTCTCGACCGACCGTGGCGTCTATCGCGACCTGACCACGGTCGAGAACCTGAGCTTCGCCGGACGCGCTTACGGACTGCAAGGTGAGGCTCTCGACGCCAAGATCGAGGCCACTCTCCGGCGAATCGGGCTCGAAGGCGCGGAGCGCCGGCTGGCAGATCGCCTTTCCGGCGGTATGCGCCAGAAGCTCGCGGTGGCGATGGCCCTGCTCCACGACCCGGCGCTGCTGATCCTCGACGAGCCCACGACCGGCATCGATCCTTTGAGCCGGGTCGAGCTCTGGGAGCTGATCGCCGAGGTCGCCGCCGCCGGCGCCGCCGTCGCGTTCGCGACCTCGTACGTCGACGAAGCCGAACGTGCGGCCCGCGTCCTGGTTCTGTCCGAGGGCCGGCCGCTTGCCTCGGGTTCGCCTGAGGAGATCGTGGCCGCTATCCCGGGCTCCGTCTGGACTTCCGAACGGCGACTCGGCGGCCGTTCATGGCGCCGCGGCTCGAGCTGGCGGACCTGGGTGCCCGGCATTCGCGTCACCCCGGCTCCCGGCGCCGTTCTAGCCGCCGCCGACCTGGACGACGCGCTCGTCGTCGCGGAGTTGAAGGCGGAGGCCACCCGAGTCGACTCAGGCGCGGCCGACCCCGCGACGCAAGACCCGGCCGCGCCGCCCGCCCCGCCTCAGCCCCTTGAAGCGGCGGCGTCGCTCGCCGCGACCGGGGCACCGCTGCTCGGCGTCGCCGGCGTCGGCCACCGGTTCGGGCAAATGCAAGCGCTTGCAGACGTGGATCTCGAGGTCAAGCCCGGTGAGGTCGTCGGCCTCATCGGGGCCAACGGGGCGGGCAAGACGACGCTGATCCGGATTGCCCTCGGGGTGCTGCTGCCGACTTTCGGCGAGGCGTCGCTCTTTGGCGAGGCGCCGAGCCGTGAGATGCGCCGCCGGGTCGGGTACATGCCCCAGAGTCTCGGGTTGTACGAAGACCTGACGGTGGGCGAGAACCTGTCATTCGTGGCGCGATCGTTCGGCGTCGCAGACGACCCTGCGACCGACCTCGAAGTGGAGTCGTCCCGTGACCGGCTGGTCGCGGAGCTGCCCCTCGGCCTGCGCCGGCGGGTCGCCTTCGCCGCGACTCTGTCGCATCGCCCCGAGCTGCTGATCCTCGACGAGCCCACTTCGGGGGTCGGGGCGTTGGGCCGGGCACGTCTGTGGGAGCTGATCCGCGCCGCCTCCGAACGCGGCACCGGCGTCCTCGTGACCACGCACTACATGAGCGAGGCGAGCCAATGCGATCGGCTCGTTGTGCTGATGGCCGGTCGTGTGGCGGCTCGCGGCACGGCCGCGGACATCGCCGGCAACCTGGTCACCGTGGAAGTCTCGGCCGAACCGTGGGACAAACCGTTCCGGACGCTCAAAGACGCGGCCTTCCCGGTGGCCCTCGCCGGCCGGCGGATCCGGATCCCGGGCGCCGATCCTCGCCTGGTCGGTACTGCACTGGCTGCCGCTGGAATCAAGGCCGAACTGAGCGCCTCACCCGCGACCTTCGAAGAGGCTTTCGTCCTGCTGGCTCGCGGCGACCGGGAGGCTGTCTGATGGCCCGCACGGGCCGTCGACCTAGGCCGCCGGCGGAGGAAGACGGGGCGGCAACTCCGGACACCCGCGATGCGATCCTCGCCGCGGCGCGTGCCGGTTTCGCCAGGAGCGGCTACGACGGGGCTTCGACTCGGGCGATCGCGACCGCCGCGGGTGTCGACGCAGCCTTGATCAATCACTACTTCGGTAGCAAGCAGCGCCTCTTCGTCGCCGCAATGGAGCTCCCGTTCGACGCCGAGGTGGTGCGCCTCAGGGTCGTCGCCGGTCCTCGAGATACGCTGGGCGAGCGCGTCGTCAGGTTCTTCCTGGAACTCTGGGAGGAGCCCGTCAGGCGCCAGATCTTGCTCGGCATGGTCCGCTCGGCCATGACCGATCCGGAAGCCGCGGCGATGGTCCGACGTGTCGTCATCGAAGGCGGGATCCTGCCTCTCATCGCCGAAACCGGCGTGACCCACTCGGCGCTGCGGGCGACTCTCGTCGGCAGCCAGCTAATGGGCCTGGCTCTCATCCGCTACGTATTGTGCGTGGAGCCTCTCGCCAGCGCTTCGATCGATTCGGCGGTCGCTGCCGTCGGGCCAACGATTCAGCGTTACGTCACGGACCCGCTCGAATCTCTCTAAGGAGCGAAGTAGCCGGTGACGTCGAAGGCGACGTTTGTCGTGGCGCTGCCGATGCCCACGAACTTGACCCACAGCGTCCCGGTCGGGCTGAGGGCGACGTTCACGGCGTTCGCGCGGTCGTCGGCTATCGGGAAGTTGAGGGTCGAGGTGACGGGAGGGCCTCCGGCGTTGCTCGGGGTTAGAACGAGGTAACCGCTCGACCTCTGCCCTGTGACCGTCAGGTTGCCGGTGATCGCGGTAGCTCCCGGCGGGACGTTGCGCAGCGGATCGGACGACCGACCGACGACTTTGAACTCGGCCGCGATCCCGTTCTTCAGCGACGACGCCAGGCCGGAGCCGTCCCGCGAGTCGACCAGCCGGTTCGGCGTCAGCGCCACGTACGTCGAGCCGCTCGAATCGGCGAGGAAGTAGCCCGTGACGTCGAACACGACATCCGCGGTCGTGCCGGCCTTCCCGACGAAC
>Ga0302321_100000235_pt1 | contig 49276 bp, 41 predicted proteins | sample Fen_T0_1_FD_202505 | JGI IMG/M metagenome (GOLD analysis project Ga0302321, IMG submission 202505) | Peat permafrost microbial communities from Stordalen Mire near Abisko, Sweden - Fen_T0_1 | ecosystem: Environmental > Terrestrial > Soil > Wetlands > Permafrost | place: Sweden: Abisko... | reverse complement strand
CGCAGGAGCGCTGTTCATGAAACGACGCTGGCACGGTCGCGCCGGTGTACGATTACCTGCTCGTGGCGCTCGATCGCGCGGCTACGCGCTCGCGGCGGGCCGAGCGCGAGCGCACACCTGTCAGTCACCAGGGCTTGCCGGTCTTGCGCGGCGGCAGGTACTTCTTGTCGACCGAGGCGATGATCACGTAGTTGGGATCGACCATCTCGGTGACGTGGATCTTGCCGACCTGGGAGAGCAGCTGGTACGCGTCGAGCTCGGACAGGCCGGTCTCGGTGTGGATCCAGGCGATCAGCTCGGTGAACGCGATGCGGAGCGCGTCGTCGAGCGGGCGGTAGGCGCCGAGCGCCATGATCTCGCGGGCGTTCTCGAACCTCGGCCAGCCGATCTTCTGGCCCTTGAGGACGTCGACCGAGAGCCGCGCGTGCATCGGGACCTCGATGGCCGTGCCGGCGATCTCGCCATCTCCCATCTGGGCGTGGCCGTCGCCGAGCGCGAGCAGCGCGCCGCGGACGGTGACCGGGAAGTAGGCGGTGTTGCCGGCGCTGGCCTCCGGTGCGTCCATGTTGCCGCCGTGCTCGGCCGGGGTGACCGAGCTGCGCGACTCGAGCGCGGGGGCTACCCCGAGGCAGCCGAGGAACGGATGCAGCGGGATCTGGGTCGTGAACGTGGAGTCGAGCGCGCGGAAGGTCGCTTCGTTCCTGGCGCGATCGATCGGATAGAACCAGATCTTCTCGGGGACCGGCGCGTGGAGCATCGGTGTGTAGCTGGTGGTGTTGAGCGCGCCGAACCCGGGGGCGAGCGCGCCGACGCCTTGATTGCTGTCGACCGTGAGCTCGAGGATCTTGACGACGAGGGTGTCGCCCGGCTCGGCGCCTTCGATGAAGAACGGGCCGGTGAGCGGATTGTCGCCCTTGACCTTGTCCAGGGTATCGCCCGGCTTCTGGATCGCGTTGCCGAAGCAATCCACCGTCCGCGTATCGAGGATATCGCCGCGCTTGAGGCGGGCCACCGGCGGGGCGATCCCGAAGGTGTATTTGAGCTCGGCGGGCTTGGGTTCGTAGCGGACGACGGTCTGGGCGAGGGCGGGGGCGGCGCCGGCCAGGCACAGAGCCAGCGCGATCGCGGCGGCGGGAGTTCGCATGCGCACGAGTCTAACCCAGAGATCGCGCGTGCCTGCCGGCTTCCGCTTTCACCCAAGATCATCCTGTCGTGCTCGCGCGTTACCACACGGCTACAGCAGCAACCCCGGTCGAGGCGCACGGGCGACCGTCGCAGACATCGACGACCGTACCATCGACCTGGAGGAAGCGCGACATCTGCAGCCGCGCTGCGGCGGTGGCGCTGGGATCGCCGTGCGGATCGACGCCCGCGGTCGGCGGCAGGTTGTCGTGGGGCGGCGCGGGGACCCTGGCCGGTCCGCTGTCCCAGACCACGATCGCCGAGCCGTGATACCCGGTATCTCTGGCATCCAGACAATCGAGCTGCACGTACGGCACCGCGTCAGGATGCCGGCCCGGCGCCAGCGCGGGGCAATGCAGCCTCGCGCCGATCGTGCGGGCCTCGATCTCCGCGGACCACATCGACACCTGATGATCGCCATAGGCCACGTGCATCAAGACCTCGTGTGGTGGCGTGCCGGCGAGCGGCCGATCGTGCAGCGCCTGGATGTAGCCATCGGCATCCGCGCGGTCCCACAGCGATTGCCACAGCGAGAACACGAATTGCTGATCGAGGCTGTCGGGATAGGCGGCGTACAGCATGGCCGCGAGCACCGGAAAATCGGCGCTGCGCTCGAGCAGCAACGAGTAATTCATGCCGGGTACGCCGAGCACGCCGCGGGTGATGTCCTGGGCCACGGTCATCAAGACACCGCCCAGGATGCCGCCCTGGCTGTCGCCATCATAGTAGAGCGCGCTGGTGTCGAGCACGCTGCGTCCGGGCGTGCCTGCCTGGAACGCGGCGTTCGTGCCGAAGCCCTGCGGGCTCAGCATCGCGCGCCCGAGCAAGAGCGCGTTCAGGATGCTCTGCTGCAGCGTATCGAACGTGACGCGCGCGTTCGAAAGATCGAGGAACTGAAAGGACACGGTGAAGAGGTCGTTGGCAGAGAGTCCGGTCCAGTCGGTCGCGCAGAACACGAAGTCGTGCTCGTTGCTCATCGCCGTCACGCGGTCACCGTTGACCTCGGCCGCGGTGCCGAACAGGCCATGACCATAAAGCGCGAGCCGCGCCGGCTGGACGCTGCCGTCGGCGTTGACCGCGGCGCGCGGGATGTTGCAGCTGAACGGCACCTGCGTGGTCGCGTCGCCATCGCGCGTCGGCACGTCGTTGACCCCGGGGGTCGGCGATGCGTAGTGAAAGCGCGGCAGCGGCAGCGGCTGGTCGCCGAGCCCGGCGTACGCGCGCTTCAGGGCGTCGACCGCCAGGGGCGCGGTCGTGGTGAAGTAAGGCGTCAGGGCGGCGATCACCGGTGAGATATCGGTCCGCGTGTCCGGCGTGACCAGGAAGCTCGGCACCGCCAGCGTGCCCTCGATATGGCGAAGGATCCGAGGGTCCTCCGCGGTGGTATAGTCTCTCACGGTCGTGACGGTGAACCGCGGCACGCCGTCGGGCAGCGCCGCGAACGCGGCGTCGCGGATCGCCACCAGCCGCCCGGTGAGGTTGCGCTGGGACGCGACCGTGAAGTCCCATGCCAGGTAGAGCGATGCACGGGATATGCCGGCGCGCTCGAGCGTGCCAAACAGCGATTCCATGTGCGCGCGGCGCGCGTTGACGAACGACAGTCCGCTGCGGTGGTTGTCACGATAGATCCGGAAGGCCGCGCTGGCCTCGATCGGATACGCCTGCGCGTCCTTCACGTCGCGCAGCGCGACGATGTAGCGGTGGCCGTACGCGAGGCTCTTGGCGACCCGGATATTCAGGCTCTGCCGATCCGGGCTGCTGACGTGGTTGTGGTCGAGCTCGGCCCAGATCAACGTGCGCTCCAGCGTCGCCGCGTCGATCAACACGACCGGGGCACCTGGCGCAAGCGACGCCGACAGGTCGGTGAGTTGCGGTGCGCCCGTGGCCGCCAGGTCGATGCCCGGCACCTGGGTGACGATCATCGCCCCCGGCGAGAACCCGTCGTTGCGGTTCCACTCGGTGGGATCGATCGGCCGGTCGGAGAACGCGCTGCGCGGTAGGGCGGCCGCCGTCAGGTTGAGCCGGAGGCCGGTGTCGGTGCTCGCGTCTGCGACCGTATAGAAGTCATTGGGAAACGGCAGCATACAATGACTCTGATCGAGGAAATCACAAAGGTCTGCGGTGCTTGCCAGATCCGGCGAGAGCTCGCTGTCGAGGCTGTCGAGGCCGTCGCTGGGATTGCCGAGGTGACCGTCGTCCCCGCAACCACCGAGCACGAGCGCCGCGACCACGCACGCGGTCGCGCGCTGCGCGACGAGCTCGGTTGCCTTGCCAACAGACAAAGATCGAAGACCGATAATTGACATGATTTCCTTGCCAGGGTGTAGTGAGCGCATGCCCGACGAGCGCGACGGGCGCGGTCCTGCGGGTTCGCGTCCGTTACATGATGCGTGCCAACCTGCGAGGGCCTGGACGGCCCACCGCGTGCCGCGGAATCCAACACCGCGCTCGCGACGTCTTGGCTTTCGACACCATCGCGCGCCCTGCACACCTCGCCGCCTCAGCGACGTCTCGAGGATTCCGGACGGGCTCGCGTGCCTGCCGGCCGCGGGGGCGCGGCAGCCACCGGCCGGACGTTTTGTCCTCTGGGCACGCCGGGAGCTGCGCGTAGGATCGCCGGGTGGTCCATCGAGCTCACCGCCGCGCGGTCTGGGTCGTGTGCGCCGGGCTCGTCGCGTGGAGCGTGGCCGGGGCGGCCCGCGCGGCGTGCCCGGCGGGGCGGGCGCGGGGCGTGCGCGGCGATCACCTCGCCGTCGGATTTGTCGCCGCGCCGCCGTTCGTGGTGCCGGGGCCGAGCGACGGCGAGGTGCACGGCCTCGCCATCGATCTGCTGCGCGCCGTGGCCGCGCACGAGGGCTGGGAGCTCGCGTGGAGCGAGCTCAACGACGCGACGCTGAAGCTGAGGCTCGCGGCGTGCGAGCTCGATCTCGGCGTGGTCGGGACAGCGGCGAGCGCCCGGCTGGTGGCGGTAGGCTCGGCGGCAGAACGCCAGTCCGAACCGGGGATCGAACCGCGGATCGAGCTATCGCTGCCGTTTTTCTCGTCGGTGACCACCGCGATCGTCAACGCGGACGACGACGACCGCGCGGCTCCCGCGGCCGGCCGTAGCCCGGTGGGGCGGTTGGCGCACGCAGCGCTGCATGGGGTGATCTGCGGCGCGGCCGCGCTCGCGGGGCTCGCGTTCGCGGCGTGGGGCCTCAACGCCGCCGGCGGGTTTCGCTGGACCCGCGCGGCGCGCTGGCGCCGGATCGACGCGGCGGTGAGCGGGCCATGGGCGGGGCTCGGCTGGCTGGCGCGCTCGGTGACCGGGCGCGCGTTGATCGCGCTGTGGGTCGTCGTCGGCGGCGCGCTCGGCGCCAGCGGCGCGTTCGGCGGCGGGCCGCCCCCGGTGCTGCGCGACGATCCGCTGGCGGCGCTGGTCGAGCGGGCCGCGCGCGAGGACGTCGCGATCGGCGAGCGCGCCTCCGACCGCGCGCAGATCCGCTGCGCCGCGAGCGACGCGCGCGGGTGTTTCCGCGGGCTCGCCGACGGCACGCTGTCGGCGATCGCCGGGCCGCGCGAGGTGCTGTGCACGCACGCGCTCGAGCTCTCGCTCGACGACACGCTGCTGCGCGGCGATCTGGAGATCCCCGAGCAGTTCTCGTTCCTGCTGCCGGCAGGCAGCCCGCTGCGCGCCGCGCTCGATCTCGCGCTGCTCCGCCAGCACGCGCGCGCGCCCGCGACGCCGGTGCGCTGCCCGGACGGCGCACCATGACCGCGTTCGAGGACGATCTGGCGTGCACGCTGAGCGTGTGGTGCGCGGGGGTCGCGACCGCGGTGCCGGGCGCCAACGTCAAGCGGCTCGAGCTCGAGCTCGCCGCCCACGGCTACCGCGGCGAGGCCGTGTTCTGGGTGCGCGGCGACGCCGCCGGCGATGCGCTGCACGCGGTGCTCACCGGCGACGCGCCGCTCGAGCTCGCGATCACCGTGGCGCGGGCGCGCTACCTGGGCCCGCCGCCGCCGCCGCTGGCGGTGCGCGGCGCCGTGGTCGCGCGGCGGTTCCTCGAGCTGACGACCGAGGCGATCGCCGGCGCGCCGGTGCGGTTCCGGCGCTACACGGTCGCGCTCGCCGATCCGGCGCGGGCGGCGTGGTCGGTGCACCAGCCGACCGCGGTGTTCGTCGACAAGAGCCTCACCGAGGTGATCAAGGCGCAGCTCGCCGGGGAGCTCGCGGTCGAGGTCGCGTGGCCCGAGCTCGATCAGAAGCGCGCGATGATCGCGCTGGGCCTGGGCGAGGACGAGGCGACGTTCCACGACTTCGTGGCGTGGCTGGCGGCGTCGCGCGGCGGCCACTTCTACCTCGACTACGCGACGGGCGGCTATCACCTGGCCGATCGCAAGCCGCGGCCGGCGCAGCCGCAGTCGCTCGATCGCGGCGATGTCGCCGAGCTCGAGGTCGTGCCCGCCGAGCCGGTGCGGCACCAGCAGCGGTTCCTCAACTCGTGGATCGGGACCGACGCGATCACCGTGGTCGCGCTGCCCCAGGCGGTGCCGCCGCTGACCCGCGACGTGCTGGTCCATACCCCGATCCTGCGCGAGGTCTCGGCGCGCGTCGATCGCGATGCCCGCCGGCTGGCGCAGGGCCGCTACGACCTGGCGGTGGCGTTCGCCCGCTACCCCGAGCGCTGGCTCGCGCCCGGCGCGGCGATCGCGCTCGACGACGATACGTTCAGCGCCCACGTCACCGGGTTTGGCGAGACGCTGCGGGTGGTCGAGCTCGCGCTGTCGGCGCGCGCGGTCGACGCGTCGGCCGAGTTCGACGTCGACGAGGACGCCACGACCTACGCGATCGAGCTCGCCGCCCGGCTCGAGCCCGCCGACGATCCGCGGACCCGGGTGGCCGCGTTCCGGACGCCGCGCTATCCGTTCGAGGTCGAGGGCCGGATCGTCTCGGCGGTGGGCGAGGTCGGCGATCGCGCGTACACGGTGTACGAGGACCCGGCGACCTCGCAGGATCGCTACCGGGTGTCGCTGGCGACCTGGAACCAGACGATCGAGGTGCCGTTCACCCCGCAGTTCCAGCCCGGCCACCTGTACTTCCCGGCGTACCGCGACGCGCGCGTCGTCGTCGAGATCGCGTTCGACCGCGCGCGGCTGTCGCGGTTCCTCGACTGGGGGCCCACGGTGCGGCTGCCGCTCGCCAGCCAGGGCAACCACATCCTGTTCGGCAAGAACGCGACGAGCGAGACCTCGCTGCGCCACTGGTACGTCGACAGCAGGCCGGAGCTGCAGCTGCGCCGGGCCCACGCCGGCAACATCGGCGTGGTCGCGGTCAAGCAGGGCTCGATCGTGATCGAGACGTTCGACGACGACGCGGCGGGTACGGCGGCGGCCACGGTCAGCGTTCAGCCGGAGGCCGCGGCGTCGCAGGCGAGCATGGAGGCGTCCTCGCAGGTCTCGGTGTCGGATCTGTCGGGCCAGGTGCTCGGGGCCGGCGGCGAGCTCGACGGCAAGGTCGCCGGCGCGAGCGCGGCGGTCGATCAATCGGTGGCGGCGGTCAAGGGCGAGGTCACGCGCGCGGTCGGCGAGACCCGCGCGGCGCTGCAGGGGCTGGCCGACGGCGCCGAGGCCCAGGCCACGCGCGCCCGCAACGCGGTGGCCGACGCCCGCCAGCAGCTCGATCAGCTGTTCGACGGCGACGACGCGTGAAGCCGGCGCTGGCCAAGCTGCGCGGCGAGCTCGACGCGGTGCGGTCCCAGATCACCGCCGCGGTCGGCCGGATCGAGGCGCGGGTCGCGAGCGTGCAGGCGCGGGCCCGGGCCTGCGGGGCGCCCGCCGCCGACACCGCCGCGCTCGCCGCGATCGCCAGCGGCGCGCGCACCGCGGCCGCGCAGCTCGCGCAGCCGGTCGGGGCCGCCGGCGCGGCGCTCGCGGCGGTCGATGGTCAGCTCGAGGCGCTGCGCGGCCAGCTCGGCGATGCGCTCGCGGCGCTCGAGACCGACGCGGTCGGTCAGCTCGACGCGGCGCGCCAGCCGCTGGCCCAGGCGGTCGACGCGGCGCGCACGGTGCTCGGCGCGGTCGGCGATCAGGTCGCGAGCCTGGCGACCGCGGCGACCACGGCGCTCGGCGGCCTCGGCGCCCAGGTCGCGACGATCCGCGATACCGGCGACACGCTCGTGGCGTCGCTCGAGTCGGCGCTGGCGGCCGCGATCGCGGTGCTCACCGCGATCCCGGTCGATGGCTTGCCCGAGGCGCTGGCGTCCGCCGCCCGGACCGCCGTCACCCAGGCGGCCACGCAAGGCACGGCCGCGTTGACCACCGCGGCGAGCGCGGCGCAGCAGCAGATCGCGCCGATCGTGCAGCGGCTCACCGCCGTGATCGACCAGGCGCAAGCGGCCGCCGAGCAGGGCCTCGCCGCCGGCAAGACGGGGTTACTCACCCAGCTGACCACCGCGCGCACCGCGGTCGAGACCGCTGCCAGGACGGCGACCACGCAGACCGACGCGGTGCTCGCCGCGCTGGACCGCCAGCTCGCCAGCCAGCAGCAGACCGTCGCGGCGCAGATCCAGCAGCTCGTGGCACCGGTCGTGGCCCAGGCGAGCGGGGCGAGCCGCCAGGCGACCGCGGCGCTCGCCCAGCTGGTCCAGGGCAGCGACGCCAAGATCGCGGCGATCGAACAGCGGCTGCCGCGGCGCTGATCTGTGATCACCTGGGTGTCGATCAGCTGCGGCGATGACAGGGCCAGCTCTTGCTGGGTAGATGTTGACGGCGCGCGGGCCCGCCATGCAATCATTGCAGATCGCATGGATACGCAGCAGAGATGTCTTGTCGTCCGCGGACGGGCAGGCGCCGACGCTTGGTCGCGGATCTCGCGGATCTCGCGGATCTCGTTGACCGCAGGCGGTTCGGGCGAGGCGACGCGCAGCTCGCGGTCCTGGCTCGGGATCGTCTGTCTTGTGGTCGCGCTCGCGGCCTGCTCGCTCAAGGCCAACAGCTTCACGCCGAACCAGGGGTCCGACGCGGGGCCCGCCGCCACGTGCAGCGACATGTTGAAGAATGGCCTCGAGACCGACGTCGACTGCGGCGGCGGCTGTGGACCGTGCGAGATCGGCCAGCAGTGCGCGTCGAGCGCCGACTGTGTCGCCGGGACGTGCCAGGAGATGGCGTGCCGGGCGCCGAGCTGCTCCGACGGCACCAGGAACGGCGATGAGACCGCGACCGACTGCGGTGGATCGTGCGGCCGCTGCGGCGACGGCGAGGTCTGCGGGACGGCGGCGGACTGTCGATCCGGGGTGTGTGCGAATGCCACCTGCCAGGTGGCCACGTGCAGCGATGACGTCCACAATGGCGCCGAGACCGGCACCGATTGCGGGGGTGGCTGCAGGGGCTGCGGGCTCGGTGGCCCGTGCCTGGTCGACGGCGATTGCGGCAGCCCGGGCATCTGCCGCGCGGGGCTGTGCAGCGTGGCGCTGAGCTGCGCCGAGCTCAAGGACCACGGCGCGGCGGGCGGCATCGGGGTCTATACCATCGCACCTGCGGGGGTGTCGTTCGACGCGGTATGTGACATGGCCACCGACGGTGGTGGATGGACCCTGCTGCTCAAGGCGACCGGCGGCGATGCCGTCGCCGCCGACGAGACCCTGGGCTACGACGCGAAGGCGTGGACCGACGACAGCTTGTTGAACCCCCTGGATCTGACGATCACCGCGGGCAACGCGAAGTACCAGAGCTTCATGGACCTGCCGGTGAACACGCTGACCGGCGATCTCGATGGCTTCCGCTACTCGCAGGTCGTCGCCGGCTCGACGGCACATCAGGTCTTCGTGGGCGGTCCCGCGTATTCGATGGATCCCGCTGTGTTCGATGCGACGTTCAATACGACCAGCGATCCGAAGTGGTCGACGCAGCCCAACTGCCACATCTACGGCATCAACACCGATCAGGGCTACGGCAGGACGCGGTTTGGCTGGAGCGCGAACCAGGAACCAGACTGCGCGACCAACGACACCGCCATCGGCCTCGGCCTCGAGAACGTGAGCCGTCCGTTCCTCGGCGCGGGTTATCAATGCCTGTCCTCGTTGTGCTCGTGCCGAGCTCCCGGGTGCGTCGATGCCACCGTGAGCTTGCCAGGCAGCGGGCTACTCTGGGGCCGCTGAGATCGCGGCGGCCGCGCGCAGCTCGCCGTAGCGCCGCGCGAGCTCGGCCGGCAGATGATGTGCGTTGAGCCCGCTCGGGTTGGGCAGGAGCCAGACGCGGGTCTCGCCGATCAGCTCGGGCTGGAGGCCGCCGAGCGCCCTGGGCCGGTCGAACGCGACGCGAAACGCGGTGAAGCCGACGACCGCGAGGTAGCGCGGGCGATAGCGCCGGACCTTGCGGCGCAGCGCCGCTGCCCCCGCCCGCAGCTCGGCCGCGGACAGCTCGTCTGCCTTCGCGGACGACCTGGCGACGATGTTGGTCAGCCCGCAGCCGAGCGCGAGCAGCTCGCGATCGTCCACCCCGGTGAACCGGCGCGGCGTGAAGCCGGCGGCGAACAGCGTGGGCCAGAACCGATTGCCGGGGCGCGCGAAGTGGTGGCCGACCGCGGCGCTGTACAGCCCGGGGTTGATGCCGCAGAACACGATGGCGAGCCCGGGCGCGAGGAGGTCGGGCAGCGCCTGCTGGGCCATCCCGCCGACGATCCTCATGTTCTGCGGCCCGCGCTACGTGGCCTCGCCAGAATCGCCGGGCTTGCCTGCGCGGCCGCTCGCCGCCGGGCCTGCTACGGCGCCGCGACCCCGGTGGGGATCGATCCGACCGCGGCAGCGTGCCGCAGTGAGTCGCAATGTTTCAGCCGGATGTCGCGCCGGGTCATCGCGCGTCGCGCGACCTCCGAGGCAGGCGGGTGTTCTGCGGCGCGCACTACTGATGTTACTGTCCGCGTCCATGGCCACCTCCTTCAGTGACGGCATTCGATGAGCAGCGAAACCAACAGAGCGGGTCAGCTACGGCGATCGGTCGGGTTCTACGGCCTGATGTTCGTCTCGCTGGGGTCGATCATCGGGTCGGGCTGGCTGCTCGGCGCGCTCAGCGCCGCGCAGGTCGCCGGGCCGGCCTCGATCCTGTCCTGGCTGCTCGCGGCGGCGATGCTCGCGCTGCTCGCGCTCACCTATGCCGAGCTCGGCTCGGCGTATCCCGTCGCGGGTGGGGCAGCGCGGTTCCCGTACTACAGCCACGGACCGATCGCCGGCTTCACCGCCGGATGGGCGGCGTGGCTTCAGGCGGTGTTCATCGCGCCGATCGAGGTGCTGGCGGCCATCACCTACGTCAACGGCGTGGACGCGGTGCATGCGCACTTCAACATGATCAACAGCACGGGCCCCGACGCGGGCCTGCTCAACGGCACCGGGCTGGTCGTCGCCGTGCTCCTGATGGCGGTCTTCACCGCGATCAACCTCGTGGGCGCGAAGTTTCTGTCCGACAGCAACGTCGTCGTCGTGCTCTGGAAGACCGCCGTGCCGGTCCTGGCGGTGATCGTCGTCGCCGCGACCCGGTTCAACGGGGCCAACTTTCAGGCCGGCGGCGGCTTCATGCCGTTCGGGGTTCACGGCGTGTTCGCCGCGCTGACCGGCGGCGTGGTGTTCGCGCTCCAGGGCTTCGAGCAGGCCGCCCAGCTGGCCGGCGAAGCACGCAACCCGAAAAAAGATCTATCGCGCGCCATCCTCACCGCGATGGCGATCGGCGCGGTGCTCTACGCGCTGCTCCAGTTCGTGATGATCGGCGCGCTCGATCCAAAGGACATCGCACAAGGCTGGACGCAGCCGCTCGGCACGACCCCGTTCGCCAAGAGCGCGTGGTACACGCTCGTGCTCGTGCTCGGCATCGGCTGGCTCGCCAAGGTGCTGCTCATCGACGCGATCGTCTCGCCCGCCGGCACCGGCGTGGTCTACGTCGGGACGGCGGCGCGGCTGTCGTACGCGCTCGGCGAGGAACGCGAGCTCCCCGCGGCGCTGGCGAGCACGAACAGCAAGGGCGTGCCCGTGGTCTCGATCCTGGTCGCCGCGATCGTCGGCTGCCTGGCGTTTGGACCGTTCAAGAGCTGGAACGCGCTGGTGAACGTCGTCACGAGCGCCACGGCCATCATGTACGCGTTCGCGCCGGTGTCCCTGGCGGCGTTGCACAAGCTCGATAACGCACGCCCGCGCGCATATCGCGTGCCGTTGCCCCGGCTGGTCCTGCCCGTGGCGTTCTGCGCGGCGAACCTGATCATCTACTGGTGCGGCTTCGGCACGGTCTGGAAGCTGGTCTGCGCGATGGGGGTCGGCCTCGTGCTGTTTGCGATCGGCACGTCGCGCGCCGGCACCGGCGCGAACCACACGGTTCGCAGCGCGGTCTGGGTGGCGCCCTGGCTCATCGGCCACGTCATCATCTCCGCGATCGGGCGCTACGACGCGGCGTACACCCTCTTGCCGAACTGGGTCGATATCATCATCGTGATCGGCTTCGCGCTGGTCATCTTCCGCGTCGCGGTCCATTCGACGCTGAGCGCGGCCGCCTCCGCCGCGGCGATCGCCAAGGATGCGCACCAGCTCGATTACGAGCACCGCGCCTGACGACTGCCGGTGACGCCATCGGCGTTGCGGCTCGCCCTGGGCGCGAACCTGTGACTTGACGCCACGGGATCGGAGCACCAGCTCGTGCTCCGTGATCATGAAGGCCAGGTCCTGGCGGCCACGCTCGGCGTCTTGCTGACGGCTGGCGCTGGCGGCGTCGGTAGTAGCTCGGACGACCCCCGTCTTCTGGAGGTCTCGCTGCGTGGACTCAGAGCTGGGTCAAGCCGCCGTCCACGGGGAGCTCGTGTCCGTTCGTGAACGTCGCGTCGAACGCCAGGAAAACGGCTGCCTTCGCGATCTCTTCGGGACGACCAAAGCGCTTCATCGGATTGCTCTCCTCCAGCTGCTTGTTGAAGTGCTCGATCTGCTCCTTGGACATCCCCGTCTTGCGCGCGACCGGCGTGTCGATGGGACCGGGGCTGATGGCGTTGACGCGGATACCCTGCGGCAGAAGCTCGGCTGCGAGCGATCGCGCGAGCGACCGAAGCGCGGCTTTGGCGGCCGAGTACGCGCTGAGCATTGGCATCCCCTTCACGCTGGCGATGGATGTCGTGAGTACGATCGCGCTCCCGCGAGGCATCAGCGGAGCAAGCTTCTGCGCCGCGAAGTACGGCCCTTTCATGTTCAGATTGAACATCTCGTCGTACACCGCCTCGGACATGCCCTCGAACGGCGTGAACTTTCCGTACCCGGCGTTGAGGAACAGAAAGTCGACCGCTCCGAACTCTGACTTCACGCGAGCGGCGAGGGCCTTGATGTCCGTCAGCACCGCCGCGTTACTCGACATCACGATGGCGTTCTTCCCGAGCTCCTCGCGAGCTGAGTCGACCGTCTCCTTCGTGCTCCCCGTCACGAGCAAGCGCGCTCCTTGATCAAGCAGCAGCTTCGCCGTCGCCAGACCCATGCCGCTCGTGCCGCCGGTGATCACGACTCGTTTCCCGTCGTATTGTCCCATGGTTGCGTTCTCTCCTTCGTGCTGATTGATCGATTCTCTGTTCGTCTCGGTCATGGCGTCGCCCAGATCGGGCCCATGCCGGTGAAAAACGTGCCGTGAACGTTCACCCGCCCGCGCGAAGGACGGCCATCGTTCGGCATCGACGCGCGTGGCGTCATTGTGGACCGATGCGTCCACTATATCTATATGGACCGATCCGTCAAGTACAATCGTGCCGGGCGGTCACGGCGCAAGCCGACCGAGCTGCTCGTCGCCGCCACGCTACGCATTTCTCGCCCAGAGCTTGGATCTGCTTGACAGCTCGGTCCCGAACCGTATAGTGAACCGGTCGGTCCATAACATCTTCCGCTGTTCGCTCCTGGACTCGTTCGCGTCCCACGCACGAGCGCAGCTTCGGCGACGTTGCTGCTCAGGTTCCAAGCCACTCATCGACCCTGCCCGGAGGAACGTCCCATGAGCCAAGTTGTCATCATCACCGGAGCGTCAAGTGGCATCGGAAGAGCCACGGCCCTTGAGTTCGCGAAGCGCGGTGCTCGGCTTGTTCTCGGAAGCCGGCGAGAGGATGCGGTGGCCAGCCTCATGAAGGAGTTGGGCGAAGGACGTGCGGTGTTCAGGCCGTCCGACGTTTCGAGCAGGCGCGACATGCAGGCGCTCGTCGAGCTCGCCGTGGAACGCTTCGGTCGGCTCGACGTCGCGATCAACAACGCCGCCCTCGAGGCGACGGGCCCCATCGAGGACTTCGACGAAGCCACCTACCAGCGTGTGTTCGATACAAACGTCAAAGGGGTGTTCCTCGCGATGGCCGCCGAGATCACCGCAATGCGCCGCACAAAAGGCGGGTCGATTGTCAACGTGGGCGCCACGGGCGGCAGCCGCGGAACGCCGAACATGTCCATCTACGCCGCGAGCAAGCATGCAGTCGAGGGACTGACCCGTTCGGCCGCTCTCGAACTCGCAAAGGACGGCATCCGGGTCAATGTTGTCGCCCCCGGACCAACGCTCACGCCGATGCTTGACCGCGTCACGGGCGGCAACACCGATGCCCTCGCCAGTCGGGTGCCCATGGGACGCGCGGCGTCGCCGGATGAGGTGGCGCGCGCCATCGTGTGGATCGCCTCGCCCGAGGCCTCCTTCGTGACCGGCGCAATTCTTCCCGTCAACGGTGGAATGTGCGCAGCCTGATCGGCGCCTTCATGTCTGAGCGCCTCACGACCGACGCGCGTTGAACGACGAGGGGGCGGAGCGACGCTCCGAGCTGCCATGACGGTCGATCGACTTCTTGCGGCGGCGCTCATTGAGCCTTCGAAGGGGGCCGCGGCTTGTTCTCGCCTCTCGCGTTGCCAAGCAGTCCGCGCGCAGCGTTGCGGCCGATCCGTTCTGCCGTCGCCTTGTCCAAGCCGGTGCGTCGGAGAAGCTCGAGGCCGGTGGCCGCCGCCAGCAATACGGACGCGAGCTCTCGCGGACGCGTCGTTTCGGACAGGTCTCGCTCGGCGATCGCCCGCCGGATCGTCTCGACGAAGACCTCCTCCAGCGCGCTGAACATCGCGCGCGCAATAGCGACGACGTCGGCATCCTGCGGCGAGAGCTCGGCGGTGCAGTTTGCGAGAAAGCAGCCGCGGGGCCCAAGCGTGGGAACTAGCATCGCCTGCAGGGCATCGATCGCTCTGCGAGAGCCGTGGAGGCTGTTCTTCACGTTAGCGACGCGCGTCGTCGCGTACGCGTCGAGCACGCGGAGGAACACCGTCCGCTTGTCGCCGAAGGCGGCGTAGAAGCTTCCCTTCCCGAGCTTCGTCGCCTCGAGGAGCATATCGATCGAGGTCGCCGCGTAGCCGTGACCCCAAAATTTCTCGCGCACGGCCGCGAGCGCCTCTTCCATGTCGAACGTTCGCGGTCTGCCCATCGCCTCGGAGCATAGATCTACTTGACGTATCGGTCCAGATTCATCATAAATGGACCACTCGGTCCACAACGCGACGCGGTCGCGATACAGAGGTCTGCTTGGGCCGGAACAACACGGCCTGCCTCCCTATTCTCGCTGCTGACGATATCGCCGCCGCGACGTTCGCGATCCCGGGAACCCGGGGGTCGGGACGGGGGCCGTGAGGTCTCCTCCGCCTTCGTTGGCTTCAAGGACGGCGAGCTCCGCCCGGCCGCCGGCGTCGTGCTCCCCCCCGCGGGTACGTCGCCAGCGGAGCGTCGCTCGCGCCTGCCGGCTGCGGCGCTGGGCAGGATTCGCGATGTTCTCCTTGACTTCCGTTATGGCAGATGTCTTAACTGCGTGCGTAGAAACTACAGTTGTAGTAAACCAAGGAGAATCAGATGTATTCAGGTTTGCGCCCGCCGTGGCTTGCTCGGCGGGGCTCGGCCATTGCCGAGATCTCGACTCACGCCAGGGATCGAGGAGCCGACGAGTCCGCGGTCGACGACCCACCGCCGCCGATCCGTCCCGCGCCAGGGCGTGCGGTGCGCCGCGCGCGCCACGCAGCCGTCGCGTCGCTCGGATGGATGATCTCGTGCGGCGGCGCCGCGCCGGCCGGCCCCGGAGTGCCCTCGATCGACCAGCCCCAGGCGGTCGCGTCGGCGGCGACGATGACGGCGGTCCGGATCCATGGATTCGGCGGTCCCGAGGTGCTTCAGTCCGAGCGAGTGCCGCTGCCTGTCGCAGGCGCGGGCGAGCTGCGGATCCACGTGATCGCCGCGGGCGTCAACCCGGTCGACGTTCAGGTCCGCGACGGCAGCGCGGCGGCGATCGTCCATGATCGGTTTCCCTTCACGCCCGGCGCCGACGTCTCGGGGATCGTGGATCAGGTCGGCAGCGGGGTCACGCGGTTCAAGGTGGGCGACCCGGTCTACGCATTCCTCGATCTATCGCGCAGTGGCGGGTACGCCGAGTATGCGGTGGCCGAGGAGCGCGAGGCCGCGCCCAAGCCGTCTCGGTTGACCCACGTGCAGGCCGCCGCTGTTCCGCTCGCGGCGCTGACCGCGTGGCAAGCGCTCGTCGATACCGCGCAGCTCACCGCGGGCCAGACCGTGCTGATCCACGGCGGCTCCGGCGGCGTCGGCAGCTTCGCGATCCAGATCGCCAAGGCGCGCGGCGCGCGCGTGATCGCCACGGCGTCGACCGCCAATCAAGCGCTGCTCACCACGCTCGGAGCCGACCAAGCGATCGACTACGGCGCGGCGCGCTTCGAAGACGTGGCCCACGACGTCGACGTCGTGCTCGATACCGTCGGTGGCGACACGCTCTCTCGATCGCTCGACGTGGTGAAGCACGGCGGCGTCGTGGTGACGTTGCGGCGCGCGCCGGACCCTGCAGCGCTCGCCGCCAGGCACGTGCGCGGTGGCAGGATCGTGGTGCATCCCGACGCCGCTGGGCTCGCCGAGCTGACGCGCCTCATCGATGCCGGCAAGATCACGCCGGTCGTCTCCGACGTCATCGCGCTGTCCGACGTCGCGAACGCGCACGCGCGCGTCGCGACCGGGCACACCCGCGGCAAGATCGTCCTCCGAGTGTACGATGAGCCGTGACCATGCGCAGGGTGGCGAGGGCTCACAGGCGCGTGCGTGGATTCGCCGTGCGCTGTTCGGCAAGTCCCTGCCCGACGGTCGCGCGCCTCGCGGCATCGGCTGGGGGGCCGCTGCGCACGGCGCGGTCCTGGGCGCGTGGTATTTTATCCGGCCGATCCGCGACGAGATCGCCGCGCACCAATCGACCTCGCTGACGCAGCTCACCACCGCGACGTTCATCGTGATGCTCGTGGCGATGCCGCTGTATGCGATGCTGGTCAAGCGGTCGACCCGACGACGGCTCGCGCTGCGTACCTACGGCCTGTTCGCGGCCATGCTGGTCGGGTTCGCGGCCGCGCTGTCGGCGAGCCCGGCGACGGCCCAGACCGTGATCGAGCAGGCGTTCTTCGTGTGGAGTAGCGTGTTCAACCTGTTCATCGTGGCGGTGTTCTGGGGGTTTGTGGTGGACCTGTTCAGCGAGCAACAAGGCAAGCGCTACTTCGGCGTGATCGCGGCTGGCGGCAGCGCGGGCGGGGTGCTGTGCTCCGGCGCGGCGTCGGTGTTGCTCGATCCGCCCGCGGCGCTCCACTGGCTGAAGCTGTCGTCCTCGATGATGCTCGTGGTGGGCGCCGCGATCTTGCTGGCGGCGGCGTTCGGGATCCGTGCGATCGATCGGGCTCGCGATCCCTCGGAGCCGACCCCGCGGCGCGCGGCCCCCGGCGACGAACGTGGGCCGGCCGCGGGGCCAGACGCCGACAAGCCGATCAGCGGTCCGATCTGGGCGTCGCTGCTGGCCCCGTTCCGCTCCGCGTACCTGCTCGGGCTGTCCGGATATCTATTCCTCTACACGCTGACGTCGACGTTTCTGTATTTCGCGCAGACCCAGATCGTCAGCCAGGCGATCACCGACCGCGCGCAGCGCGCTGCGCTGTTCGCCACGATGGACTTCGCGGTGAACCTGGCCACGCTGGCGGGGCAGCTGTTCTTCGCCTCGCGTTCGATGGCGGCGCTCGGGGTCGGCGGCACGCTTTGCATCGTACCGGCGTTGACCGCGGCGGGCTTCCTCGTGCTGGCACGCGCACCCGCGGTGACGGCAGTAGTCGCGTTTCAGGTGGTCCGTCGCACCGCGACGTTCGCGTTCGCTCGCCCTGCGCGAGAAGTGCTGTTCACGGTGGTATCGCGCGACGACAAGTACAAGGCCAAGTCGTTCATCGACACGGTCGTCTATCGCGCGGGCGACGCCGTGAGCGCCTGGGCCTACTCGGCGCTGCAAGGTCTCGAGCTCGCGGTGAGCGGCATCACCCTGGTGGCCGCCGGTCTCTCGTCGGCCTGGCTCGCCGTGGCGTGGCTCCTCGGCCGCAGTCATGACCGGCTGACGCGCGCAAGACCCTGACACCGTCGCCTTGGTGGTTAGCAAGCCAGCGCCAGGCGCTGGCCTGTCGAATTCATTGAGTCTCGCGCAAGTTAGACTGCCGTAGTTTTCCATGTCTTTGATCTAGTCAACGTGACAAAAATCATCAGGTGTGAAACGAGCACGACCGGGGCGTAAAACGTATAAATATACCAAAACGCGCGCAGATCGAAGCTCGGTACATTCGAGTGCACGAGGCCGCGAACCCCGTTGACAAGGTCCACGAATCCCCATGTGTTTGCCACCCACACCAGCGGAATAGCAAAACGCGACTTGCTTCGCAGAGCAAAGATTGAAATCAGGGCCAGACCCGCTGCGATGAGGTCACCGTAGGCAGCGCCTGAAAGGAACTCCCTGGGCAGTTTTGGATCGACCAACTCCGGAACCAACAGAGCCATTCCTAAGTAGCGCCCAACGTGCGCAAAGAGCAGCGCTACTAGAGCAGAATTACGAGGTAGCTTCGTTAGTGAGGGCCAGACGTACCAAACCGCGACGAGCGCGAAGACGCCCGCGCTCACGAGGATCTGCAGCCAGAATATCGCCGTGGCGTTCATGTTCATTCCGTACTCCATTAGCTATAGGTTTCAGGTCGCGGCAAGACGCACATATGAGTCGGTTGGCGTGGCGCCGCCTTGCGAGGTGCGCGTAGCCTTCGCTCGGCCTGGGGTGTCAAGGCTGCCCTCGCCCCAGGAGGGCTCGTCGCTGCGCGGCCCTGACAGCGGCCTCGCTGCGGGTGAACAGCTGTTGCGAGGGCCAGTCGGCCCTCCGCTGGCGACTGCATGAGCATCGGGGGGGGGAGCAGCACGACGGTGGGCGCTTCCACGGCCGTGTGGCGTGCCCACCGTTGGGGTTGCGGCGGCGAGCCCGTTCGTCGGTGGCGCGGAGCGCAGCGAGGACCGCGATGTCGCGGCCGTCTTGACGCGTAGCCTGATTGCGCCACCGGTACAGGATCGGCTCGGTGCCCTCGGTCTCGCGGGCCAGCATCGTCGTCGGATGGTTTGGATGGCCTCTTTACGACGGAGTAGCGAGCAGCGATCGCGCTCGGTTCTCGCCCGGTTCAGCGCAACCCGCCCGCTGCGATCAGTATCTCACCGGTCAGCCAACGCGCGTCCCGGGAGGCTAAAAAGACGGCGATATCGGCGATCTCATCGGGCTGCGCGATGCGACCCAGCGGCGTTTGCGCGATCAGCGCTTTCTCGAAATCGGAGCCGATGAAGCCCGCGCTGCGGGTTCCTTCGGTGTCGACCATGCCCGGGTTGATCGAATTGACGCGGATCTTTCGCGGACCGAGCTCTCGCGCGAGGACGCCGGTGATCGCCTCGACTGCGCCGATGCCCTTGGACGCCCCAGTGACAACCGCTACTTTTCCGTCGAGTTTGCTCATCTTGTTCCTTTCGTGAGCGGTCACAGCGGCCGCCAGCTCGTTGCGGCGGCCCGCGGACGCGAGCCGGGCGCCGCGCGTCGCCCAGAGAACGGGGCGACGGCCGGCGAGGCGGTGGGCTGGCGTGAGGTAGCCGATCGCGCTGTTCAAGCGGACGGTATTGTAGTGTTCCGCGCGCGTGGTGGATTCGATCATGCCGGAGTCCTCGCGGGCAACGCGGCTTCGAGCCAGCGCTCGACTCGCTTTAACTGACTCGCGAGCAACGCGCGTGATCGCATCGTATGCGCGAGCAACGCGGTCCCCTGGAGCGCCGCGATCAGCTCGGTCGAGAGCGCGGTCGCTTCCCTTCGGCGGATCCCGCTGGCGCGTAGCTGCTGTTCGGCGAATTCGATATAGATGCCAAGGAGCCGAGCACTGGACTTCGCGAGCGGCGCGCGTGCCCCGAGCTTCTCGAGTTCGTGGCACAGGCTGCCGTAGGGACATCCAAAGTTGACGACGGCGTCGGCGGATGCAAGCGGCGCGCGTACCAGACAGCGCAAGCGAGCACGCGGGTCGCGATGTTTTGCCGTCCAAGTTGCGAACAGCGCTCGCAGGTCCGCCTCGCGCGCGGAGATGACCGCCTCGGCGATCGCCTCCTTGGTCTTGAAGTAGTAGTAGACGTTCCCGAGCGGAACCCCGGCGTGCTCGGCGACGTCGGCCAGCGTGGTACGGACGAACCCCTGCTCGTACAACAGCTGTTGAGCGGACCGGACAAGCACCGAGCGCTTCTCGTCGGAGGCGTACGCAGCGGGCATGTGTTAGTTAACTAACTAACATGAAACCGAGGACGTGCAATACAGGTCCGTGCCGAAACCTGCGTGGCGTGGCCCCGGCGGCGGTGTCAGGCCGAGGAAGCGAGGGTTCCTGGACCGAGCTCGGAGATTTCCGGATGGCACATCGGTCTCTACCCTGACGATCGACCTGGGTCGCACCGCCACTTCACGGTCCGGCCATCGACCGTCTCGGCTCGCTTCGCCGTGCCCGCCGTCACCCTCGGGGTGGCGTTCACCGCGATCGCCCGATCACGGCGTCGCGGCCGCTGGTGACCTTCGCCGCGATCCGTGGTGACCACCTACGCCGCGATCAACAGCCACGGCTTCACCGAAGCGCGGCCGCGCACGCCTGGTAGGACCGTTTGTCATCTGCCGGGCCTGGGTGGCTGCCCAGATCATGCAGCATGGCATGCAAGATCGAGTACGCCGAGGTGACCGAAGAGGAGCAGCTCGCGTTCAGGCTCGCGCTCAAGGTCGCGCGCCAGGCGGTGACTCATCAAAAGAACACGATCGAGGGCGAGTGGTTCGATGTTCCGGGCGGCACCCGGGTGAAGGAGGAGCAGTGGTTCGTCCGGCATTACAAGACAGCGGGAGCCTTGATCGGTCCACATCGCCGGCTCGCGGCCATCCTGCGCACGCTGGAGGGCTACGTGGTCACCGGCGCCGGCCCGACGTGGAGCGTGAGCACCGCGAGCGAGCCGAGCAAGCCGATCTGCACGGTGAGCCTCTACGTCGGCGATCCGGACGACCGGCGCGAGGAGGAAGACTGCCTGCGGCCCATCTACACCATCCGCAAGCGCGACTATGTGCTCGATGACGACGGCATACCGACGCGGCGTTACGCGTTCTGCGTGAGGCCCGAATTCGACGGTGCGCCCAAGCTGAAACCGCCGGGCGCCCTCGACTGGCTCGGCTGGAGGTTCAGTAATAGCGATTCAGAGTGGGGCGCCGCGATGCAACAAGCGCTCGACGTGGTCCTGGGCGATCGGAGCACGTGGTGGACGCTGGATATCAAGGTCAAGGTCTGCCTCGCGTACCTCAACTACGCTAACCAAGGGTTCGTCGGCGTGTGCCTCAGCTCGACGCCCAAGCGCGTCAGAGACAACATCGGGAAGGCGTTCGTCGACAAGGAGAACTACAGTATCTGGAGGGTGGATCTGGCCAAGATCCCGGTCGAGCATGTGCTGATCAATATCTATGCGCGCGAGCCGCGGCTCGAAGGCTGGACGGCCGGCCACCTGACCAATGGCAAGACCAAAGAAGGTGAGTGGATCTCGCAAGGCACCGTCAAGAATCGCGAGCTGTTTTGCAGCCTGGTACCCAAGACCGCCGCGACGTCGACCCTGACCGGATCGGAGCTGCTCAAGGAAGGTAACTGGTCGTGGAAGTCCGAGGAGTTCTTCAAGGTCTGAAGGGCCGCCGGCCGGACCGCGCCGGGGCCCCGCGGTCCGCGCGAGCCGCGACGGGGGATCGATCGCCGCGCTGGCGACGAGAACGGAAATGTGTACAATATGGCGGAACTGGCCATGGCCACACCGCCTGACCGCGCAGCGAACGTCAGCTCGGCGCACGACGCCTGGCTCGTGCTCTACGATCAGATGGTGCCGGTGCTGCGGGCGCGCGGCGAGCGGGTCCGGGACGCGCTCGCGCAGCAGCTCGCCGACGACGCGGGGCTCAAGTTGCACTCGATCACGTTGCGCATCAAGAGCCGCGAGAGCGTCGCCGCCAAGCTGGCGCGCCCGGACCGGACCTACCGCTCGCTGTGGGAGCTGACCGATCTGGTCGGGCTACGCGTGATCACGTACTTCGAGGACGGCGTCGATCGCGTCGCGCGCCTGATCGAGCGACAGTTGCCGATCGACTTCCGGAACTCGATCGACAAGCGGAAGTCGGCGGAGCACGATCGGTTCGGCTACCGCTCGCTTCACTACGTGTGCCGCATGGTGCCCGACCGGGACGCGCACGACGAGATCCGGTACGAGATCCAGGTGCGCACCTTGCTCGAGCACGCGTGGGCCGAGATCGAGCACGATCTGGGATACAAGTCGCGCGACAGCGTGCCGGCGGTGGCGAGGCGCCGGCTCAACCGGCTGGCCGGCCTGCTCGAGCTCGCCGATCAGGAGTTCACCGCGATCCGGCGCGAGCTCGCCGACTACGCCACGACCTTGCCGGCGCGGATCGCCAGCGCCGACGAGATCACCCTCGACCGGCTGTCCCTCGGCTCCCTGCTCGATTGCGCGGAGGTCCGCGAGCTCGATCTCGCGATCGCGGCCCAGCTCGGGCGCTCGCTCGGCGGGCCTCCGTTCTTTCCTGATTATCTGCTGCGCCTGCTCGCGGTGAGCGGGCTCTCGACCGTGGGGATGACGCGCGCCGCGCTGGTCCGGCACCGGGCCGCGATCGTCGCCATGGTCCATCCGTATTTTCGGTTCGCGTCCGCGGCCTGGCGGTTGTCTCCCGAGCACCTCGAGCGCGTGTCTCCGGGCTACTCGGTGCTGTTCCTCGTGCACGCCGTGGTGCTCGACTCGCCAAGCCTTGGGATCGACAAGTTCGAGCGGCTCGTCCACCTGTACCACCAGGTCGATTATCCCGAGGATCGGCCCGCCGCGCAGCGCGTCGCGGGCGAGCTCCTGGCGGTGCTCGACCCGCTGCGCGGGGGAGCCTGAGGAGGCGCGAGGAGGCTTGCGAGGCCCGTGAGGCATGTGAGTCTGTTACCGTGGGCCGCATGCGCAGGATCCTGGTCGGACTGTCGGTGGTGGGGCTCGTGGCGTGCGGTGGCGGTGCGTCCCCCCCGGATGGGGCCTCCCAGCCCGATCCAAGAGGCTACGACGCGCTCGCGTACGAGCTGGTCGGCAGCTTCGACTGGTCGACGCGCGAGCTCACCGCGCGCGAGACGATCACCGTGGCTGCCCTGCCGGGTCAGCAGACGATCGAGCTGGACACGCGGGTGCAGGTCGACCGCGTCGCCGGGGCGGGCGGCGCCGCGCTCGGGTTCGCGCAGGATCTCGGCGCCGGGCGGTTGGACGTCGATCTCGGGGCGGCCGCCGCCACTGGGCCGGTGGTGTTCACCGTCGACTACCACGTGGCGACCTCGGACGCGCTGCTCGCGGCGACCGGGCGCGACGACGACCCGGTGAAGTCGCGCGTGGTGTTCACCGACTCCGAGCCGGATCGCGCCCGGAGCTGGTTGGTCGCGCACGATCATCCGTCGGATCGCGCGACCTGGGCCGTCGAGCTCACGGTGCCTGCCGACGAGGATGTCGTCGCGAACGGCGTCCGCGTCCGCGACGAGGTGCACGGATCGTCGCGGACGGTCCGCTACGAGCTCGACCAGCCGATCCCGACGTACATCATGGCGTTCGCCGCAGGTCAGCTCGATCACGCCGATCGCGCCGGGACCGTGCCGCTCAGCCTCTGGTACCGGCGTGGCCTGGTGGTCGACGCCGAGCGCCACCTCGACATGCTGGCCCAGCTGATCCCGCGGTTCGAGCAGTTGCTCGGTCCGTATCCGTGGCCGTCGTACGGCGTGTTCCTGGCGCCGTTCCCGTTCGCCAACGGCGGCATGGAGAACGCAGGCATCACGTTCAATCAGGAGAGCCTCGGTCAGGGCAATATCAGCTTGTCGGTGAACGCGCACGAGCTCGGCCACCAGTGGTACGGCGACTGGGTGACGATGAACGACTACCAGGACGTGTGGTTCAAGGAGGGGATGGCCACCGTGCTCGAAGCCGAGGGCCAGCGCGGCGTGCGCGGCGCGGCTTCGCCGGCGCGCAAGTTCGGCCAGGACTTCGGGTTCGCCCCCGGCGACGCCATCGTCGATCCCACGCTGACCGGCCTGGCGCGCTACACGACCGGGCCGTACCAGCGCGCCGCATGGCTGATCACCCAGATCCGGGCGCGCATCGGCGAGGATGCGTTCTGGGCCGCGCTGCGCGCCATGCTCGCCGACAACGCGCTCGGCACGCTGAGCGGTCCGCGGTTCCTTCAGGGCTTCGCGCCGATGCTGAGCAGCGGCGAGATCGCGCAGCTGACCCAGACGCTCGAGCAAACCGCCACGCCGGCGATCGACTTCGCGATCGCGGACCTCGCGAATCAAGATCGCACGGTCACCTTGGCGCTCCACGATCCGCACCACCAGCTGCTGGTGCCGCTCGACGTCACCGTGGTCGACGCAGCGGGCACCGCGACGACCTCGCAGATCGCCCCCGGCGCGTCGGCCACCGTGACCGTTCCTGCGGGCGGCTACCTGGCGCCTGACGAGATCGATGTCGGGCCGCCGTGGACCCGATCGTACGGCCTGGATTCGACCACGTACTACACCACGTTCGCGAAGCTCCTGGTGCCGTCCGCGACGGGCGCGCTGGCCGCGTTCCTGGACCGGTCGCCGGCGCACCAGGAGCGCGCGTCCTCCGACTACGGCGTGCCGCCGATCGCGCCCGGCGACGTGCCCGGGTTCTACGCCGGCCTCGACTCGACGATCGCGCGCCGCAATATCGAGCACGCGGTGTGTAGCATCATCGGCTTCGGGCAGCCCGACCAGGCGTCCTGGGTCGCGCTGATCCCGACGTTCTTCGCCCGCCCGGCGGTCGAGGCGTTCTCCACGGCCTACGCGACGTGCGGGCCGATCGCCGCGGACCTCGCCGCCGAGCTCGCCTCGCGGGTCGATGCCGTGACCGTGCACAGCGCGCCCCGGGTCGCGTTCCTGATGAGCTTCGACTACGGGCCCGATGCCAGCCTCGCGCTGATCGGCAAGCTCGCCACCTCGGCGCCGAGCCTGGTGCTGCGCGAGCAAGCGCTGAGCCGGCTGGCCGCGCAGGTCCGGACCGGCGCCGGCTACTCGCCGATCCTCGATCCGGCACCGTGGCGAGCGCTATTTCGAGACCAGCTGTCGCGCGCCGAGACGACGCAGCGGTTCAGCATCGTCTGGCGCGCCGCGCTCGGCCTGTCCGATCGCGGGGCGCTGCCCATCGTGGCGGCGAGGCTGCACGTCTACGCGCTCGACCCGGCGCACCAGCGCCAGGTCGTGTGCGACGCGCACGCGCTGACCGGCGGCGACGCGGACTGGCAGGCGTTCCGCGACGCCACGCTGCCGTGGGACACGCTGTCGACGCAGGCCCAGGCGGTGTTGCAGGACCCCGCCGGGTGCGCCGCCGCGGCGCGCGCCGGGGTTGGTCCGCAGCCGCGATGGAAGCCGCTGTGACCACGGCGGTGGCGCCGATCCCAAGCCCGCAGGTCGTTCGCGCGATCGGGCGCTGGCTACACGGCGCGCCAGCATAGATATGTCTCGCACGCCGCGATCGGCCCCTCGGCGACAAAGCCGATCCGGCGCTCGCGCGCCAGGAACTCCCACTCTTCGCCCTCGGTCGCGATCTCGTAGAACACCACGTCGGGATCGAAGTCATGGCGGAACGGCACGCTGGCGAGCGGCTTGACCGCGACGCCGCGCAGCGCGTGGCGGTGAACCGTCTCGAGCCGGCCGACCGCGGCGAGCTTGACCGCGCGCGCGGCGTCGGCGTCGGCGTCGGCGGCCCGGCGGACCAGCCAGTAGAGCCGCGCGTCGGCGAGCGAGTCGGGCAGGGCGCAGGACGCGATCCGGCCGTCGCGGACGAACGGCGCGTAGGGGGCGCGGCCGTGGGGCAGCCGGGTCCTGCTGGCGAGCTCGGCGAGCAGCGGCTCGAAGCTGCCGGCGAGGTCGCGGTGGTCGTAGACGCGCGCCGCGAGCGCGGGCTCCTCGGACGCCGGCGACTGGTAGGCGTGGACGTCGAGGTAGAAGTCGATCAGGCGGCGGAACAGCTCGAAGGGGTGCGCGGCGACGACGCTGTCGGGGTGGGTGGGGCCGGTGGTGCGCGCCGGGGCGGCGGCGTCGAGCTGGGTGAGGAACCAGCGGTGGAGCCGGCTGCGGCGCAGGCCCTCGTGGGCGCGCAGGCTCCGGGCGACGGACAGCACGTGGCTCTCGAGATCGCCTAGCAGGATGGCCTCCCAGGCGGCGAGCAGCTTGCGCATCCGGGTCAGCAGGTCGTCGAAGAACGCCGGCCAGGCCGCGATCGTCAGGAGCGGCGGGACGTAGCTTGGCCGGATCGTCCAGGCGCCGTCGGGCGCCTGCTCGAGCACGGCGAGCTGGAGCGAATCGATGGCGCCCGGGTGGCCCGGGGCCAGCGACAGCTCGAGGCGCTGGACGGCGAGCTCGACCGCGTCGAGGTCGCGGGCGGTGTCGTCGTCGGTCTCGTAGGCAGGCTCGGCGAGCAGGTGGACGTAGAGCCCGGTGATGTGCGCGTCGGCGGCGGCCAGGTCGAACGGCGTGGCGCGCGCGTTGCCCGGCAGATCGACGAGGCGGCCGCGCGGCAGGACCGCGGCGAGCCGGGTCAGGCGCACGATGCCGCCGGCGAGCGCGTCGTCGTCGAAGCTGACCTGCGCGACGCCCCACGCGGCCGGGGCGAGCTGGGCGAACCGCAGCTCGAGCTCGCGACCCAGGCCGAGCTCCTGGCGCTCGAAGTGCTCGGGCAGCAGGGCCTGGCCCAGCCGCCAGTGCACGCGGCACAGCGAGCGGGGGCGTGGCGTGGCGGGAGGGGCCATGACCGGGCTAGCCGGCCAGCTTGGCTTTGGCGATCGAGCCGACCTGCAGGCCCCAGCCCTTGACGAACGGCTTGGTCTTGGCCTGCGCGAACCGCAGGCCGTAGGTGGCGTTGGCGCCCGGCACGATCTCGAAGTAGATCTGGAACACCTGGACGTCGATGTTGGGCGAGATCAGCGTCGGCTCCTCGGCGACCTGGAGCGCGACCGACTTGCCGCCGTTGGCGTTGAGCTGGCCGGCGACGAAGCCATCGGCGGTCTTGGGGAACGCCTCCTCGAACCACGCCTTGTTCTCGACGTCGTAGTTGACGATCCACCAGCCCAGCTTCTTGATCGCCGTGGTCGACAGCGTGGTCTTTTGCTTGGCCTTGAGCTGATTGGCAAACTCGGTCGACACGTAGGCGCTGATCGAGATCGGGTCGCCCGCGCCGCCACCCCACGAGAAGTGGTCGATCACGCCGATGCAGTTGACGATCGGCAGGCCGTCGTCGTTGGGCGCCGGCGTCGCTTCCTTGTACTCGGGGGCCTCGGCGTTGAACGGCGTGAACACCGAGATCTTGTAGTCGTCGGCGTCCTTGGTCGGCTCGGTGCCGAGGTCGAGGCCGTTGAACGCGGTGAGGTAGCCGCAGCGCTGCTTGTTGCTGGGGTCCATCACGAACCCGCTCTTCCAGTCACATGGGAGATCGATGGCCATGGCAAGCTCCTGTCAGGCGAGGCGCGCGTCGACGCGCAGGGTGACGTCCATGCCTTCGAACTGGATGTGCGGCTGGACGGTGAGGTTGCAGTCGTACCAGCCCGCGCGGCCGTCGACCGGGGCGACCGCGAGGGTGTAGGCCTTGAACGGGTAGTAGCGCAGCGTGAGATCGTCGGGGTTGACGATCGTGGTGACGTAGCGCGAGATCCAGGCGTCGATCTGGCCCTTGACGTAGTTGGCGTCGGCGCTCGAGCCGACGTTGTTGCGCATCATCCGCTTGAGGTAGTGCGCCAGGCGCGAGATCGAGAACGTGTAGGCGAGGTTGCAGGTCAGCTGCGAGTTCTCGGACAGGTGCGGATCGACGCCGTCCTTGGGCTGCTTGATCGCCTGGCTCGAGAAGAACACCGCGTCGGTCGAGCCCTTCTTGTGGACCAGCGGGATGAACCCGGCGTTGGCCAGCGCGAGCTCGCCGTAGTCGGGGATGATGACCTCGAGCGGCGGGCGGAGCTCGTCGTCGCCGCCCTCGAGCGCGATGCGCGCCAGGTCCTCGAGGTAGCCGCCGCTCTTGACGCCGCGGATGTACTGGCACCAGCCTGAGCCCTCGAACGAGCGCACGAGGTTGCGCGCGAACAGCATGGCCGAGCTCGCCCACACGTAGCGCTGGGCCTCCTGCTCGGGCGCCGGCGGCTCCTCCTTGAACCGCACCATGCCGCCGGCCGAGTCGGTCGGCTTGTAGGGCCGGCGCGCGATGTAGCGCGGCAGGGTGAGGCCGACGTAGGCGAACTCTTCCTGCGCGCGCAGCGCCATCCACGATTCGTCGAGCGTGGACGAGAAGTCGCGGACCTCCATGAGCCGGCTCATCTCGTCGATGCCGAAGATGCTGGGCGACGCGGCGGCGATGAACGGGGCGTGGCTGTGCTTGCTGAGCGCGGCCATGCCCTTCAGGAACACGCGATCGTGATAGTCGTTCGCGAACTCGTAGAGCCCGATCATCGCGGCGTAGGGCTCGCCGCCGAGCTGATCGTACTCCGCGGTGTAGACCTTCTTGAACAGATCCGACGCCGCGATGTCGGCGCCGTTGGTCGACATGTCCTCGGCGATCTCGTCCTTGGCGGCGTCGAGCAGGCTGATGCCGATGTTGGCCGCGAAGTTGGTGCGATCGACCAGATCGGCGATCGATCGCCACTTGCCCTCGAGGTCGCGCAGCTGCGGCTGGTGGAACACCTCGTTGAGCTGCAGGGCGATCAGCTCGTTGACCCGGGCGAGCAGATCGGCAAACGTCTTCTTGTCGACGAAGTATTGCTGGCGATCGGCGGTCGGCTCGGCCGCGCCGGTGCCCTGATCGCGCCGGGCGTAGTCGAGGTTGACGAGCAGGAGGCCGAGCAGCTGGAGGAAGTGCTGGACGCGCTCGCGGTCGCGCGCGGTCTTGGCTTCGTCGGGCGTCGCCGGCGCGGTGGTCGCTGGCGGGCTCGGCGCGGGGGCTGCGAGCAGCTCGGTCGGCTTCGCGGGCAGGTTGTCGGGGGGCAGGACGCTCCTCAGCACGTCGGCGAGGAAGGCGTCCACCGTGATCGTGGGGGTGGCTTGCGTGGTCGGCATGGGTGGGACCTCGTGGCGGGATCAGCCTGGCGGTGCGGCGGGCGGTGGGGGCGACGCCGGGGGCGGCGTGGCAGGGCTCGGGGGCTTGGCGGCGGCGATCGCCGCGGGCGGAGTCGCCGGGGCCGGCAGCGCGGGGTCGCCGGCCATCTCCTCGGCGGTCGGGATCCGCAGCTGCGCCGCCAGCTCCTTGGTGAAGGTCGCGCGCAGCTCATCGAGCAGGGCGGCGCGCGGCGGCGAGGTCAGCTCGCGGACCAGCCGGCGAAACTGCTTGTTGTTATCGACGTACGCCTGGAGCTCGAGCAGCAGCTTGCGGATCTGCAGCAGGCGGCGGGTCGAGGGCACGTGCTGGACGACCTCGCCGGGCTCGAACGACGCCATCGACTTGATCGGGATCGTGACGTCGATCGGCGCGCCGGTCTTGTCGATGTGATTGGTGACGCCCTGGAGCTCGACGGCGATCCCCAGCTTGGCCATCACGGTGTCGAGGTTCTTGCCGTTCAGATCGTGGATCTTGCGATCCTCGAAGCTGTCCTTGGCGGTGGTCGCGGCGCCGGGCGCCGGCTCGGGCTTCCACGACCTGCCGGTCAGGTCGCCGACCACGAGCAGGCGGAGCGGCAGCTCCTTCTCCTTGCGCGGTTGATCGGGCTGGCGCGTGTCGTAGGTCAGCGTGATACGGGATCTGGGGACCGTGTTGCGTGCCGTCATTGGCAAGTTCGCTCCTGTCGTCGTTGAATTGCCATTGTTGGCGAGCCAGGCGCCGGATAACAATGGGACATAACGTCCCCGGACTCGCCTGGACTCGCCCGGATTCGATAGGACGATTTGTCATCTCGTCGCGCCGCCGCGGCGAGCCGACGATGCCGGCGAGGTCGCGATGAATGTCGACGTGAATCGAGTGACGAGCTGGCTCGGCGGGCTGTCGACCCTCGGCTGGCTGCTGGTGATCCTCGCGGTGCTCGTCGTGGTCGGGCTGGCGATCGCGGGCGTCGTGTGGTGGCGCCGCCGCGCCGCCGCCCCCGCGGCCGCGCCGGTCGCCGCGCCGCCCGCGCGGCCCGCCGTGCCGCTCGCCAAGCAGCTGGTCGCCGACGTCCAGCGGTTTCGTCGCGAGCTGCCGGCCGCGGCGCGGCGCAGCCTCGACGCGTTCCATCCGATCGTCGTGCTCGGCACCGAGTCGTCGGGCAAGGCGGTGCTGATCGAGCGGTTCGTCGGGGTGGCGCAGCGCCGGGTCGAGCTCGGACCGCGCGCCGAGCTCGCCGGCGGCCAGCTGCGCTGCGTGCTCGGCAGCGACGTCGTGGTGTTCGCGCCGTCCGAGGAGGTGGTGCGCGCGCCGCGCGAGCTGGTCGACGCGGGCCTCACCCGCGCGCTCGGCCCGGCGCTGCGCCGCCGCGCGCCGCTCGTGGTGGTGTGCGTGTCGCCCGAGATCCTCGACACCCAGTCGGCGCCGCAGCTCGCGGAGCTGGGCGGCGCGCTGCGCGCCAAGCTCGACGTGCTCGCGGCGCTGCGCGACGAGCCGTGCGCCGTGCGCGTGGTGCTGAGCGACGTGCCCGGGTTCCAGCGGTTCGACGCGCTGTTCCGGCTGCTCCAGCTGCCCGGGATGCCGGCGGTGCTGGCGCTCGAGCGGTTCGACGACGCGGCGGTGCGCGACGCGCTGCTCGCCTACGCCGACGAGATCTGCCGCGCGCTGACCGAGCTCACGCCGCGCGAGACGCTCGAGCTGGTCGGCTTCCTCGAGGCGGTGCCCCAGCTGGCCGGCGCGCTCTCGGTCCTGTTCGGCGAGCTGTTCGCGCCGGCCGGCGAGCTGACGCCGCGCCACGACGGCCTGTACCTGGTCCCGGCGACCGGCGGGCCGAACCCGCTGATCGTCCCCGACGCGCTGCTGCGCCCCGGCACCAGCGTGCTGCTCAAGCACCGGCTGATCGGGTTCAGCCTCGCGGTCGCCGGCGCGGTGGCGCTGCTGGCGAGCTATCGCCGCGACGCCGCGGCCTGGGATCACGCGGCCGCGGCGGCCTCGGAGTACGACGTCAAGAAGTCGGCGCACGAGCTCGATCTGCGGATCGTCATCCGCGGCTACGCGCAGGGCCGGACCGGCGGGCTCACCGATCGGCTGCGCCCCGGGTTCTTCGTCGAGGGGCCGGCGGTGGTCGGGTGCTCGTTCGTCGAGCAGGTCCGGCAGGACGCGCTGATCCCCAGCCTGCGCGAGACCCTCGCCAAGCCGCCCGGGACGCGGCAGCCCGAGCGCATGCTCCACACCGCGGCGCTGCTCTATGCCAGCGCCGGCAACGAGCTCGGCCAGCTGGTCAAGGACCGGCTCGCCGACTGGGCGACCGGGCTCGAGCTGCCGAGCTCGCTGGTGACCGACTACCTCCACCTGGCCCGGCCGTACCGCGACGATCTGTGGATCGATCGCATCATCGACGTGAGCAAGGCGCCCGACGTCGACGAGCTCGGCGATCGGCTCGCGCGGTTCCTCACGCTGCTCGCGCCGCAGCGAGCGTGGAACGCCGCCGAGCTCGCCGAGGCCGTGGCGCTCAAGGCCCAGCTGCGACCCGCCATCGCGCGGCTCGCGCGGTTCGGCGCCACCGAGCAGATCCTCGCCACGCCGCCGCTCGATCGCCTCGCCGCGGGCTACAAGGTCAACGAGGCGCGGTTCCACCTGCTCAAGCAGCTCGCGGAGAACCAGGTGGTGCTCGGCACGCTGCTCGAGGCGGTGACCGCGGCGCCGCCGGCCACGACCGAGCCGCGCTCGTTTGCCGCGCTGGGCTCCGCGCTCGCGGCGATCGTGGTGGCGGGCGCCAGCGCGCCGGAGCTGACGCTGGCGATCGGTGGCCACGACTACAAGGTCGAGGTCGGTGGCTTCGCGCGGGCGATGCGCGGCGACGCGGTCGCCCAGCTCGTCGCCGGGTTCATCGATCGCACCGCGGGCGATGGCGCGCGGCTGTTGCTGGCCAAGCCGGCCCAGGCCGACGAGGTCGCGCTGGGCATCACCTGGCCGCCCGGCACGTCGGGCGCGACGAGCCACGCGCGGATGTACACCCGCAAGGTGTTCGAGACCGAGGTGGCGCCGGCGGCGCTGGGGCTGCGCGCGGTGCTCGATCGGCTGGGCGACTACCCGGCGGCGCGCGATCAGCTCGCCCAGCTGCTCGGCCAGGCGCTCGACGCCTACGCGACCGGCTACGACCAGGAGCTGGCGCGGCTGATCGAGTCGTTCCAGGTCGGGGTGACCTCGGCGATCGCGGCCCAGCGCGTGCTGCGCGTGCTCTCGGGCTCGGGCTCGCCGCTCCGCGCGCTGCTGAGCGCGGTCGCGACCGACGCCGCGCTCGGGCTCGCCGGCGACAAGACCTCGGTGTTCGACGCGATGGCCGCGGTCGAGGATCACTACGGGCCGCTCGCGCAGCTGTTCGTCGCCGGCAAGGCGGGCGACGCGTTCGCGGCCTACCAGGACGTGCTGCGGGCGCTCGGTACCCAGCTCGCGGCGCCGGCCGCCGCCAGGCCCGGCGCGGCCGCGGCGCCGGCGCCGAGCGAGGCGTTCGCCGCGCGGCTGTCGCCCGCCGGGGTGCTGGCGTTCGCGACCGTCCAGGGCGCGCCGGCGGCGCCGGCGGTGGCGCTCGACGCGTGGCTCGCCGACAAGCTGCTCACCGAGGACCTCGTCGAGGTGCTCCGCGCGCCGGTCCGCGCGGTGTACGCGCTCGGGGCGCGCGACGTCGAGGCGGCGATCGCCGCGTGGGATCGCGACCTCGAGGCCGCGGCCGACGCCGAGCTGTTCTCGCGGTTCCCGTTCGATCGCGCGTCGGGCGACGATCTCGATCCGCAGACCCTGAGCGCGTGGCTCGCGCCCAAGCGCGGCCGGTTCGCCGCGGAGCTCCTGCCGGCGATGACCGGGCTGGTCGTGCCGACCCAGGGCTGGGATGGCCGCGTGCACCATCACGCGGCTCAGCCGTGCACCGGCGACCCGCTGTGCGTGCGGGTGCCGGCCCAGGTGCTGGCGACGTTCGATCGGCTCGCCGCGGCGGCAGATCTATTGTGGGATGCCGCCGGCAAGCCGCTCGCGCTCGAGGTGGGGGTGACGCCGCGGCCGTTCGCGCTCGCCAGCGCGGCGCCGGTGCCCGAGCTGGTCCGCCTGACCGTGGGCGAGACCACCGCGTTCTACTTCAACCAGCGCCCCAAGCGCAGCGTGATGCCGGTCGACTGGACCCGCGATCAGACCGCGTCGCTCAGCGTGCAGCTCAAGCAGGACGGTCGCGTGTTGCTGACGCCGCCCGCGGTGACCGCCGCCGGTACGCCGTGGAGCTTGTTTCACCTGCTCCAGCAGGCCGAGCGGCGCGGCTCGACCTACACCTGGCAGATCCGGCTGGGGCCATCGCAGCTGCTCGCCGTCAGCTACGACGTGGTCGACCCCACGGCGGAGATCTTCGGGGCGCCCAGGCCGGCGATCTCGCGACGCCGGCTCAAGCCGGCGCCGGGCGGTGGCGCGCCGCCGCCCAGGCACCGGCGCGGCGGAGACCCGCCGTCGGGGGTGGCCGCGGCGCTGGTCTCGGGGAGCCGGCCGTGACCGCGCGCGGGGCGCCGCGGCTCGGGTGGCTGGCGCTGGTCGTGGCCTGGGCGTGCGGCGGGGCGCCGCCGCTGGTCCGCCCCAAGGCGCCGCCGGTCCACCTCGAGATCACCGCCGGCCAGGACACCAACCAGGGCGGCCCGCTGTACGTGGTGGTCCGCAAGATCGATCAGGCGGGGTTTCTCGCCGAGGACTACGACGCGATCGCCGATCGGCTGTTCGCGGCGCCGCCCGATCCGGCGGTGCTGCGCAAGGCGATCGTGCGGCCCGGCGAGGTGGTGCGCGTCAACGCCGATCGCGACCTCGCCGACGGTGAGATCCTCGGCGTCTACTTCCTGTTCTCGATGCCCGGCAACGCCTGGCGGCTCGCCGTGGTCGATCCGCACGTGATGCAGGTCCGCATCGTGCTCGGCGCGTCGGACATCGTGTCGGCGGTGCAGCGATGACCGCCGCGGCGCGCCCCGGGCCGCCGCGCGTCGATCTCGAGGCGATGCGCAAGAGCCTGTGCGCGGCGGACGGCGCGCCGTCGCCGATCCCGGCGTGGCTCGACGAGGCCGCGGCCGATCCCGACGCGTTCTGGCGCGGCGTGGCGCCCGCGCTGGTCGCCGCGGTGGCGGGCTCGTCGCGCAGCACGCCGTTCGAGCGCTACCAGCTCGCGCACGAGCTCGGGGCCCGCCACGCTCAGTCCCGCGCGGTCGGCTTCGTCGACCACGACCCGGCGGGCGGGGCGATCGCGACCCGCTACACCCGGCTCGTCGACGACGCCCGGGCGCTCGCGGCGACCTGGCGGGCGCGCGGCGTGGGGCCCGGCACGTGCGTCGCGATCGTCGCGCCGATCTCGCGCGAGCTGGTGACCGCGCTGCTCGCCGCGTGGCAGCTCGGCGCGGTGGCGGCGCCGCTGCCGGTCTGGGGGCTGACGTATGTGGTCGATCGGCTCGGCGCGCTCGCCGCCGAGTTCGTCGCGACCAGCCGGCCGCTCGCGCTGTGGCTCGGCGTCCCCCCCGAGGTCCGGCTGGCGACGGTGGCGACGCTCGACGCCGGCGCCGCCCCGGGCCTTCCGTACCCGTACGCACCCGGCGATCCGGCGCTGCGCGTGTTCTCGCCGCTCGGCGATGCGCCGACAGCGCCGCAGGACGTCTCGGCCGAGCGGCTCTATCTCGGCGCGCTGCGCGACGGCGTCGTGTTCTTCGGGCTGGGCGCCGAGCTCGGGCTCGCCGCGCCGGGGTTCTGCGAGGTCCAGTTCGGGCTGCCGCTCCTGCTCGCGTGCCTCGCGACCGGCGGCCACTTCGTCGCGACGAGCCTCGAGGCGGCGCGCCAGCAACCGGCCTTGGTGTGCGATGGCCGGGTCCACTTCCTCGGCGTGCACCCCGCGCTGCGCGACGCGATCATCGCCGGGGGGGCCGGCGGCAGCGGACCTGTGCGCTGGTTCCGTAGCCCGGCGACCGCGCACGAGCCCGACGCCTGGACCCGGCTCGCCCAGGCCCGGCCGTTCGCGCGCGCGCTCGGGGCTTGCTACGCCGCGAGCCCGATCGCCGGCGGTGCGATCACCTGGTCGGCGTGGCGCCGATCGCCGGCGCTCAACACCGCCATCCCGGCTCCGGGGCTCGCCTGGCAACTGCTCGATCCGGGCGCCGGCGGCGCCGTCTCGGTCGATGGCAACGGCGTGCTGAGCGCGGCCGCCGCGCCCGCCACGGCGATCGGCCAGCCGCTGCTCGGCCGGATCGCCGGCGAGTCGCTCTGGGTGACCAGCCTCGGCGCGCACCGCGACGGCCAGCGCCTGCCGGTGGCCGAGATCGAGGCGATCGTGGCGGCGCGCCCCGAGGTGTGGACCGCCGCGCTCATCGATGATCCGCGCGCCGGCGCGGTGCTGATCGCGTTCGCGCGCGCCGATCGGCTCGCCGACGGCCAGCCCGCCCGCGACGCGCTCGCCGGCGAGCTGGCGCAGCTCCTCGCGCTCCAGCTGGCGCCTCACCTCGCGCCGCCGCGGATCGAGGTCTACACCGTGCCGCCGCGGCTCGGCGACGACGGCGCGATCGATCGCGACTGGTGCCGCGGACAGCACGCCGCGGGCCGGCTCGCCGCCAAGCAGCGCGAGCCGCTGTTCACCCTGCTCGCGCGGCTGCGGCTCTCGCTCGCGGCGTGACCAGAAAGGCTGTCACCATGGGACTGCAAGTTTGCGCCGGAGCCATGCTGATGTGCACCGGCGGCGCGGCGCCGTCGGCGCTCAACGTCTTGCCGGCCGGTCGGCCGCTGTGCGGCGCCCCGGCCGCCAACATCGCCGACGTGGCGCCGATCATGAACGTGCCGCCGTTCGGCGTGTGTCGGATGCCGTCCAACCCCGCGGTCGCCGCCGCGACGGCCGCCGCGCTCGGCGTCCTGACCCCGATGCCGTGTGTGCCGGTTCCGGCCGGGACCTGGACGCCGGGCAACCCGCAGGTCCTGGTCGGCGGGCTTCCGGCGCTGACCAGCGACGCCAAGCTGATGTGCGCGTGGGGCGGCGCGATCTCGGTGACGATGCCCGGCCAGTTCATCGCCGTCGTGGCGTAGTTCGACGCGTCGAGCCGCCGCGCGACACGTCGACGGGATCGAGCGTCGCCGTGGCGCCGCTGCGGCGCCGCTGCGACGATCGGCCCTGCGCGGCGCAGAAGCCGGCGCGGCGAGGCGCCGTGACCATCCCGGCAAACCTCGGCGGCCGTGCACGTCGCGTGCATTGCAGCCTGGTCGTTCGCCGCAGCAGCCGTCATTGGCCTTCGAGGAAACGCCATGCAAGTCGAAATGGTTCACGAGTTCAGGAGCGCGCTGCGCGCCGCCGCAGCCGCCTCCCCGCGCCCGCGGCGCGCCATCATCGTCGACGCCGAGCGCTCGTCGAGCCGCACGCTCGGCAGCGACCTGGTCCAGCTCGGCTGCGCCGCCCACATCGTCGCGGATGTCGTCGAGCTGCGCACCGAGCTGGACCGGCAAGACGATCCGCCGGATCTGATCGCGGCGGAGTACCGGCTCGCCGGCAAGCGGCTCGAGGATCTGCTCGCCGTCGTGCCGCCGCCGCTCTGGCCGCGCCTGGTCATCGTCACCGCCTACCCGTCGATCGCCTCGGCGGTCCGCGCGGTCAAGCTGGGGGTCGGCGGTTACCTGGTGAAGCCCGCGCGCGGCGATCAGGTCATGCGCGCCGCCGGCTACGCGTTGCCCGGCGACGCGCCGGACGTCGTCGCGCTCCAGGAGACCGGGCAGCCCCACCTGAGCCTCGACCGCGCGATCTGGGAGTTCCTCACCCAGGCCGTCGAGGACGCCGGCACGCTATCGGGCGCCGCCCGCCTGCTCGGCCTCCACGCGCGCTCGCTGCGCCGCATGCTCGCCAAGTACCCCCCGCCGCGCTGACCCAGGCGCGAAGCCGGCGGGGGACATCTTGTCCTGGCGGGGCGTTCGGCGCGGTCGCTTACCCTCGTTCGATCATGTGGATCATCAACTCGAAACTCGAAGAGATCGTCGTCGAGCTGAAGCGCCTGTTTCCGGCCCGCGCGAAGACCGATGGCCTGATCGAAGACTACGCGCAGATCCTGCAGCTGCTCGCCAATCGCGCGCAGTTCGAGGACGTGTTTCGCGAGGTCTCCGAGGACGTCGAGGACATGTATCGGTTCAACCGCGACCAGCTGGACCTGCGCAATTCGTTGACCAGCTCGTTCTATGACCTGTTTCGCGCGGTGCAGAGCGCAGACCCCAATGTCGGATGTAACTTTCCGATGTCCCACGAGAGCATCGTCATCATGAAGACCGGAGTCATCAAGATCCAGAACGTGACGCTGACCGGCAACGCGCGCGATCTGTTCGGCGGGATCGTCAGTCGAGGCTATCTGTTCAAGGACGAGACCGGACCGTCGCATGGCGAGTATGCTCATACGATTCAGTGGTTGGTGATCGCGTATGCTAAATACTACGAGATCATCAAATTGGCGCATCCCGTGGTGACGCTCTACATGCGCGCGGCGGGCGCGGGCTCGGTCTCGCCCTCCAAGTTCGATACGCTCGATGCGGATAGCGACCAGCCGGCAAGTCTCGCGGCGCCGGTGTGGTCCGTGCTGGTCGATTGCTTCCGGACCGGCGAGCTGTACGGGCAGCCGGAAGACTTTGGCAAGAACCTGTTCGTCGAGGACTATCGCAGCCCGGGCTACCTGACCGATCAGATGTTGTATCGCCGGCTGCGCAGCACGTTTCTCGGCGTACACATCCAGAAGCGGTACGAGAAGCGCAATATCACGACCGGGCTCCACAGCCGCACCGGGTTTCGGGACAACTGGCTGGGAAAGCAGAAGAAGCAAAAGAAGCAAGAATGTATCAAGTATGTTGGCGCCACGACCAACACGCTGGCTCCGACTCGTGAGTCGACCGCGGAGCTGATCAAGGATCTGTCGTCACGAACCGAGAAAAACCAAGGTACATCGGAGACGCTCTAGGCAAGCTCTGGCCACCAGCAGCTGAAGCCGCGAGGTTGCTCGAGGTGGCAGGCCGCGACACCACGGGGAAGATAGACCTCTTGGTCAGCCCGGCGGGCGCGCGGCCGGCTGGTTCGCGATCCAGTCGCTCCACCGGGCTTCGTGGTCGAGCGGACGGGTCTGCGCGTAGCCGTAGAATTGCTGGATCAACGCGAGCCGCGCGCGGAGGAACGGCGCCTTGCGGCTCTCCGGATCGGCCGGCTTGGTCAGATCGTAGTCACAGAGCCGCGCCTGGCGGGCGAGGATCGCGTCGAGCGGGACGTCGGCCGCGTGATGCAGCATGTCGAGCATCGCGAGGACCGTCGCGGTGCGGCCCTTGCCGCCGCGGCAGTGCACGTGGAGATGGCTGGTCGGCGAGCGGCCACGGATCAGATCGACGAAGCGATCGATCACCGGATCCGAGGGGCCGCAGTGATCGACCACCGGGAGGCGCACGTGGTGGCCGTCGCCCAGGCCGAACGCGTCGGCCTCGCGCTGCACGGTGTGCGGGTGCCACTCGCTGAGGGTCAGCGGCCGCCCGCGCTTGACGTCCAAGGCGTTGCCGATCCGCACGGTGGGGGCGCTGGCGAGCAGCGCCAGGCGCAGGCGCTCGAGCGCGACCGCGTCGTCGTCGGACAGCCCGGCGGTGCCCCAGTTGGTCTCGGCGTACCAGCTCACGGCGACGCCGTTGACGAAGCCGTGGGACTCCTTGCGAAGGTCGACGACGATCAGATCGGGGTCGCGCACGCCGGCGAGCCTGCGCCGCAGGTCGGCGAACGCCGCCACCGAGGGCTGCGCGCTCCCGGAGCACCGCAGGCGGGCGAGCGCGCGGGCCTCCGGGTCGCCGTCGCGCTCGAGCTCGGTGGTCGCGTGAAATCGCCGGATCGCGGACGACGGATCGTCGATCACCAGCGGCGCGTAGGAGGCGTCGGCAGAACACGGCGGTACGCGCATCGGGCTCGCGGCAGCGTAGCACCGCGCGATCGTCGCCGGGGCGCGGCCGCGAGGCGGACCAAATGTCCTCTTCGCGGCGCCGCCCCCCGGGCGTAGTTGTGGAGGCGACCCATGCAAGCGCTGGCGGCCACCGATGCGGGCGACGAGGACGGCGCGTTCGGCGACGGCGCGCCGGGCGAAGCGGCGATCGCCCTGGCGGCGCGCCGGTTCGAGCTGCCGGCGCTGCTCCGGGTGCTGCGCCGCCGCGGCTACGCCGCCGAGGACATCTGGTTCGAGAGCGCGCGCGGCGCGCCGGCATCGCCGGGGTTGATCGACTCGCTCCGGTTCGAGGGTTCGCCGCGGCGCGCGATCGTCCGGCTCACCGCGGGGTTGCTCGGGGTGGACGGGCCGCTGCCGAGCTACTTCCGGCGGTTCGCCGAGCAGGTCTCCGATCCGCGGCCGTACCTGGCGTTCGTCCGGTTCTTCGATCACGTGGTCGCGACCAGCGCCAGCTACACCGCGTATCCGACCGATGGGGTCGCGCAGGGCTCTCCGCTGGCGCGCGCGTATCAGGTGATCGCGGGGGCGCGGTCGCCGGCGCGGGTCCACGCGCTGCTGCGCGCGATCGTGCCCGAGCTGCCGGTCGAGGTGGTGCCGGCGATCCTGGCCGGCCGCGAGGCCAACGCCGCGGCGCGGCTCGGGGCGGCGTGGCTCGATGGCACCGCGGTGGTCGGCTGGTCGCGGCGCACCGAGGTGATGGGGCTGGTGGCGCGGCTGCACGCGGAGGTCGAGCACGACGACCGCGGACGCGCGTGGGTCGAGGTCGTGCGCGAGCGCTGCGCGCGGGTGCTGGTGCCGCTGTTGCGGCGCGGCGCGCGCGCCGTGGAGGTCCGCGTGCGGTTCGCGAGCTATCGCGGGCGCGCCGCCGTCGGCGCGACGCTCGGCGCCGCGCCGATCACGCGGGGCGAGGCGCGGCCGTGGGAGATCGTGGTCGTGCGGATCGCCGGCCCCGGAGCGGCGGCCGGAGCGGCGGCCGGAGCGGCGGTATGAAGCGCGCCGGCGAGCGCGCGCGGTCAGCCGAGCTCGATGGCGTGGATCCGGCGGCCCAGCGGATCGATCGTCAGCACGACGCGCGCGTCGCCGATGTGGCCGCGCAGCATGACGATCGGCCGGGCATCGGGGTCGAGGTCGGTCTCGAGCAGGTCGATCGCGAGCCGGGTCTCGTAGCGCGGCAGGGTCTCGCGCAGCTGGGCCGCGGCGTGGGCGAGCACGCCCTCGACGCTCCAGTGGCCGGAGCGGCTGAGGCCGTAGTCGGGGAGGATGTGGCCGACCCCGCGCTCGGCGGCGAGCAGGTGCGCGATGTTGTGGACGACGTCGCGGACGCGCTCGGGCAGGTCGAGGTCGGCGGCGGCGCGGGCGTCGGCGCGCTCGCTGGCGGTCATGAACTTGCGCTCGAGAAACATGGCAGCTCCGGGGGCGCGCGGGGGATGCGCGGGGGTCACGGTAGCGTCGATCGGCGCACGCCGGCGACAGGACCAATCGTCCCAGGGGGCGCGCGGTGACCAGCCAACCGGCGGTGTGCTTCGGGTGTTCGCGGAGCCTCGAGCAGGAGCCCGGGACCAGCGTCGGCGACGCGGTGTTCTGCGCGGGCTGTCTGGGGCGCATGCTGCGCCGGGTGGACGAGCGCGGCGCGGCTGCGCCGGGCAACGGGGCCGGCGGACGCCCGACCGGCGCGACCGGCGCGACCGGCGCGACCGCGGGCGCCGTGGCGCGTCCAGCCGTGGCCGCCGCCACGCCGGCGGACGCGCCGTGCTTCGTGTGCGGCGAGCCGCTCGCCGGCGACGCGGCGATCGAGCTGCGCGGCTTCGCGATCTGCGCGAGCTGCGCGCGGGGCCTCATCGGCGACGCCGCGGCGCCCGTCGTGGCCGCCGACGACGACGACGCCGCGGCGGCGCCGGCGCCGGCGGAGGTGCAACCCGAGCACATCCAGCTCACGCCGGGCAGCGCCACGGAGTGGTGCAGCGGCTGCGGCCGCGCGATGCCAGGGCCCGGGAGCTACCGGCTGCTCGACGGCCGGCCGACCTGTGCCGCGTGCGTGGCCGCGCGAGGCCGCGCGCCGGGCGCGTCGTCCGCCGCGGCCGATGCGGCGGCGGCGCCCGCGGTCTGCGACGCGTGCGCGCGCCCGGCGGCGCCGAGCAGCCTGCGCGACACCGACGGGTTCTGGCTGTGCGCGGCGTGCCGGAGCAGCGATCCGGAGCTCGCCGTGGCGCTCGCGCGGGCGCGCCACCAGCGCCGGCTCGCGCGCGCCAGCCGCCGCCTGCTCGATGGCGAGGATGAGTGATGCCGGCCGATCCGACCGCCCAGGAGTTCTCGTGTCACGTCGAGCTGTCCAAGGCCGACGGCATCACGATCGTGATCAAGGATCGCAAGAAGAAGGATCAGTACCTGCGCCGCATCGTGCTCGGGCCGACCTCGATCACGCTGACCTGCAAGGACGCGGCGGTGACCTCCGTGGTCACGCAGAAGGACGGCTCGATCAACACGTCGGTCACCACCGCCAAGGGCACGACGACGATCGATCAGGACGGCGAGACGATCGCGTTCAAGTGCAAGACGTTCCAGGTCGAGGCCGAGACCGTGACGATGAAGGCGACCCAGGACGGCTCGCTCACCACCGGCGGCAAGTGCACGATCAAGAGCACCGGCGACGCGCTGGTCGACTCGGCGGCCAAGCTGACGCTGCAGAGCGCGCTCGCGCTGGCCGCGACCGGCCAGGCCGATGTCGCGATCGCCGCGACCACCAAGCTCGCGCTGTCGGGGGCGCAGGCCGAGCTCGCCGCGACCGCGACCCTCGCGGCCAGGTCCGACGGCACCGCCGAGCTGTCGGGGATGACCGTGTCGGTCAAGGGCCAGACCCAGCTCACCGCGGAGGCGCCGATCACCTCGGTGGGGCAGACGATGACCACGGTGAAGGGCCAGCTCGTCGAGATCAGCGGCGCGCTGGTGAAGCTCGGGTAGACGAGGACGCATGGCAACCCAACCGACGACGCCGACCGCGCCGCCGCCGCTGGACGGCGCGCTGTTCGAGGATTACCAGCGCGAGCTCGAGGCGCTCGACACGTTCCGCGAGCGCTACCGCCACCTGTACCCGTTCGCCGGGCTCGATCGCGACGATCCCGACGTCCAGCGCTTGCTCGAGGCGCTCGCGTTCTTCACCGCGCGCACCCGCCGCGCCGCCGATCGCGCGCTCGCCGGCTACGAGCGCCGCGCGCTCGAGCAGGTGTTCCCGCACCTGGTCACGCCGCTGCCCGGCATGGCGATGCTGACGGTCGACGCGACCGAGCGGATGATCGAGCCGCGCACGCTGCCGGCCGGGACCGAGGTCGCGGTGTCGCCGCAGGGCGAGCCGCAGGGCCGGCCCGCTCCGGCGCTGAGCTTTCGCACGCTGCGCGAGCTCGTGGTCCGGCCGTTCGATCTCGACCGCGCCGGGATCCGGCTGGTCCGGCTGGGCGACGACGGCTACGAGCTGGTGATTCCGGTCCGCAGCGCGACCCTGCGCAGCGAGGCGGTCGAGGCGATCGAGCTGCACCTCGATCCGCGAGGCGACCTGGTCGCGGCGCTGCGGCTGCATCACGCGCTGGCCCACCACGCGGCCTCGGCGCGCTACGCGTTTCCCGGCACGGCGCAGCCCGAGCGCCAGGTGCGCGCGATGGCGTTCGCGCCGGCCGACGCCGCGGGCGCGTTCGCCAACCCGCTCGAGCGGTTTCGCGCGCTGATCCACTTCCCGCTCGCCCAGCTGGCGATCCGGTTCGCGATCGATCAGACGCCGGCCGCGTGGCAGCGCCTCGAGCTGCGCGTGCGGCTCGCCCCGGCCTGGCCGCGCGAGCTCACCGTGCCGCCGGGCGCGTTCGTGCTGCACGCCACGCCGATCGTGAACCTGTGCCGCGCGCTCGCCGAGCCCGCGGTGCTCGATGGCACCAAGGCGCGGCTCGAGGTCGCGCACCCCGAGCCGGCGCGCGAGCTGCGGCCGCGCGAGCTCGTCGCGGTGTACCGCTCCGATCCGGCCGGGCTGTCGCCGCTGCTCCCCGAGGCGCTGGCCGGGCCCGACGACGACTGGTACGCGGTCGAGGCGCTCGGCCGTAACGCCTCGCGCGGCGTGTGGCTCGACGTCCATGCGCCGGGCGCGTTCGGCGCGCGCGCTCAGGTCGTGGCCGACGTCGACTGGTACCACCCCGGCGCCGGCCGGGTGCTGCGCGGACCCCTCGAGGCCCGGCTCGCCGCGCGCCACCTCGACGGTCCGCGCTGGCGCGTGATCACCCCGGTCGAGCCCGCGCTCGACAGCCCGCTCGCCGGGCGCCGCGATCGGCTGTCCCGGCTGCTCGCGCTCGCCGGGCGCAGCGACCTCGACGCGCCGGCGCTGGCGTTCCTGCTCGACGTGCTCGGCTGCGCCGAGCATCCGCTGCTCCAGCGGGTCGCCCGCGCGATCACCCAGGTCGCGACCACGCGCCAGGCCGACGCGCGCGCCGCGTCCGGAACCCGGACGACGCTGGCGATCGTGGTCGCGCGCCTGCCGCTCGCGCTGGTCCCCGCCGCCGACCTGCTGTTCGCGCGGCTGCCCGACCTGCTCGCGGCGTGGTCGGGCGACGAGCCGCCGGTGGTGAGCGTGCGGATCGAAGGCGACGAAGACGACGTGATCGCGACGTATCGCTCGGAGGGGAGGACGCATGACTGACGACGCACGCTGGGTCCGGGTCCAGATGTGGAAGCCGCTGCGCGAGGTGTTCCAGGCCGCCGACGCCCTGTTCGCGGAGGCCGACCGGCTGCGCGCCGCCGCGGACGCCGACGCTGCGCCGGCGCCGCCGCGAAGGCCGGGGCAACCACCACCGCCGCCGCCGGCCGCGCCCGCGGCCTACCTGCGCCGCCGCGGCGAGCTGTGCGAGGCGATCACGGCGCGGCTCGATCCCGCGCTCACCGACGCGCTCGGGCCGTGGCAGAACCACCTGTGCGCGACCGTGGTCACGAGCTTCATCGACGAGCGCGAGCGGGTGGCGCTCGGCGCGCTCGCGGACGCGTGGCGGCTGCCGCTGCTCCAGGCCGAGCTGCTCGAGATCGACGACGGCGGCGACCGCTGCTTCGTGCAGCTCCAGGAGCTGGTCGCGCGCGCCGATGTCCACGAGCTGGTGTTCGAGGTGTACCTCCTGTGCCTGCGCGCCGGGTTCGTCGGCCGCTACCGCGATCGCCGCCACGAGCTCGACAAGCTCGTCGCGTGCGTCGTCGAGCGGCTGCGGCCTTATCATCCGCGGCGCGACCGCGCGGCCGCCGCGATCGCGCCGCCGGCGCGCCCCCGCGTCGGGTTCCTCGGGTTTCCGCTGCGCTACTACGCGTGCGCCGCGGCGGCGGTCGCCGGCCTGTTCCTCGTGCTGCGCGGCCTGTCGGCCCGCGAGGTCGAGCGCTCGAGCCTGGCCGCGTCGTGTCACTTCCACGATCCCGGGGCGACGCCGTGACCCGCGCGGCCGAGCTCGCGGAGCTCGACGCGCAGGTGATCGCGCGGTTCCCGGGCGATCAGGTCACGCTGCGGGTGTTCCTCGACGAGCTCGGCCGCGTGCTGGGCGATCCCGCGCGGGCCGCGGCGGAAGGCGGCGCGCTGCTCGGCCGGTTCGAGGACTATCTCGACGCGTTGCTGGTGAGGGAGCGATGGCGGTAGACGCGCTCGGCGAGGACGTCGAGCGGCTGTTCCAGGGCGCGCGCCGGGTCGCCCGCCGCGCGGGCCACGCCCGGGTCGATGCCGCGCACGTCCTGCTCGCGGCGCTCGAGCCTGTGCCCGATGAGCTGCGTGGCGCGCTCGCCGCGGCGCGGGTCGGCATCGTCGAGCTGCGCGACCGCCTCGAGCGCCAGCTCGCCGAGCTGCCGCGCGGCCAGCCCGGCGACGCCCTCGAGATCGTCGAGCTCGGCGACGGCCTCGTGCCGGTCTTGCGATCGGCCGGGGAGCGCGCGGCCGGCTATTGCCGCAGTGCGTCCCAGAACGCGCAGTTGTGGTCGACGGCGAACGTGGTCTCGGCAGCGGGGCTGGGCGGGACCAGCGCCTGGACGTTGTCGGTGCTGGTGTCGAACGCGGTCCACGGCGGCGTGGTGAGCGCCGTCGGCTGGCCGGTGCGCGCGAACGTCGCCCAGTAGCTCGTCATCGCGTCCGCGAGCTCGAGCTCACCTGCGTCGAGCGGCCGCGCCGGGATCGCCTGCCGGGCGTCGAACAGGAACTGGAGCTCCGAGGCGTGCGCCGCGGCGTACGGGAACGACACCGGCGGCAGGAAGGTCTCGGGCGGGTTTGGATCCTGGAACTCGTACACGAAGGTCGGCACGAACTTCGACGCGCTCTGCGCGACGAACCGCGCGCTGCAGGCGAACACCGCATCCGTGCCCAGCGCCGACAGCGCGAGCGACGGGCTCGCGAAGCTGGCGAGCGGGTACTGCGCCTCGAACAGCGGCGCCGCGGCCGCCGGGACGCCGAGCGTGGTCGAGATCGCCGCGGCGTAGCCGTCCGCGGTCAGCGGCGCGCCGGTCGCGAGCTCGTTGATCGCGACGAGCAGCCGGAAGTCTTCGTGGTTCGAGCCCTCGAGGATCGGCACGCGGTTGAACGCGCCCGACGCGAACGCCGCGCCGATCGACTGGGTCAGGAACCTGTGGTCGATCGTCGGGCTCGCGCCGGCGACGCCGCCCGGCTGCACCGCGAGGATCTGCGCGACGGTCAGGTTGCGCAGGCACGCCGCCGTCTGATCGGTGCAGCCCGCGGCGCTGGCGAACGCCACGCCCTGGGCCTCGGCGTCGGCCAGGGTCGGCTGAGCGAGCTGGTACGCGCCGCTCTCGACGATCGCGCGGTGGAACAGCCCGCGCGAGAGCGGCGACGCGAGCTGGCTGTGCACGCTGAGCCCGCCGGCCGACTCGCCGAAGATCGTGACGTTGCTCGGATCGCCGCCGAACAAGGCGATATTGCGGCGCACCCAGCGCAGCGCCTCGGCCTGGTCCATGAGGCCATAATTGCCCGACGCGTGATCGGGTGACTCGGCGGTGAGCGCCGGGTGGGCGAGCGAGCCGAGCTCGCCGAGCCGGTAGTTGATCGTCACGACGATCACACCCTTGGCGACCAGCCGGGTCGCGTCGTAGTCATCGCTCTCGCCGTCGACCAGGCCGCCGCCGTGGATCCACACCATCACCGGAAGCCGCGCGAGCTCGACGCGGCCATCGCCGCTGGGCGCCCAGACGTTGAGGAACAGGCAGTTCTCCGTGGCGCTGGCGATCCCCATCGGGCCGCCGATCTGCGGGCAGTGGCTGGCGAACTGCGTGGCGTCGAGCACGCCGCGGCGCCGCGCCGGGCGCTGCGGCGGCTGCCAGCGCAGGCTGCCCACCGGCGCGGCCGCGTACGGGATCCCGCGGAACACGCGGGTCGCCGCCGTGGCGACGCCGCGCACCGGGCCCTCTTCGGTGATCGCGAAGGCCGCGGCGCTGGCGTCGCGCTCGAGCGCTGCGGCCGCCTCGGCCGCGGCGCCGTCGTCGCTCGGATCGGGCTCGGCGCTCGCGCCGCTCGGCGAGGTGCAGCTCGCGAGCAGCGTGGCCAGGATCAGGCGGGCGCCCGTCGAAAACATCTCTCGGTGTCGGTCCATGGTAGTCCTCGTGGGGGAGGAGCTAGCACGGAGGCCAGCGGCTCGCTCCTGTGGTGCCCGCGATCGGTCGCGGTTCTCGACTGAACGCGATGATTCGCTGTCCTCGACTGAAAGCACCTACATCGTTCCAGCGGGGTATCAGCCAGGAGAGAATGTCTGCGCGTCCGTCTCTGTCAGTCTGCGCGTCAGTCTGCTTCAGTCTGTACGTCAGTCTTCCCCCCAGGCCGCGACGATCCGCTGGTTCTGGCCGAGCGCGAACTGCAGCGTCGCCGTGGTGTGCGGCGGCGGCACCAGCTCGAGCTCGACCCGGTAGACCTGCAGATCCTGATCTTCGCCGAGCCGGGTCGGCGCGCCGTCGACCGAGATCTGGAGGTCGCCGTCGACGGTGTTGATCAGGCCGTCGAGCTGGGCTGGATCGAGCAGCTCGATCGCGCTGAACCACGCCTTGGCGGCCTCGTCGTAGCCGACCACCAGCCACTTCATGCGGACCTTGATATTGACCAGCTCGCGGCCAAGCTTGGCGCGCAGGTTGGTGCGGTTCTCCTGGCTGACGAAGCACGCGAGCTTGATCGGATCGGTGACGTCGCCGCCGTAGCGGAACCGCTCGATCACGCCGACGCAGCTGACCGTCGCGCCGCCGAGCAGCGACTGGCTCGTGCCGGCGAGCGGATTCCACACCACGATGTCCTTGCTGAGGATCAGGCCGCCCAGCCCCGACAGCTCGAGCAGGTAGCCGAACGGCCCCTTGCGGTTGGGGGCGACGTTGAAGGCGTGCTGCCAGGCGCACGCGACGTCGAGGTCGTTCGAGATCGGCACCCCGCGAGTCTGCGCCGGCCCGCCGGCGGTGGCGCCAGGGTAAAACGTCCTACGAGCCCGCGCTGCCGAACACGCGATCCCATACGAGCACGCCGTTACCGTCGAGCTTGAGGATCCAGCCGTTCGTCTACGGCCACGTCAACCTCAACTCAACGACTTCCGTCAAGGTCAAGGCCCAGGTCGACGTCAACCGGGGGGTGCGCCTGAGCCAAGGCCCCGGGGTGCCAATGTTTCCGGCGGTCCCAGTCGGCCACCAGCTCGGCGAGCTGTCGCCGCGGCGCGGCGCGGCGCGGGCGGCGCGACGGCCGGTTCAGCGACCGATCGCGGTCTCGCGCGCGTACATCTCGGCGTAGCGGCCGCGCCAGGCGATGAGCTCGTCGTGGGTGCCGATCTCGAGCACGCGGCCGTGGTCGATCACGGCGATCCGATCGGCGGCGCGCACCGTCGAGAACCGGTGCGACACGATGATGCCGGTGCTGCCGGCGAGCAGCGCGCGCAGCTCGGTGAACATGGCGGCCTCGGCGGCGGCCTCGAGCTGCGCGGTCGGCTCGTCGAGGATCCAGATGTCGGCGTCGCGGAAGATCAGCCGGGCGAGCCCGAGCCGCTGCCACTGGCCCCCCGAGAGATCGTGGCCGCCGGCGAACAGCCGGCCGACCATCTCGTCGACGCCGCCGAGCTCGGCGATCGCCGGCTCGAGCTTGACCCGGCGCAGCGCCGCGCACACCGCGGCGTCGTCGGTCGACCGCGCGGGCCGGCCGAGCGTGACGTTGTCGCGCACCGCGAGCTGGAACTGCGAGAAGTCCTCGAACAGCACGCCGATCCGGGCGTGCAGCTCGCGCGGATCGAGCGAGCGGACCTCGATCCCGCCGATCCGGACCGCGCCGGCCGACGGATCGAAGAACCGCAGCAGCAGCTTGACCAGCGTGGTCTTGCCCGCGCCCGGCTCGCCGACCAGGGCGACCAGCTCACCGGGCTGGATCGCCAAGGTCAGGCCGTGCAGCGTGGGGGTGTCGCGCCGCGGATACGCGAAGCTCACGCCATCGAGCTCGATGCCGAGCGCGCCGGCGGGCAGCCCGCGGGGCTCGCGCGGCGCGACGATCGCGGGGGCCAGCGCCATGAACGAGACGTAGTCGGCGAGGAACCCGGCGTGCTGCTCGAGGGCGCCGAGCCGGCCGGCGAGCGAGCTGACCCGGCTCGCGAACACGCTGAACCCGCCGACCGCGGCGGCCAGGTCACCGGCCGACAGCTCGCCGACCCCCGTGCGCCGGGCCAGCACCCCGTACGCACCGGTGAGGATGCAGCCCGCCGCGAGCCCGCCGATCCACGCCAGCCGGCCCGTCCGCCGGTAGGTCCCGACGAGCTCGTGGTGCCGGGTGGCGGCGAGCGCGGCGTGCCGCGCGACCAGGGTCGCCGCGAGCTCGTAGGCGCGCACGTCCTTGGCGTACTCCGGCCGGGTCAGCAGCTCGGCGTGATACAGTTGCTCGCGATCGCCCGCGGTGCGCGACCACGACCGCTCGTCGGCCCGGCGGTCGACCCCGCGCTCGAGCGCGAGCCCGGGGATCACCGAGACGGCGGCGAACGCGAGCAGCACCGGGTCGATGGTCGCGAGGATGGCGGACACGCCGATCACCGTCGCGAGCGTGCCGACGAGCCCCAGCACGGTGGTCGCGACGCTGGCCGGGCGCCACGCCATCTCGCGCTGCGTGCGGGCCAGGCGCGTGCACCACGCCGGGTCCTCGAACCGGGCGAGATCGATCCGCCCGGCCTGTTCGACCAGCCGGTGCTGCGCCTCGGTGCTGACCGCGTGGGCGAACACGTCGCGCCGGCTCGCCAGCACGGCCTCGAGCACGCGGTCGCCGACCGACAAGACGCCGAGGCCGATCACCAGCTCGATCACCGGCGACGCGAACAGATCGATCGCGTGGCCGCGGCCGGCCAGGTCGATCAGCCGGCGGGTGAACGCCAGCGCGAGCGGCGAGACCTGCGCGAGCACGATCACCCAGACCGAGGTGTAGGCCATGCCCACCGGCGACACCGACCACACCAGGCCAAGCGCAGGCCCCACGCAGGCAAATCCGCGGTCGGTCGCAGGCTTCTGGAGCGGTTCCATGGCGAGCTACGCGATCAGGCGGAGGCCTGCGCTGCGTGCGCCGTGGCGAGCGGCAGCTGGAGGAAGAAGGTGGT
>Ga0302321_100000234_pt1 | contig 49440 bp, 39 predicted proteins | sample Fen_T0_1_FD_202505 | JGI IMG/M metagenome (GOLD analysis project Ga0302321, IMG submission 202505) | Peat permafrost microbial communities from Stordalen Mire near Abisko, Sweden - Fen_T0_1 | ecosystem: Environmental > Terrestrial > Soil > Wetlands > Permafrost | place: Sweden: Abisko... | reverse complement strand
ACCCTCACGACTGTCGCCAAGAATTTGGCTGAGGGCGTCGGAGTCGTCTTGTTGGTGTTGTTGCTCTTCTTGGGAAGCCTACGGGCCGCGCTTGCGGTTGTCATTGGCGTGCCAGCCGCGATGAGCATTGCGGCCTTTGGTATGCATCTATTCGGTGTCACTGGCGATCTGATGTCGCTAGGCGCCATCGACTTCGGTTTTCTCGTGGATGGGCCCATTGTCATTGTCGAGGCAGTCATGGCTGCCACTGCAGGGCGACCGCTCGTTGGAGCCGCCCGAGCAAGGGCCTATGACCGTATCGCCTCTGGGGTGGCGCGCCCGGTTGCGTTCGCAGTCGCCATCATCATGCTCGTTTACGTTCCACTACTGGCCTTGCACGGTGTTGAGGGCAAGATGTTCAAGCCGATGGCGATCACTATGGCGTGTGCCCTCTTTGGCGCCCTCGTCTATGCCATAGTCTTCTTCCCGGCTGTGCTCGTCGCCCTGGTGCAACCAGCTAAAGGTCACGGTCCGCGCTGGATTGAGTGGTTAGGCGATCGTTATGAGCGACTCGTTCCGGCTGCGCTACGCTTCCGGTGGCCACTGATTGGCGGCTCGTTGGTCATGCTCGTCATCTTTGGATGGCTCTTCGGTCGTTCCGGTGCGGAATTCGTGCCGCGGATTTTCGAAGGAGATGCAGTCGTCGCAATCCGGCGCGCCCCCAGCATTTCCATCGAGGAAGCGAGGCGTCTCGATCTCGAAACCGAACGAGTATTGCAAAGCTTCCCCGAAGTCATCACGACCATTGGGCGGACTGGACGAGCAGAGGTTGCGGTCGATCCCGTTGGCAACGACAGTACGGACATTTTGGTGCGTCTGCGACCGATTCAAGAATGGAAAGGCGCTTCGGACTTGGACGATCTGTCGGTGCGACTGAAACGCGCCATCGAGAATCGCATTCCCGGCACTTTTGTCAGCATTTCTCAACCAATTGAGGACCGAACCAACGAAATTGTAAGTGGCAGCCGAGCTGATGTGCAGATTCAACTCACTGGTCCTGATCTCGAAGTTCTGACCAAGTTTGCCTCTCAGATCGGTGGCGTTGTGCAGAATGTCTCGGGAACCGGCGATCTCCGGGTGGAGCGGGTCCTCGGTGGACCAATGATCACCGCTGCTGCTGACCGTGCCCGGCTGGCACGCCATGGAGTCAGGCTCGAAGAGGCATTCCAAATCCTCCAGGCCTCACGCGAGGGAGTGCGTGTTGGCGCTATGTTCGAAGCCGAACGCCGCTTTGACCTGAGGGTGCTCCTACCTTCGACGGAACCAACGGCAGAGGCCTTGGGGGACCTCTTCGTCAAGACATCGCACGGCGCGAGCATTCCACTACGTGAGGTCGTGACTTTGACTGAGGGCGACGGGCCAACCGCGATTCGTCGAGAGGATCGCAAGCGTGCAGTGCGCGTTGACGTGAACCTGCGAGGTCGCGACCTCGTATCCTGGGTAGCCGAAGCTCAGACGCGGGTTCAACACGAGGTACCTCTCCCAAGTGGATACAAGGTCAAATGGGGAGGCCAGTTCGAGAACTTCCAGCGCGCATCAGCAACCCTACTGCTGATGCTGCCAGTCGTCGTAACGATCATCTTCGGTATGCTGTTCTGGATGTTTCAAAATTGGCGTTTCGCAGTTGGAGTCTTCGCGCTGGTGCCACTCTTGTTGACTGGAGGGCTCATGGGTCTTCTGGCGAGCGGGCTCGCCTTCAGTCTCCCGGCCGCCGTGGGGTTCATTGCTTTGGGTGGAATTGGTGTACTAAATGGTGTCGTCGTTGCTTCGGACGTACGGTGGCGTCTTGATCGGGGCGACCCACTTGATTTTGCCATTGTGCGCGGTTCTGCCAATGTCATGCGTGCCGTACTCACGACTGCAGTTGTTGCTGCACTCGGCTTCCTGCCGATGGCTATCGCAACGGGTGCAGGTGCTGAAGTCCAGCGACCGCTCGCTCGCGTCGTCGTGTTTGGCATGATGTTCGGCATTGTCCTGACGCTGGCCGTCCTGCCCGGCATTCTCCGACTTGCACTCAAGGGTTATCAAGCACCAGAAGACACCGACGAGCTTGCCAATGAAGGCAATTCGATTCTTCCGCCTCAGACTGCACCTATCACTTCCTGAGTGGATCCATGCCTCTTCATCGCTACCAACGGCAAATTGCGGCAGTTCTGGGTTGGTTCTTCGCGGCTGCGACGATTCACGGTCACGCGCTCGCGCAGCAGAATGAACCACTTACGGGGACACACCAGGCATTCGCAATCCATTCGGCTCCAGCAACACCGCAGAGTCCTGACGAAGTGCCGACCCTCGAGCGCGTCCTAGCCCTCGCGCGTGAACGCGCGCCTGAAGTTGTCGTAGGCCGTGCCGAGGTCGAGGCCAGTCGCTCTGCAACCATAGGAGCACGGGTAAGCCCCTTCCTCAATCCATATGTCGAAGTCATTGCGGAACGGGGCAGAGGGGTCACCCGAGATGTCTACATCACCGCTCAAGTCCATACGCCCATAGAAGTCGCTGGGCAGCGTGGCCGCCGCATCGCCGAGGCAGATTCCTTCATCGAGTGGAATGCAGCTACCCTAGCGCAGCTGCGTGCACAGATCTCGGGAGCGGTCGTGCGTACGTACGGCGAGTGTGTCGCTGGGGCCGCACGTTACGAGAGCTTGACTGAGTTATTGGGATCAGCTGCTACTGAGTCAAAGGTCCTCGCTGCCCGACGCGACGCAGGCGATGCAACGGAACGAGACGCGCAGTTGGCCGAAGTGGAGCGCTCAAGAATTGCGGTTCAGCTTGACGAGGTTCGTGCGTCACTGGGAGCTTCACTCAATGAGCTGGCTAGATTGACCGGGCGCCGTTTCAGTTCACCTGATACCAAACAGCTTTTGCCACAAACGGCGCCTGGTGGGGCAGCACAGGGCTTTGCCCCTCAAGCCCCTGTCGTGCTCGGAGCAGAGGCACAGGCTCGCTACTACAACCGTCTCGATGAGCGCCTGGAGCGAGAGCGAATCCCCGCGATTGGTGTCATCCTGCAGGCTGGGCGTGGAGACTTCGGAGAAATGCGACTCGGCGCGGGTCTAGCGTGGTCCCTTCCGACATTCAGATATAATCAAGGGGAACGCGCGAAAGCGCAAGCGGACGGTATGCGTGCTCGCATTGCTGCTTCGGTCTATCGCGATTCCATTGCTCAGCGGCTTTCGTCAATTGCGGGAGAGAGTGAGCATCTGCGAGCGGCAATCGAGCGACTCGATCGCGAGGCAATTCCGGCGGCTGCGCGCGCAACTGAATCAGCCACGCGCATGCAGCTCGCAGGAAAGACCGACCTCCTCAGTGTCGTCGTCGCCCGGCGCGACTTCTACGTGCTGCGCTTGAGGCGGCTGGAAATCGCGGAGCGAATCTGGTCACTGCTGGGTGATTGGGTCGAACTGAGTGGTAGGATGCCGCGCTGAGTGTCTCTCCAGTGTGAACATGACCAATTACGCGATCGAGCCAACCCCTGCCGACGCACAACTGTTCTCACTGTTTCGTAGACCTGTACCGTGGACGCCCAAATCTGGCGGCTTCTCGCCCAACCCTGCACCAAGTCTGCCTCCGGTCCAGCGAGGGTGGCAACCGACTGAGTGCGCGGATCCCGCAAACCCGGTCGTTGACAAGACGTACCTCGCGAGGAAACGACCCCGAGCCACGCTGGTAGATCCATAAGTCAATGCATGCGTTGTACTCGAAATAGCGTTCCTCGCGCAGGGGAGCTCCACACTTGCTGAGCAGCTCGCCCTTGCTGTCCCCTATCAGCACTAGGTTGCCATTGCATTCCAGCCCGTCGTTGGGACCTCGCCGTCCTGTGGAATGTTGCAGTTCGCACCGGGAACCGGGGCTCGCGGCTGCAGGCATAACAGCTCCACCAAGAATCCACAGCCAGATCGCCGTTGTGGCTAGGCAACGCGTCATCGCTGCACAGTCTACCTCAGGTCAACACCAGGTAATGTCGATTTGGCGATTTAGGTCGACATTCCGCCGTTTCTGACGTGAATCCTTTGGCCATGCCCCAGTCGCCGTTGCCCCAACCCATGTGCCGTACCAGCAGCGACGATCAGCACTCAGGCGTTCGGAATTCCGCCTGATAGCGAAATGCTTTACTGCCGACACCAATTGCCTGTTTCATTCTGGCTTTCCTAGGTTAGTATGGTTGACGTGGACGGGTGGCTACTACGAACGGCTTTCCTCGCAGGGCTTGCAGGGGCTTGCGGCGAACGTTCCACTCTCGACGGCCCAAAGCCACACGCGCAGGGCGCCACAACGGGCGGAACCACGATGGGCGTCTCTCCCACGGCGCCGAACTCGAACGTTTCTGGCAGCCCGGCGAGCGGCAGCTCACCAAACTCAGCGGGTACACTTGGCACCGGTGGCAGCTCCGTGAGCACCGGCACTTCTGACTCGGGCGGTCAGGTCGGAAGCGGAGGCACGACGAATACCGGTAGCCAAGTCGGGCTCAGTATCGCGAATGGCTTGGATCACACGTGTGTTGTCATGCCGTCAGGAACAATCAAATGCTGGGGAGCCAATTCGAGCGGTCAACTCGGCGACGCAACGACCACGGCTTCGCTCGCCCCGGTCACGGTGCGCAACATTACTTCGGCAACTCAGATCACCGCGGGCCATCAGTATTCCTGCGCGTTGCTTGAAGATAGGACCGTCCGTTGCTGGGGTGGCAATTCCTGGCACCAACTCGGCAACAACAGCACAATAGACAGCTCTATAGCCGTAACCGTGTCGGGAGTGAGCAATGCGTCAGCAATCGCAAGTGGCGCCATGCACAGCTGTGCCATTGTGGCCGGGCAAATCTATTGTTGGGGCCACACTTCATACGCGTACGCCAATCCCAAGCCCGGTGAAGGCAGCGCCACGGCTTTGCCCGTGGGGGGCGTTACGTCCGCCATCGCTGTGGCCTGCGGAGGCGATCACACGTGTGCCCTGCAAGCCGATGGTTTAGTACAATGCTGGACGTACTATCCCTCGAATCAACTCGGGAGTGGCGTACCGAACTTCACCCCGTTGGTCATTGGCAATCTCTCGGACGCCGTGGCTATCTCCGCGGGCTCTTTGCACACTTGCGCGGCTCTGAGCGACGGCTCCGTAAGGTGCTGGGGGTTCAACATGAATGGTACGCTTGGAGTTGGTAACGAAACCTTCTCGAGCGAGATAGCATTACAGGCCGTCGGCCTATCGCAAGTCATTGGTATCACGTCCGGGTCCGGGCACAACTGTGCCTTGTTGACGGACGGTACCGTGCGCTGTTGGGGAAGCAATAATTACGGGGAGCTCGGCAATGGCACCACTACGAGTAGTTACGTCCCAGTGCAGGTTCTCGGGCTTACCCGCGTGACCGCGCTGTCTAGAGCCAGTATGCACACGTGCTCCGGGTTCGTCGACGGTTCAATCCTTTGTTGGGGACACAACGTTAGCGGGCAACTCGGGGATGGAACCCGAAACGACAGCGGAGTCCCCGTTGCCGTTCTAGGGTTGTAGAGACGGACGCCTCAGCCGTCGTTTCCTGAAGGGTCGAGTGCACCCGCGTCCAGGTTTCAGTTGTCCACGACGCCATGCAGGTACAGCTTCGTGCCGTTGAGCAATCGGATTACTGTAACATCCAGACGCCGTATTTCGTTCGGTTGATTCGCTCGAATCCCGACCGCTGGCTTGGCCGGATGGATGCGCGTGCGCGAACGCCTCCACCCTCGCTCTCGAATCAACCTTAGCCACGTTGTCGCTGACGCGTACACCTTCCCCGCTCGCTGTGCAAACCTCGATCGAGTGCTCGTTTCGGCAGGTGGACCACGTTGTGCGGCGCATGATTGACCTTCAATGCGAGTTCAATTCACGGACAACGCAGATACCAGAAATCTGGGTGCCCTACTGGAACTGGGCATCCAGAACGGCGTCAAGCGCGAGAAATGGATCGAGGTCGTTGGGGCCGCGCGGGGAGCGTTTGGTAAGCTAAGCTCCCGCACCACGCTGCTCCGCCAATTGCGGTATTGGAAGCAATTGGACTCAGACGACGTTCAGTACCCATCCAATCGAATGCTGATTTGGAGCTGTGTTTCGAACTGTTTGCAAGCAACGTCCTGGTCCGGATTCACAAGCGGCGCGGCAAACGATGGCGCGGACGGTATTGCGATGGCTGATTTGGAAGGGGCTTTGGTCTTGTCCATCAGTAACAACGATCGGGTGCTGACCCGGTACTGTGGAAACAATTGTCAGATCGACACCAATTGGCAGGAGGCGCCACTCGATACAGCTCAGACGATGACCGCGGACTACGATCCGTTCACTTATGTCGGAGCGACCTGCAGTGGCGTTTCCCCTCTGTTTGCGACTTGGCACTTGACCCAAGGCGTCGTTGCAATTAGCCCCAGTGGTTCCGTTGCCTTTGCACACACAGCTTCCATCCTGCGCACTTGCGCGGCTTCAAGTTCAGTGGTCTACCTCCCCGGATTTGGTCGAATCGTTTACGTTCCGTAGCATCTTCCCTGACCATATAAGTTCCGTGCTTGCTAGAACAAAGTCGCAATTTGCCTACCATTTTGCGAACGATGGAGGCCCAAACGCGCCCGCTGTCCGCGAGCAAACTCGACCAACACTCGATTCCCCGCGTCCCAACGCGGCACAGGTATTGCAGCCGGTTGAACCGAGTCACAGAAGAACCCTATGGTACATTCTAAGAAGAACCTTCGATTTGAAACACGTTCCCTGGTGGTCTGGGCCGTTGGCGCGGCATGCCTGCTGCCCATCGGTTGTCACACTGGCCAAGGAATCAAGCAGGACACAAAAGACGCTCTTGACGCCACCGGCAAAGGCCTCAGAAAGGGAGCAGCCAAAATCGACGGTCCCGAGGGCGGCGCGCCAAGTAGCGATACCAGGTAGCGTAGCAGTCGGCTTCGAAAGCCGAGCAACGTCAGTAGGCTTCGAGTCGATTGTAGTCGAACAAAGCGGGTGAAATACCAAAGCTTTGGTGATACTGGCGTGGATTCTTTCACTGCGCTTCCAGAAGTCATCCTCAGCTCGAAGGACCCCATAGCGAGTGCGAAGTGCGCGATAGGCACCGGCACAGTCGAGATTATTGACCGATTCAACGAAGGCATCAAAGTCCTTCAGCGGCACGTCGAAGAGGGCATTGGGGTACGCACCCAAAAAAGCCCCGAACTACTGAGAAGGAATCTTCAAGTAGTCCAAAAAGCTCCTGTTTTGCAGCCCGCATCTGAAACCGAATGTTGGGGCGGAGGCTCAGTGCTAACTCGGCATTGATGCGCTATAGTCTTGCCCTACCCCGCGTTTGCTGCGCCTCAACGCCGGGAGCAAGCCCCATGTTCAAAGCGTCTCGCTAGGACAGCATCGGTTTGGAATTTCATCGAACGACTCTGGTTCAGGATGCCTGCAGGGAGCTCCCTTCCAACATTACCATTGTCGTGCAGAGTGGCGTAACCCCGGGAATTGTCGCGACGAATGGCCTACGCATTGGCAGAAATGTGAAATTTACGGCTACAGGTTTGCAGGGCGCACGCGGCAACCGGGCGGATTTCAGGCGCACAAGGGAGTGCATTTGTTGCGTTGGCGGGAAACCACCGGGAAAAGTTGCTGCAACTGTTTGGCGCCGCATGCAGCCCCTCCGACGCGGCCACATTCGTACCGATCGCTTCCAACGAACTCTTGCAAACGGAGGTGAGCGCGCTGAACGACACGGCGTATCGCAATGACTGGGACCGGCATTCTGGCCACGATCAAGTTTTCCTCATCTCGTCAAAGAATGGTGTATGTCGCGTAGCAACACATTCCGCTGCATACAGATACATTGCGGCGGACCAAGTTTGCCAATCTTCCCCTCGCGGTTTGCCGTCTTGCGCCTTGCACCATTCGTTGAATCCATAGGTTACTCGTGCAACACGTGCGGGCTGGACCAATGCGGTAAGGGCCACAAGCTTCTTCTCAGCCAAGCGATAGCGTCCTGCCGCCACCAGCGCAGCAACATAGAATCCGCAGACAAAGGGCCATACTCCACCATTGTGGTAGTTGCCCGGCAGATTGTACTCGGCATATCGCGGTCGCCAATCGGGATCTGTGCGCTGAATATACGGTAGCAAGCACGGAGGCAACTCGACCGCCAACAAGTTCCGCTCCTTCAGCGATGCGCATTCCTTTTCCACCCACGAGACCAGTCGACGACTCCGGTTTGGCGAGCAGATCCCAGCGAGTATGGCCAGGCTGTTGCCTAACAGGTCGAAGCGTTCACTGTTGTGGATCTTGTACGACCAAAGTGCGAAGTAGGGTTTGTGGGGAACGGCCAGGCCTGCGTGCACGAACGCGTGGCTATCCACCCGTTGAATGTCAAACTGCTTCATGAGGCTCTTGAGTCGCTGGGCGTCACCGGAAGCATCATGGAGCCTGAGATACGCATACACTAACGTGTTCACGAACAACCCATATCCCTCGACCCATTGTTCATCGCGCCAATCACTGGTCGGTTGTTGTGCGACCATCACGCAGTCGTCCGGGCTCTGGTACGACATCCAAGTCAATGCCCTGCGCGCCGCAACGGCGAGGTAGGCGGGCCGTTGGGTATGCTGACGATAGCAGGCCAAAGCGACGAGAAATAGTGGCGTAGTATCGCTGGCCCCGCGATCCATCGGAACGTCGACCAATGACGGGATATGTCCGCGTGAACTCTGGTTTTTGGCAAGAGTTCTGAGTACGCGTGCCAGCGATTCGACCAATTCGTCATTGCCGGACACCAAAATGCCTAGCGCCGCAATGAGCAGATCTCGCGTGTAGGGCTCCGGATATCCCCAAGCCGCAGTTCTCGGTAACCCACCGCGCCCATTGCGTGCGTTGTTGAGCAGAACTTCGATGGCAGTTGCACGAGCAGCGGCCACTTTGTCGCGAGTCGAAGGGCTCAGCAAGACCGCTCCTTGAGACGGCCAAGCGATGATCTTGCAGCATTCGAGTGTCGGCGCGCCTGATGACAAGCGATCACTTTATCCCCAGCTTCGTTTGAATGATCTCGACAAATTGACGCGCGACGGCAATGTGATCATATTTTTCAACCGCACGTTTGCGCCCAGCTGCGCCCATGCGCTTGCGGAGTTCCGCATCGTTGAGGAGCAAGCGCATGTGGTCAGCGATGTCTCTGACGCTCGCGCGATAACCCACCACGCGTGGCGTGGCGAATTTTAGCCGATGCCCCGGTTCGAACCCCGACTCGTGCCCCACGATGGTTTCGTTGACGGAAATCTGCTGGGCGACGCCTGCTAAAAACGCTGTTTCGCCGTGAACCAGCGTATCCAACATCGCCATCGCGTTGATACCAATCACCGGCTTGCCGCACGCACCAGCTTCAATCTGTGGCATACCAAATCCTTCCAACCGGGACGGCGCAGCGTACACGTCGCATGCCGAAATCAGGTACGGCATAAATTGGCGAGATGCCCTGCCCGACGAGAAGATGACTTTCTTCGCAATCCCCAGACTATGCGCCAGTTGCGCGTCCTCGGAATTCTGGAGATCGGTGCGTGGCTGCGACCACACTTTGCAAACATATCGCCATTCGGGCACTTCGTCCTTGAGCGACGCCAGCGCCTCCATTACCTCACGCGCACCCTTTGACGCTGCGTCGCCACCGACGGTCAGGATCATGAGCTGGTCTTCCGTAACCCCCAATATTTCGCGCACTGCCTGCACTTTGGGCTCGGTGGCTCCATGAGGAATGAACGTCTCTGTTTCACAACCCACCGGCAAGACGACGATGTTGTCACCGCGCACTCCGTCGCGAACATAGACTTCTTTTACCCAATTCGAGGTGACGAGCAACAGTGGCAAGGCACTCAAGACATCTCGATAGTTCGCTATGTATCCGTCGGCCACTAACCATGGTACAGGCAGAATCCCAAACTGCTGCGCGTGCAGAACCAAGTCGGGAGTCATACCCCAATAGCCCACGCCAACGACCACGTCGGGCTTGAACCACTTGAAATACCATTCCTTCTCCACCGCAGACTGCACGTGAGCAGCACGGACATCGACGCCAATCGACGCCAAACCTTGGTAGAGTAGGTCCCCCTGGGTCGCGAGACCTCCGGGCGGTGGTGGGTAGTCATACAGCACCAGTATCTTCATATTCTAAGTCTCCCGCGTTCAAGCCACGCCCAAGCGTCGTCGGGTACGACGAGTCGCCAAAATGCTTCCCGTCGCGGCGTGGTCCGCACTTCCCAGCTGTCTGGCACAAAGCCGTAAATTTCCGTCAAGAGATTGCGCTTCATCGTCCATACGTCATGCGACAAGTCTACGATCACGTCGGCATTCTCGTCGGCCCTTGGCAAGCGGCGACCACCTTGATCCTCATACGCAAACAGCCAAAGCTCCCGAGACTTGATCTCACCGCATGCCCATAGCTCGAGCACATTGCGCGAGACCTCTTCGTGTCGGAGATGCCGCGTATACTCACCCGTAGGCGCATGGGTTAGGACCAAGTCGGTGGCGCCATTGGGCACTTGTGCGAGCAACGTCAATCGGACATCTTCAGCAGCCAACGGCTCTGCGGCGGGGCCATCATCCAGATCCGCCATGGAGCCACTTGCCCCGAGTCGCTCAAGCAGTCGCCGAAATTTCGGTGCGCGCTCGGCGTCTCCACCTCGACACAGCGTGCCAATCCAGACTTGCCACCGACCTTGGGTGAGCAGCGTGCCACCCGCCCAGAGCGTTTCATCGTCGGGATGAGCCACAAGCACAACTACTTTGGCCCGCTCCAACATTGGAAGCGCCGCTACGCCAACACAGCTGGACCCCTCGTGCTGACCACCATCGACACAGGTCACTTTGCCTGCTTTTGGCCATTACCGTTGCCCGTACGCCGCGGGCCGCCCACGGTAAAATATAGTTTCGCAAAAGCAGCTAGTTGAAGATCAGTCGGATGAGCGATGGTCTCCACACCCAAGATCCGCGGATCGATCGAGTGCTCGTTCTTGTGCATGTAGTTCACGAATTCTGTCTTGGTTTCCGACGGACCGACGACCAAGATCTCGTCAGCAATGTCGAGAGCACGTGCAACGCGATAGAAATAGCTGCTCACTTTCTCGGTGCAAGATGCACCATCAACAGACTTCGCACCATCAACAGACTTCGCACCATCAACAGACTTCGCACCATCAACAGACTTCGCACCATCAACAGACTTCGCACCATCAACAGACTTCGCACCATCAACAGACTTCGCACCATCAACAGACTTCGCACCATCAACAGGGTCATCTGCGACACGTGCACGGATGGTTGATTCCTTTTCGAGGCCACGGTCCATCCGTAGGATGCTCGCCTCTTGTTCGTCGATCCAGACAATGGCTTGATGACAGGTCATACAAATGACAATCTTACCGTCTCCCAATTCCAAGCATCGGAGAACTTGAACTTAGTGCGTGATGATGGACGTTTCACCTTGCCTTGACCCTGAATGAGACTTCACCAGTTGGTCGAGACTTGTGAAAGATCCCATGCCCAATTCGCTCCAGGCCTAGACAGTTCTTCTTTCAAGCAAGTCACCATCTGTTTCCAATGCGGGAATCGTGCCAATGTGTGCACGACCTGTGCGCCACCAAAGTTACCTCGTTACATGGGGACTCCATTCGCAATATGCAAAGCCGCAAGGCGTGACGCAAACTGCCACCCTTGGTTTATCCGAACGCTGCGCCTTCTGAAGTCAGTTCGCAGCTTGCTGTCGCTCCTTTGGGTTTGGTTGGCATTCTGCGAATCGACTGAGCCACGGGCCCGGTAACCCGCGGCATTCTCACGGACCTTGCGCCATTGCCGCCTCGATTCGGGAAAACTTGGCTCGAGTGTTCGCTGGCTCGAAACGTGCAAGCGATGTGTGCAAGCTCACTTGCAGCCGTCGATTCACGGTCGATATCGCAGAGCAAGTATCCATGATTGGAGATTCTCATGACTACTTCGGAAAAGCGTATAGGCAAATTTGAGTCCCGACTGCGACATTGGGGCACCAAGCTCGATGAGCTCGTGGCCAAAGCCGACGAAGTTGATGCAGAAGTGAAGACCGACTATCAGCACCGGCTGGACGAATTTCGAGCGAAGCATCACGCCGCGCAGGTGAAGCTGGGAGAGTGTACTGCCGCTGGGAGCGAAAGGTGGGACCAATTCAAGGTTGGCATCGAAAGCTCATGGTCAGAGCTCGAAAGCGCGTTTAGGGAGTTGACCCATCCATCGAAGCGTCACTCATGAAGCGGTTCGTTGAGCCGGGCTGTCAACGTGGGCGGTGTGCGAACGCAATGCTTCCGGCGGCAGAGGAATAGCCAGTATGCCTTCAATCGCGCCACAGATTCCCGAACCCGTCAAGCCCGAGCAGCGCCCACCAGACGCCAGAATCTCCGGTGGAATGGCAGTTCTCTTTGGCGCAATATTGACGCTAATGTGGCTTTGGAAGGGCACCTCCACCGCAACGACGGAAATGCCGGTTCCGTACTCCGTGTTCTTCGATTGGGCAAAGTCAGACAAGTTGACATCTGTCGTCCTAGACGGTGAGGGGGTTGATGGGAAGCTGAAGGCCCCGGAATCAGTCGACGGGAGAGAGCTCCGAACCTTCCACGCGAACCTTGCGCCCAATGACACGAGCCTCTTGCCGTTGTTGCGTGAGAAGGGGGTGCTGATCGAGGTCAAGAACCAACAACAGCCGTTCGGCGTTCAGCTCGCTCTAACCTTTTTGCCTTGGGCACTGATCATTGGTGCGTCGATTTGGATGTCGCGACGCGCCAAGAGCATGTTGGGTGCCGGAGGACCTTTCGCCTCGTTCACGGGCAACAAGGGAAGGAAATTCGACAAGGCGACATCCGTCAAGACGACCTTCGATGACGTTGCTGGTTCGAAGGCTGCGAAAACTGACTTGGCCGAGATTGTGAACTTTCTCAAGGAGCCCGAACGCTTTCGACGCCTTGGCGGCAAGGTTCCACGCGGTGTGTTGTTGGTTGGACCACCGGGTACAGGCAAGACCCTTTTAGCACGGGCTATTGCTGGGGAGTCCGGTGTGCCATTTTACTCGATAAGTGCCTCGGAATTCATCGAGATGTTCGTGGGGCTTGGGGCCGCGCGTGTTCGCGACCTTTTTCGCGAAGCGAAGAAAAACGCGCCCGCTATCGTGTTCATTGATGAAATCGATGCAGTTGGGCGTGCACGCGGCTCTGGCCTCGGTGCGGGGCATGATGAGCGGGAGCAAACGCTAAATCAGCTACTTTCCGAGATGGATGGCTTCGAAAGAAATGACTTGGTAGTGGTCGTTGCTGCCACCAATCGCCCCGATGTACTCGATCCAGCACTGTTGCGGCCCGGCCGATTTGACCGCCGCATTCTAGTCGATCGACCGGAGCTGGCTGCCCGAGTTGCGATTCTAGTGGTTCATTCGAAGGGCATGCCCTTAGGTGATGACGTCAACTTGCAACACGTCGCAGAAAATACCGTTGGCTTCTCAGGCGCCGATCTCGCGAACTTGGTCAATGAGGCGGCGTTGTCGGCAACACGCCAAGCAAGGGACAGCATCCTGAGCGAGGACTTTTCGGCCGCTTTCGACAAGATCGTTCTGGGCGACCCGCGAGAAACCAAATTGGACAGCAAGGAGAAGAACCGAGTTGCGGTTCACGAGTCAGGCCATGCACTAGTCGCTCACTACTCCCCGGACACTGACCCGCCCAATCGAGTCAGCATCATTCCACGGGGTATGGCGTTGGGTGTCACCCAGCAAAGCCCCAGCATCGATCGCCACATCATGGCACAAAGTGAACTCGAGGCGCGCCTCCGTGTCCTCATGGCGGGATATGCGGCCGAGCGCGCGGTGTTAGGCAGCGTCTCAACGGGCGCCGAAAACGATCTCAAGGAGGCAACTCGCCTTGCCACCCACATGGTGGCCCACTACGGCATGAGCGAGCGCCTCGGTCCCGTCTACTACGACCACGATGCTGAGCACGCCTTCTTGGGTCAACGGATTGCGACCGAGAGCGGTACAAGTTCGACAACCATCTCTGTCATCGAGGAGGAGGCGCGCAAACTCCTCGGCCGAGCACTTCGAGAGGCGGGTGACGTCATCGCGGAACAACGGGGCCAGTTCGACGTCTTGGTCGCTGCGCTCCTGGCACATGAGTCGCTCGAGCGTGACGACCTTGCGAAGGTCTTCGCACCACTGAGCAGTTGCCTTGGTGCATAACTCAGTTTCTGGCGATTCGGATCCCAGGTCCGGTTTCAGGATCAGTCCACCCTGTAGCTCTCGGGCATTCCCAGTGCTGCCATCCTGTTCAGGCTCCTGCATCCAACTCTTGATTCTACCCGCTGCCCCTGATGCGTTCGACTTCGCATCGTAGTTCCGATGATGGACTTGCAGCGGTGCGTGGTGTTTTCAACCATGTTGCGCTGGCTATATCCGGACTTCTTGTGCCACCGCTTCGCACTCAGGCCAATTTGTGATCTAGTACTTACCCTTGACGTATTTGGCTTGGCTGCGCTTGAACGCGGTCATAGACAACTCCAAAGTGCGAGAATGAAGTTATCCTGCACGTCGCTGCAAGGTCTATGCACCAAGGTGCCACGAGTGACGTGATGATGCGCTCTGGAGCTACGTCACTTTCTTCCATGGGCAGCAACCGTGCGAGCTCGGTGCTTAGCCCCAGCTCTTGCAGCGTCGCCACGACCACCGCGACGTCCAGGTAGCGAAGGATTGCCTGGGGTTTGCGGAGCCGGGCCGTCTCAATGGCCGGCTCCGCAGTGGCCGCGGTCACGGGCGCTAGGCGTTCGCCAATCCGATTGGCAGAGAACGCGGCTTCGAGATTCTCAAGTTGAACGGGATCCGAGACACGGCCGAGGTTGGCGACAACCCGATGAACGGGTAGTCCGCCTTCGCGGCGGAAGTGCACGCGTCGCGCGTCGCGAGCCACGCCACTTGAAATCCCAAATTGCGGCAATTTTCTACGAAGACGCAGGCAGGTGACGGTGGCATTGGTAACTTCTTCCGCTACTCGAACTCCGCGCACTCCCGATAAGCGCACGTCCGAACCCCGCCAATCTACAAGCCTCCGCCGTGGCGGTCTGAACCAACTTCCGTCATGCACATCCGTAACCCACTTCACAAAGCTGCACAGCCTAGGTCTGGCCCCGATCCAGGCTCGCTGGCTTCACGCAGAACAGCCACATTGCCCCCAAGGCGCTGTTGCAAGGTTCGAAACGACGTGCAAAGTGGTTGAAGGCATCGTGTTGCCATGAAACCAATTTCTATTGACTCGCTTTCCCGCCTCTGTGCGGTCACCTCGCTCGTCACTTCAGTTGTTGCGGCCTGCACCCCCCCGCAGTACTTCACCGGTGAGCCCCATGAACTCGGAGGGGCTACGTCCACTAAACCGCGTGGAGGTGAAAATTCTGGCGGTGAATCGGGTAAATCCTCGAGCGGAACCGATGCCACAACTGGCGGGACCAGCACGACCCGATCGAGCAGCACCTCTGGCTCGGCAGGATCGGTCACCGGTGGGGGCGCTGCACCCACGGGCGGCGGAACAAGCTCGAATCTCGGCGGTTCTGCCATCGTATCAAGTTCCGGTGGTGCCATCGCGGGTGGTGCGAGCGCCGCGGCTGGTAACAGTTCGAATAACGCTGGCGTCGGTGGCACTGGCTCCGTAGGAGGTTCAGGTGCAGGGGCCAAGACCGCCGCGGGGGGCTCCGATTTCGGCGGCACGGGAGCCACCGCTGCAGGCGGTACAACAACAGCTGGCGGTACAAGTTTTGTAGCCGCAGGACGCTCAGGTTCAGGGGGCAAGCCCGTCGCGGGTGGCTCCGATTTCGGCGGTACGGGAGCCACTGCTGCAGGAAGTACGACAACAGCTGGCGGTACAAGTTCCGTAGCCGCAGCTGGCGCCTCCACCGCCGCAGCCGGCACGAGTACGGGTGGGGCGGCAACGGACCCCGATTTGGTGCTTTGGTACAAGTTCGACGATACCGCAGGCCCCGCAGTGCTCGACTCTTCAGGGAATGGTCGCAATGGGAAGTTGGAGACACTCGGTGCCGGTACCGCGGAGTACTCCACCACGCATCAAGTGGGCACCGGAGCGCTCGATCTGTCGAGCAACAGTGCAACAGTCGGGGCGTACGTGGACATGCCGTCGAGCTTGCAAACCATGGGCGCAACTTCGGCACTCACGATAGCAACGTGGGTGCAGCTCAAGGCAAACCCAACAGCTTGGCAGCGCGTTTTTGACTTTGGCGTTTATGGCGCCGAAACTTCATACATTTTCCTGACGCCCATGCACAATCGTTCAACTCCAAATGCGCCCCGGTTCGCCATGTCGGCGTCCGCCAAAGAGAACGAACAGGGAATCGTCATGACAACCCCAGAGGTACTCACCACCGGGGTCTGGCATCACTTCGTCGTCGTACTGGCCGCACCTGCAACTTACACGGGAAAGCTTTTCATCGACAATGTACTGGTTGGCACGAACTCGGCGATGACTTTGCATCCGTCCGATCTTGGCGCTACCTCCGACAATTGGCTGGGCCGCTCTCAATACCCGGGGGACAGCCTCTTCAATGGATACCTGGATGACTTTAGGGTCTACAAGCGGGCCCTAACTGCATCCGAAATCGCTACGCTCTACGCCTTCCGGTAGCGGTATCGTCGCCCTCCGGGAGCCCGCGGGACGACGACGCCCTTTTTGCGCCAAGTCTAACAAGGTGGCCAGAACGACTGAGCGCTTCCAAAGCGAAGCTTTCCCGCTCGGTCACCTGTCGACTGTTCGCTGGACACCAGCACTCCTATTCGAGGAAGTACTCATTCCCAGTCGGGCGCGGCTACCACTTACATCCTGAACACCGTCCTGTGGTAGAGTCTGCGCCGTCATGACTCGAACCCAGGCATCGCACATTGGCACGATTATCGCGGGATACGGTCTTGGCGTGCTGCTCACTCTCAGCTGCGGTAGGTCAGACAAGGCCAAAGCTTCGAACGATGCGGGCGGCGCAGATGCAGGAAGCGGATCCGACTTTCCTAATATCGTCGTTCCGGATGTCCGCAAGGAACAGATTGGCGACAACGTGTTCGATGAGAGCCGTGTTCAGTCATACTACCTCACCCTCTCGGATGCAGAGTACGCCAAACTGATGGACTTCTCGACGCTCCTGAAGAACCAGTGGGAAGTCAACGACGATCGATACGTCGAGGCCTCGGTCAAGGTGGGCGACGTCGAGCTGCCCTCGATTGCGCTTCGCTTCAAGGGCAACTACTCGATCTGGGGATGCGTGGATTTCGCCACCAAGAAGCGAATCGAACGGATCGAACCGTTTTTCGGTGGCATTGATGTCTGCCAGCGTTTCTCACTCAAGCTCGACTTCGATCGGTACGTCGATCGCTTCCGGTTGGATGGTTTGAAGAAGCTGAATCTACACGCGATGGCTGCCGATCCGAGCATGCTCCGGGAACGGCTCGGCTACTCGCTGTTTCGAGACATGGATATCCTTGCTCCGCGCGCAGTGCACGCCCGCGTGTTCATCAATGGAGAGTACCAAGGGCTGTTCGCCGTGGTGGAAGAGGTTGACGGTAGGTTCGCTGCCAAACGGTTCCCCACCACCGGTGATGGCAATCTGTTCCGGGATCTCTGGCCGTCTACCACGGACGCTTCCGCGAACACCGTGATGGCCGCCCTCAGGACCAACGAGGATCCCGCAATCGCGGACGTGTCGGATTTCTTGGCCTTCAAGAACTTTGTTGCGAGCTCCACCAAGGCCGACTTCGCAACCAAAGTGGCACCGTACGTCGACCTCGACTACCTCGCACGCTACATCGTCGTCGATCGCGGGATAAACAACTTCGATGGCGCGTTGGCATTCTACTTCGGCGCTGGCTGGGGACCGAATAGCGGAAACCACTTCTGGTACGACGTTGGGGCGGGACGCTTCGCGCTCATTCCCTGGGATTTCGACAAGACGTTTTGGTATCCAGAACCCAATTATTGGTCTGACAATGCGCCCAACGGCAAGAACATCGTTCCGAATTGGAATGTCATCTCCAACAGCTGCGATGGCCACACCGTCTATTTCGATGCTGTGACCGTCGCCAATGGTGTTAGGACGGAGGGGAGCTACGGCGTTCGGGAGATGGACTGCGATCCATTCTTGAAGCTGCTGCGCGGAGCAATCTACGACCGGCAGAAAGCGATTGCCGACGCGTTCATTGCCGGGCCTTTTTCCGAACAGAGCGTGGCGACCAAGCTTGACGTGTGGCGCGCCCAGATCGCGGACGCCGTGAGTGAAGATCAGAAGGTTGACAGCGCCAAGTGGCAGAGCGCGGTTGACGACCTTCAGGCAAAGTTGCCCAATCTCCAGGAAAACCTAAGCTTGATGATGAGCGGATTGATCAACGAGTAGGGCACACTGATGGCTTGGCCCTGAAGCCTCCCCTCAAATTTTCCCGAAGATCTTGCAGCATATGGCTTGCTGACGAACGATGCGACCGAAGGCTTCCATTGGCGGCCGGGCCCTGCTTCCCGGCATCGGGTGCGAGGAGCTAAGCTCGTGGCCCGCCAAATCCTGGCGGGCCAATGATGACGGCCGACCGCGCTATCAGGTTGCGCGGTGGCCAGGGTTAGTCAGTAGAGCCGTGCTCTCGAGGAGCGAGACTCAGGTCCGCTTCGATCACCTCGCCGGTTGCGATCGCCGCCGCGATCGGCGGCGGAGAAGAGCGAGGCCTGCGAACAGCGCGACGCCCGAGGCCCAGGAGGGCTTGCCGGTGGCCTTGCCCGGAAGTACGCAACCACAGCTGCTCTCCGACGGCGAAGCGGAGTCCCCAGTGGCTCCGCCCGCGGCTTGACGGGTGCCGCCCGTCGAGGAATTTGACGTTCCGCCGCTCGGTTGTCCCCCGCGAGCACCCTGCGCATTGGTCCCGCCAGCGGCGTTTCCTCCAGTGCTCACTAGCCCGCCGGTGTTCGCGCTCCCGCCGGTGTTCGCGCTCCCGCCAGTGTCAACGCTCCCGCCGGTGTTGGATCTCCCGCCGGAGCTGGACCTCCCGCCGGTGTTGGCGCTTCCACCGGTGTTTTGAGCACCTCCCAGGTTCGGACCTCCGGCGCCGCCGCTGCTTACCGAAGAAGTTCCGCCACGAGCCGCGCCTCCGCCAACCCCGCCACCACTGGCGCCACCCTGGGCGGTGCCGCCTCCAACACCTCCCGCTCCGCCGGTTCCCCCGGGATTGGTCGTCCCCGACCCGACGAACTGCCACCAGTTGAAATTGAGGAGGCTGCCCGAGCCACCCGTAAACACGAAGAAGAGGTCGTGCACGGCGCTGGCGCCGCTGATGGCACACGATTGGGTGGCCCAGGTCTGAGTGCCGCCCGTGCTCGTGATCGCACAGGTTCCAACGAGTGTGCCGGTTTGACTGTCGAGGCGGACTTCGATTTTGCTGTTGCTCGCGGTCGTGGCGACCCTTAGGTCCACGGAGGTGGCGCCGGCGCCAAAGTCGGCCCCCTTTACCTTGATGTAGTCGCCATTCTCAATGGAGGTCACATCGATCCCGCCCTCGCTGCAAGTCTCGGTCCTCACATCCCAAGCCCAAGCGATGGTTTCAGCCTCCGTTTTCACGTACGGGTCGAGCGTTCCGACCTGAGCCGGGCCCGTCTCGCTCCAGAAAGGCAGTTTGGAGATCGTGCCGTCCGCATTGTACGTGAACTTCTCCACCGAGACCGAACGCATCTCCTTATTTCGCGCACCTGTGCGCTTTTCCTGCAATCTCCAGTTGAACCCAAAGACGTAAGAGCTCCCCTTGAACTCGATGATCCCTGGATGGTTTCCGTTCGCCTGCGAGTTCCCGTCCATGATCGAGTTCTTGTACGTCCACGGCCCCGTGGGAGATGTGCTCATCGCATAGCCAATGCCCTCAGGACAACACGTGGAGGCGAACGCGAGGTAGTAGTTGTCGCCTCGCCGGTAGAACCATGGGCCCTCTTGATAGGTCTGGAGCTTGGCAATCTTCGTGAAAGTGCCGGAGTAGGAAATCATATCCGTGTTCAGCTTGACGTAGTAGCAATTGGGGTTTCCCCAATAAAGATAGGCTTGCCCGTCATTGTCGATGAACACTGTCGGATCGATGTCGTCACTGGTGCCCGTGCTGACTAGACCCTTGCCGAGCGCATCCTTGAAGGGGCCGAAGGGGCTGTCGGCGACGGCGACAGCGATGGTCCTCGCGCCGCTAGTGCTTACGATCGGCGCGTACAGGTAGAACTTGCCGTTCCTCTCGACCACTTGCGGCGCCCAGGCACCGTTGTCCTGAGCCCACGAGAATGTCTTATTGGGGGCTTTCGTCCCAGCGATGATCCCGTGGTCGGTCCAGTTGGCCATGTCCGTCGACGTGTACAACATCCAGTTGTACATGTTGAAGTTGCCGAGTGCGGTGGAGGTGTCCTCGTCATGACTGGTGTACAGGTACACGGTGTCCTTGTAGACCATCGGTGCCGGATCGGCGGTGTACTTGGTTTGAACGACCGGGTTGTCAGCGAAGCTCACTCCAGTCCAACAAAGCCCAAGCGATCCCCACAGCAAGCCAAACAGGTAGTTCTGTGCAATCTTCATTTCCATTCTCCGAATCTCAACTGCGATGACGAGCGCCACCCTGGCCGAGCCCGCTTCACGTCCTAGCCTCGGTCTGCACGGCGTTACTCACTTGGCGGTTACCCCCACGTCGGTTCGGTCGTACTTGACGGGCGGCAATGAAGAAACTGTGACCGTGTTGCGTTCTTCGGGTCATGACTACGTCTCGGTAATTGGGCACACAGAAGACTGTCCGCAGCGCGCGATCCGTGGAAGGAATTGTGCGACGGGTGACGTTTTGTTGTCGCCGCAACGACTCACGGCTCGAGCGCAGCGTCGAGGCGCAACCGCGACAAATTCTGCGACGTATCGACCGACCGGTAAAGGAGGCGATTCCACAGAATAGCGATCGGAAAGCGACCCAATTGCACGGAAAGAATTCCGCAGTGCCACAACGTTTGGTTCGCCACCCGATCATCGCGTGGCATCGCCCACCGCCAGTCGGCTTCCCATCGGCCGCGCCTGCGCTTGGTCGACCGCGCCTTCTGGATTGGCAGAAAAATCCAGATAACCCTAGGAATCCTGGATCTGGATGGATACAAAGTGGGTCGGGTCAGGTTACCGGACCCACTCGATGGCCAAGTACAAACCCTACGACTTGAACCAGACGAAGATGGCTATGGCAGAGGGTTATTGCGGGAAAGCGCGCCCGGGTTTGGTCGGTATCAAGCAGGCGGTTTGATGTGTTGGTTGATGCATCGTGACTTCGGCCCTTCACATTCGTCACGGGGGTGGTTACGGGATTGGAACGATCCTCATCGAGACCCACCCCGTCACTGGAGTGCCCTCGTGGTCACCAATGGGTCTGAAGCGAAGGCTTTCCAGCCGTGGACCGAGACGCCGGCTTGATTGTGGTTCTCTTGGCCGCCGAATACCAAATGTCGCGAAAGACAGTGTTGACCCGAGAGCTGGGCAAAGCTGTGCAGCCCCTTGAAGAAACCCGAATTGAGCGTAGCTCCGGATTTGATCTCGATGGCGTGAAGGTTCCCCCCGTCTTGAATCAAGAGGTCGACTTCGTTGCCTTGGTGATCTCGGAAGAAATACAGATCTGGGACGAGGCCGCGGTTTGCTCGAGCCTTGAGCACTTCCATGACTACCCAATTCTCGAAGATGGCTCCGCGCAGCGCGTGGGTCGAGAGTTGTGACGCATCCCGTATGCCAAGGAGCCAGCAAAGCAGTCCCGTGTCGACGAAGTAGAGCTTGGGGGTTTTGACGATCCGCTTGCCGAAGTTCTCATGCCATGGCGCTAGCCGAACGACGACGTACGAGGCCTCAAATACGTCCAGCCACGTTTTTGCCGTATTGTGACTCACTGACGCATCGGCCCCAAGCGATGAATGATTCAAGAGCTGGCCTGCACGTCCGGCACAAAGACGCACGAAACGGGAGAACGCTGCGACATCACGCAACTCGAGAATTTCCCGAACGTCGCGTTCCAGGTAAGTCGCAACGTATTGGGACATGAACACGCCGACGGGGATTTGTCGATCCAGCTTTGGTGGATAGAGTCCGTCATGCAATAGCTCGTCGATGGGTGGTGGGGCGTCACCGAACCATTCCTTGGTTCCAAAGGGGAGAAGCTGCAGCAGGCCAACTCGACCGGATAAACTCTGGGTGATCCGCGAGCGCAATCCAAACTGGCGTGAACCAGTGAGGATCCAACGCCCCGGAACCGGTGCGTCGTCGACAACCTGTTGCAGGTACGAGAACAGCGCGGGGAAGCGCTGTGCCTCGTCGAAGATGGCACCAGTCGGATAGCGAGCGAGAAAGCCTCTCGGATCGGCTTCGGCGCCCCACAACACATCGGGATTCTCGAGCGAGACGTAAGGCTTATCTGGTGCAAAACTTCGCGCGAGAGTCGTCTTGCCTGACTGTCGCGGTCCGGTAATAGCCAACACCGGGAAGTACCGAGCGAGCTCGATGAGTTGGCTTGCTGCAGCACGCGGACGCATGGCCTGATCTTGACCGGATTCGTGATAATTGTAAGTAGAACTTACAATTATCACGCTACGACCAGCTGGCTGGTTCTCCCGATCATGTCAGAAGTGTCCGCAATTATTCTGATTTGTGTCCCCAGTGTCCCTGATTTCCGCAGGCCAGCGGGCTGTCTTTTCCAGGGTCGCGGTCCTGTGACCGTCAGCTGCGACCTGCACCGAAATCACTCCGGTCCGTTGAGACCCAACAGGGTACGGCTCTTGGTGATTTGGTTGGTGCGTCGCAATTGCGACTACGGCAGGCACTGATTGCTGACGCACCGGGCTGCCGGGGGTAGCGGGCAGTCGGTGACGTTGTTGCAGCCGCAAATCCGATGGCTGCTATCGGTTGGATCGGTGACCCATACAATACCGGAACTGTTCGACGGACACGCGAGAAGTATGGTGCCCAAGCAGCTGCAGGTGCCTCCCCCGGCAACAGCTTTGCATCCGGCATAAGCAGCGCTACTACAACTGGCGCTGCAACCTGCGCATTTCCCACCGTTGTATCCACAAACACCCAGGGTACCGCCAGTAACGCACGTGGTGCCATTGCAGCAACCCTGGTTGCAGAAAACGGTTTCTCCGTCGCACTTCACCGAGCATTTGTGCGTCGTCGGATCGCAGGCCGTGTACGTGGGGCAATCCGCCGATGTGCTGCATCCGCAGGCGCCGCCGACACATTGATGTCCGGCGGATTGGGCCGCGCAATCCGTGCAGCTCGAGCCGCAGCTGGTGGGCTTGGTTCCTGCTTGGCAGGCGCCATCCTGACAGCAGCCACCGTTCTTGCAGTCACTGATAGTTGTGCACGCATTCGTGCATTTCTGGTTCTTGCAGCTGCTATATGTGGCGCAGCTCTGGCAGATGCTAGTGGCAGGGCCGCAGGCGCTGTTTGAGGTGCCGTCTTGGCAATTGGTACCATCGCAACAGCCGCCCATGCAGGTGAGACCACCAACGCAAGCCGCAGTGCACTCGTGGGTGGTGGGGTTGCAGGCCTTACCATCCGGACAGTTGCAGACCAACGTGCCGCCGCAGCCATCCGGTGCGGTACCGCATGGGATGCCGACTTGCGCGCAAGTCAGACGCAGGCAAGAGCCGCCAACGCCCGGCATGCTGGAGCCACTCGCGCCAGCCATCGGCAGCGTTCCAGCTTGGCCGGCTGCGGACGATTTGCCTGCGTGACCTGATACCCCAGCGCCACTGGTCATGGCTGTGCTGCCCGCGTTGTTCATGGCGCCCGAGGTGCCGCCCATGCCTATGGAACCGCCCATGCCTATGGAACCACCGGTGCCTATGGAACCGCCAATACCAGTGGCTCCGCCAGCCGCGTCGGTGCCGCCAATTGAGCCTGCGCCAGCCGCCTCTGTGATGCCGCCCATGGCGGGTGCCCCTGCGGCCGTGTTGGTGGTACCGCCATCGCTGCTTCCAATTACGTTCGCGGTGCCCGCCTGACTCGTGCTGCTTGGCCTTCCGGAGCTACCACTGGACGTGGATTGCCCGCCCTTCGAGGAACCACCAATCGAGGATTTGCCGCCTTCGGAAACCAACTGCCCCTCTGGGTTGTCGAGAATGCCGTTACAGCCCGCGACCAGGACCAATGCTACCAGAAGCTGCCTTGCGACCAGATTGAACTGCTTGCTGCGCATCAGAAAGTCCCCTTCACGACAATGCCACCCGATGTCATTCCGACTTGCGGCCCCGGCGTTTCCGTATGGCGCGGTGCGGTAAGCCAGAGCGTTGCACCCCCAGCCAAACCCACCGCTCCCACGATGAATGCTACCGTCGAGACGTTGCCGCGCGCCCGTGCCTCGGATCTCAGATCGACACCTTGCGGATCGCTACAGCTGGAACCGTTGCAGTGCTGCTCGGCTTCATCATGCTTCGACTTCGACATCAGACCGAATACGCTACCAACTACAACACCGGCAACACCGACACCTCCAGCCACTAGAGCAATGGTCTTTGCCGTCCCCAGTTCTGCCCACATAGAGCGCTCGTTGGGCGCAGCCGGCACGACCGTACCCGTTGTGACAAGCGCGACAGGCGCTAAGGCTGGAGTCGGCGTTGGGGCTTGGGTCGGTTCTGCGAGCGCTTCGAGCGCAGGCACTTCGACCCGAACTGTCTCGCCCTTCTTCTGGACTAAAATCGTGGTTTCCCAAGCTTGGTGCCCCGGGGCACTCGCCTTTACGATATGGGAGCCCAAGTCCGCGGGAATGGCCTCACCCCACTGCGCCTGACCCACTGGCGCCCCGTCACGCGTCACTTCGATACTCGAGATCTGGTCGCCACCGATTACGGTAATCACGACCTTCGGGACCTGCGGAGCGAGGGCGTTTGCGCGCGTGCGTGCCTCCGCCTCGCGCCCAGCATGACCGCTGCGATTCGCCGCAGCGGCAGCGTTGAGAAACGTGCTCCACGCCGTGGCGATGCGACCCTGCTTTTCGTAGCAATCCGCTAGATTGAGCAGAGTACCGCTATGGCCAACGATGTGCGCACTCTCTTCGAACTTGGGGCAGGCCTCTGGGTAGTTGTGGGCCTTCATCAGACGCTTGCCCTGATCGAAGAGCGCCTGTGCAGTGGCGCTATCCGTGCTGCTTGGTTCTGCCACGGCTTGCGTCGTCATGCCGATGACTAGGAGTAGTGACAAACCAATGTGCCCCAGGAGGACTTTTGTGTTCATAGCGATGACTCACTGCATGTAGTCGTAATTGGCGTTGGCTGCGGGTCGAGAGTGCTGTGGTCGCGTCGTCGAACCCATTGGTTTCGCCGAAGGGATCTTTGGCGCATTCGGCGCTAAATCCACGACAATGGAAGGCGCGGGGCTCGCGTTACTTGGCGACAAGGACGACGCTGGTGGCGGAGCGACCGGCGTCGCGACAATACTGGGACTAGGTGGCGGCGGCGCAAATGTCGACGCCGCGACCTGGGCGTGCGACGCTGAGTGGGACTTCATGTAGCCGGAGACAGCGAACCCAAGTGCCGCTACGACGGCAAATCCACCGACCGCGAGCCACTTCTTCCTTCCAGCTGACGGCGGCGCCGTATGCCCCCAAGCCACTTCGGTTGGGACAGGGGAAACTTGCGGATTGTTGTCATCGGACGACGGCGGCAACTCCATTGCGCTTACGGAAAGACCCGCGCTCTGGATGATCCCCTTGACGCGCTCGACCGAGACACGGGCACGTTTGGGTCCGAACGGCGCCAAAGCCACGGCAAGTTGAGCTACATTGCGATAACGATTCTCACGGTCCTTTTCCAAACACTTGGCGATAATCTGCTCGAGCAATTCAGGCGCGTCAGGCCGAAAGCGTCGAATTTTTGGCGTCGGTTCGTTCACTATCTTGAGACACAACTCTGGAAGTGTCTCACCAACGAAGGGCGGTCGTCCGCCCGTCAATTCGAAGAGAACGGCGCCAAGCGACCAGATATCCGTGCGCGCGTCGACATTTCGCGATGATTGAAGTTGCTCCGGCGACATGTAGAACGGAGAACCCATGACGGCCGTCGTCCCCGTCATGCCCATGCCAGGGCCGGACAGTAGGGATTGCTTCACTTTGGATATTCCGAAGTCGAGCACTTTGACGGACAAGACTCCATCGGCGCGCCGAACGCAGAACAAGTTGGCCGGCTTTAGATCCCGATGCACGATCCCGAGACTGTGAGCCTCGGCGATGGCTTCACAGGCTTGTAGGACGAACTCGACAGCCTGTTCAATCGGCAGAACCCCACGCTGAGCCAACCAGCTACTCAAGTCTCCGCCTTCGAGGTACTCCATGACCAAGTACGTGGCCCCGCTCTCGAGTATGTCGACGTCGATGACTCGCGCTACGTGATCGCTCTTGATCTTGACCGCCGCGCGCGCTTCACGCGCAAACCGCGCGACAGCTTCCGAGTTATTGAGAGTCTCCGGCAATAGAAACTTGATCGCCACTCGCTCATCGAGCAGAAGATGGTGCGCCGCGACGACGACTCCCATTCCACCCGCGCCCAAGACCCTCTCAATACGATACTTTCCGGCAAGAACTTCGCCTTCCTTCACGCCTTCGATGAGTTGAGAACCGAATTGCATTTCGTCCCGGCGCCAAACCCCAGAGTATCGCAGGCATTGAGCGTGGCGTTCTTGGGCACAATCTCTGATGGTGGCACGAGCTTGTCAATCACCAGTCACTTAGCAGCCGTTTCTGTTCACGATCGCTTGGATCCCCGTCTGCATCATGCTGTGTCCTAGCGAAGACACCCAATTCTCCCCAGTTACCGGGCACTTCCATTCGTGCACCATCGACGGAAGTAGCGCTGCGAGTTACAAGCGGAACCGGCCAACGCAAGAATCCAAACGGGGGAGCCATCACATACACTGCATACAGCCCCAAAAACCAACTGTGGTCCCAGGACTAGAATGCCACTCGTCGGAATCGTGTGTCCACTTCGACCCGGGGGCTTGAACGCGACTGCGGCTAGCTGCGCGTGTCCACCACGACCGCTACCGCGACCAGTTCGTTACCGGACAGGTAGCGGCCTCGAGCCACGTGTTCACGAACGCGAGCCGCTGCGGCATAAATGCCTTCAAGGTGGCGATGCCGTCCAGGTGGTCTTGGTTCGTGTGGAGCGTGTTCGGAGCGTGCGCTACGGCATCGGCAATCTGCGTGGCCTAGGTGTCAAGGTCGTTCGTCATCAAGACCACGTCATAGGTATCGCGGGCCAATTCGCGATGAAGGACGGATTGCCCCCGCTGATGCCCGGCTATCAAGTGCGGATCCTCGACGGCAACCATCTTGCTGCAACTGAACGGCGGCTCAAGGTTCTCAATCGGAGCTAAGCTGGTCCATTGCCGGGTCACTCCTTGGTCGTTCTGTCGCAGCAGACCCACCAGTTGAAGTCACAATCAACCCTCCGGCGCCGGCCCCGACCGCGACGGGCGCGCCAGCCGCTCCTGCCAGAACTCCGCCAGTCGAAGCTGGTCCACCCGCGCCAAAATGCCAGCTGAGCCTGCTCTTTCGCCGGTCACGCCTGCAGCGCCGGCCGTCGTCGCAATTGCGGCGCCGCTCTGCCCTGCGCTGCTGGATGACGCTCCCGCGCTACTCACACCACCATTCTCTGACACTGCTCCACCCGTGGTCGTAGCGCCCGCGATGCTCGACGGATGACCCGCCCCGCCGCCGAAGGATCCCTTGTCAACAGGACGACTTGGAACGTCATCGCTGGCACAGCCGGCGGCAATTGCCGTCAGAATCCCGAGAGTCACCGCACCCGGTTTGAGTCGCATTTGCTTCGTCTTCCACTGCTTCTTTGGTTGTTCGCGCCGCGCAAACGGCCGTCGGCGTAGCCGGCATCGTCTCCGCCCCGAGTCAGACTCGAGGCGGGACGATTCGTCACTGTCGTTCGTCTCCCAGTACTATTCGCTCACTGCGCCTTCGTACGCGCCGATGTCAGGTGTCGCGTCGCGTGCCACACCCAAGAGATCTACGGTTGGCGCCCCGGTAGCCGTGCCGGCATTCAACGCGAGTGAACCAGTCTTGAGCCTGAGGTCACCGGTGGCTGCGTCGACGAATAGCGGGTTGCTACCGGAATTGCCAGTTCCGACGAGATTACTTCCGGTGTTGATGGTGTAGGTCGCCGTCGTAAGACCTCCATTCACTTCATCTGGCGTGTTCTGCCATAGAATCGAGTTCAGGAGCGTCAATTGGGAAGTGACTGCCCGGTTGAATACGGCCCCACCGATTGAACTGGCATTGCGTGCGATGGTGCTATTGACGACCTTGAGCTTGGTGTTGTCGTAGAGATAGATCGCGCCACCGCCTTCAGTGCCAGAGGTGTTGCCATAGAACACGGAATTGGTGATGGTCGACAGGGTGGGACCATTGAGATACACGGCGCCAGCGTAGCTGGTTGCGGAATTTCCCGTAAATGTGCACAGCTGAGCGGTCAATGACGCTGCGGCGTTGGCTCCACCGTATTGTGTCGCAGTGTTTGAGCCGAAAGCACTTCGTGTAATACTGAACGACGCCGGCGTCGACGCCTCGCCATACATGGCTGCACCCACGGCAGCGGAGTTGTTCGAGAATGCTGAGCTCTCCACTGCGATTGCAGAACCAGACGGAACGCTAATCGCTCCGCCAACACTCGCAGAATTGCCGACGAAAGTGCTGTTCACGACGCGTGCACCCGTTCCAATCAAATGAATGCCACCGCCTAGGTAGCCCGAGTTCGTATCGAAGTGACAATGTGCGACGGTGGCGTTCTGACTGTTGAGATAGGCTCCTCCACCATATGCTGACCCGCTGGCACTATTGATGGCTACAGTCGTATCCTGAAGCAGGAGACTCGTCCCGGTGTTGTAGATCCCTGCGCCACCCGTATTCGACCCGGCCGCAGTCACTTGGTTCTTCGTTATCACGCAATTGCGGACGGTGAATAGCGGAGCAATGTTGTAGACGCCGCCTCCGTAGCCATTGCCCCCCGTGATCGTGAAGCCATCAATCGTTGCCCCTTCAGCACCAGTTACGACATGATTGCTGTTGTCCGTGGCGTCTCCCGTAACGCCAATATCCCCGCTCAAAGTCGTAGCATTTTTGGCAAAATCTCGCTGAGCCAGGCTGGTCTCCGTGCCGAAGAATCCACCGAACACGCGAATGTTCGACCGCAGAATGATACTCACCGTGCGCACGGTGCTAGAAGTTGGTTTGTAGGTGCCAGCAACCACCCACACGTCGCAGCCACCTTGTTCCTGAGCCTTGTCAATCCCTGACTGTACGGTAGCTCTTGCCGTAGCCCACGTATTGCCTTCATTCCAGTCGTTGCCGCCGTTGGCATTGACGTAGATGGTACAGCTCGGAGTCACGCTACCGCTGCCCGCCGCACCAATATCGTTTGCCGTGCCAGCGGCACCGGGGGTTGCCATGCCACCCGTTCCAGCAGCCGCCTTGCCCGCCGCACCCGCGACGTTCAAAGTGCCACCCGTCGTACTATTACCGCCCTTGCTCGTCACGCCCGCCGTCGAGGCAACGCCACCCGCCGTCGAAGCAACGCCACCCGCCGTCGAGGCAACGCCACCCGCCGTCGAGGCAACGCCACCCGCCGTCGAGGCAACGCCACCCACCGACGTTGCACCACCGGTTCCCGTTGCGGTCGTTCCTGCGGTATTCACAGCAGCGCCACCCGTTGAGCTCCCACCGGCAACACCGGTGTTGCCCGCGGCGGAGCTGCTCGCGCCTGCGACGCCCGTCGTTCCCGCGACAACACCTGTCGTGGCACTTTGACCCGCCGCAACCGTTGTCCCGCCACTGCTCGTCGCGGTTCCGCCCTTGCTCGTCGCGCCAGCGCTAGAGTTCGTCTTTCCCGCACTTCCGCCCGAAGAATTTTGGTCTTGAGGGCGGTTCGGCGTGGCATCGTCGGCGCAGCCTGCGATGCTTGCAGCCAACAGTCCCAACGTCATTGCGCCAATCTGAAATCGATAGTTCATAACTTCCTTACGCGTCTCAAATCGTTTCGTTCTTGCAGGAAGAGACTCACGCATCCCCTCACCGCCCCGAGTCAGACTCGAGGCGGGACGATTCGTTACCATCGTTCGTTTCCCAGTCCTACTCGCTCGCCGCACCTTCGTATGCGCCGAGATCCGGCGTCGCGTCGCGAGCGGCGCCCAGAAGGTCCACCGTTGGTGCGCCGTCGGTGATACCCGCGTTCAGCGCAGGAGAGCCAGTCTTGAGACGGAGATCGCCGGTGGCTGCCGCGACGAATAGGGGATCGGCGCCGGAGTTGCCGACGCCGGAGAAGTAGTTGCCGGTGTTGATGGTGTAGGTCGAGACGATGGTGCCGCCGCTGACCTCGTCAGGCAGATTCTGCCACAAAATCGAGTTAAGGAGAGTCAGCTGCGAATTCGCAGCCACATTGAACACGGCCCCGCCGACAGAGCTCTTGTTCCGCCCAACTGTTGAGTTGATAAGCTTCAGTTTTGCGTTGGCCAACAGGTAGAGGGCTCCGCCACCTTCAGCCCCAGAGGTATTGCCGTAGAAGACGGAATTGGTGATGGTCGACTGCGCAGTACCATTGAGGCACACACCACCGGCGTAATTGGTTGCGGCATTCGTTGTGAAGCTGCAGCGATCGGCAGCGAGAGCATGAGCGATGATCGCACCGCCATAAGTCCCAGCAGTATTGCCCGTGAAACTGCAGTCGTTGGCTGTCACATCAAGATAGGTCACGCTCCCAATCGCGCCGCCAAACGTAGTCGCCGCATTGTCAACGAACTGGCAATTGGACAGTCCGAGTGTCGCTAAATTTGCATCGATGTAGAGTCGTCCTATTGCTCCTCCGCTCGTGCCAGCAGTATTGCCCGAGAAGGTGCAGTTATTGAAACTGTAACTCCCGCCAGCGTATGACAATGCGATAGCGCCACCAACCGACGTGGCCTTGTTGTTCTTGAATTCACAATTGGATACATTCGCTGTTCCGCTTGCGGAAATTGCTGCCCCGTTACTTCCGCTGTTGCCGACAAATGAGCATTGCAGTACCTGCGAATTTGCGCCGGATATGTTGAGTGCGCTGCCCGGCAACATGTTCGTGAAGGTACTGTGATAAATAATCTGCCGAGCCCCGGACGTCGAGACCCCCGCCCCATTGTTGCTTACGACGCTGTCCCTAAAGACGAAATCTGTGCCGGTGTTGTAGACGGCGAAGCGGCTTGGCGAATTGGCAAAAATGCTGCAATTACTGATCGTGAAGCGGGCGCCAGTGTTGTACACGGCCGACCCACCCGTGCTCAGCCCGGACCCTCCCCCCGTAATCGCAAACCCGTCCAGGGTTGCCCCTTCACCACCCGTCACGACGCTATCGCTATTATCCGTCGCGCTTCCGGCTGAACCAATGTCGCCGCTCAGCGTCGTCACGTTGTTCGTGTAGTCGCGCTGGTCAAAGCTGCTCTCGGTGCCAACAAATCCACCGTAGACGCGGATATTCTTGCGCAGGATGATGCTAATCGTTCGGACGGTACTTGTGGTCGGCTTGTACGTCCCTTTCGCAACCCAAACGTCGCAGCCACCCTGTTGGTCGGCTTTGTCGATGCCAGCCTGCATCGTGGCCTTAGCCGCGGACCAGCTGGTTCCATCGTTAAAGTCGTCACCAGTAGTACCATTCACGTAGGTGTAGCAAGTTGGCGTGTACGCCGGAGCTCCCGCAATTCCGAGGAATCCACCCACACCCAGTTCACCGCCGGTACCAGTCGTCCCACCCGTCGCAGCTTTCCCACCCGTTGACGGCGCGCCGCCAGTGGCCGCTTTACCCGCTGTACCTCCCACAGTCGCAGCGCCACCCATCGTACTATTGCCGCCCTTGCTCGTCCCGGTTGCACCCGCGGTGCCGCCCTTGCTCGTCGCACCCGCCGTCGAGGTGGCGCCGCCGGTTCCTGTCGCGGTCGTTCCCGCGGTACTCGCTACAACGCCACCCGTAGAACTCGCGCCACCAACACCCGTGCTACCCGCAGCAGAATTGCTTGCGCCGCCGACACCCGTCGTAGCAGTTACAGCGCCCGCCGCAGCCGTCAGGGCACCTGCCGCGGCCGTGGTTCCACCGCTACTCGTTGTGACAGTTCCGCCAACACTTGTCGTCGTGGTGCCACCCTTGCTCGTCGCGCCAGCGCTAGTGTTCGTTTTTCCGGCGCTGCCGCCCGTGGTTTTCTGATCTTCGGGGCGATTCGGCGTGTTGTCGTCGGCGCAGCCAGCGATGCTTGCCGCCAAGATCCCCAAAGACATCGCACCAATTTGAAGACGAGTTCTCATTGCTTTTTGCTGCTCCTCGAAACGTTGCGTTACCAAATTGCCCGGGCGCTCGCGCCAAAGGCTGAACCTGTTGTAAAGGGCGCTACCCAGAGCGCCGATTGCGTTTCACCGCTGGGGGCCGTAGCGATGAGGATGATGCCGCCAAGAAAGAGTGCGCCACCGGCGCCGGCGACGATCCAGCCAACGCGATTGTGCGAGATGGCATCATCGTGGTCGACCTTTGCGGCGTCGTAGTCGGACTGGGTGACGCCAGGGGCTCCCATTCGATTCTTTGTGGCGGTGACGTCGCTTGCAGCCTTGGCGGCAAAGTAGGCGCCGGTACCGCCACCTACAAGACCGATGCCACCGAGGGCGTAGCCAATCACGCGCTGCAATGTACCGGCAGAGGAGTGTGTGAAGGGGCGCGCGGGCGCGGGGGGCATGGTCAGGGGCGAGATGACAACCGTGGGGGCAAGCGCGGGCGTGGGGGCGGTCACTGCGGGCGCAGCTGCAGCTGGGGCTGTGACACTGGGTGAGCTCGGAACGAGCGATATTTCCAGCTCGATCTGCGACCGCGCCTGGACCGGGACCTCGCGCGTAACGGTGGAGTAACCGTCGAGATACGCGACCACGCTGTGGCTCCCTGCTACCAACAACAAAGGCTCGGAAGACGAACCTAGAGCGACCGTTCTACCGTCGATTTGAATACTGGCGGTCGTGGGCGTTAAGCGGAGCATGAGGCTTCCAATGCGCGCGCGTTGGCGCTCGAGCTCGCGGCGCACTTCGACTTGACGATCCTTCGCAATCTGCGCGCCGCCTTGGCTCAAGTACTTCTCATAGGCGGCAACGGCTTCGACCGGGCGCCCCAAGGCCGCGTTCACCTGCCCGATGTTGTAGAGGACCGCATAGGCGGGCGAGAGTGCGTAGGCTTGTTCAAACTTCTGCGACGCCTCGTCGAAACGCTGCTCTTCGTAGGCGCTGACGGCAGTGTTGAAGAGCTCGCGGGCTCGGGCTTTCGGATCGTCCTGGGCCAAGGCCTGCCCCGCCAGCAGCATGGGTAGAAGAGCAAGTAGACAGACTACGCGGTAGAACTTCATTGAAGCTTTCATCGGGGAACTGAGCAGGGACCGTGCCAAGGCTCAGAAGGGGTTGGTCGTGTCGATCTGAAGGCCAGACTTGGGACGCGGAACAGCGCTGTTTTGGTGGATTTCCTGGGAGGTCGGCAGTGCCGAAGCTGGCGCGGATTTGGCCGAATCGGGCTTGTTCGAAGCGGCTTTCCGATGTTCGAACTTGGTTCGAACATCGCTTGAGGCCACCTTTGGGGGTTGGGGCGGACGGGTAACGACGCTGCTCGCCGGCGCGACGGGCAATGCAGGCGCGGCGGGCAAGGCAGACGCGGCGAGCAAGGCAGGCGCGCTGGTGACTGACGGGGGTAATACTGAAACAGCGACGCCCTCCGGCTGCAATGCACCCCGGGAATGGAATTGGCTCCACGCGAAGCCAAAGACCGCCAGCAAGGCACCGACCAAAGCAATGGGCCCCCAGTGTCGAATGGGCTTTCTGTTTGAACGAGCCAGCTCGTTGCCCCGCACACTCGAGAGCGTGCGCACGCCGATCTGAGAGGTATTGGCCAATTGCAGCGCGGGCTTCGCCGGCTGGGCGAGTTCCGTGTCGGCAAAGGCCATTGCAGCCGCGGGCATCGTTGAGGGGCGCCCCGCAAATGGCGCCAGGGCTTCGGCCAGCTCGGTGGCATTGCGATAGCGCTCGTTTGGCGCCTTCTTCGTCGCGCGTACAACGACAGCGATCAATGCCGCTGGCAGATCGGGCCGAAGCTTGCCAAGCGGCTCGGGTTCCTCGTTGAAGATCTTGTAGAAGATATGCGCAGGCTGGGTCCCGTCGAAGGGTTTCTGCCCCGAGAGCAGCTCGTACAGCACGACGCCCAGCGCCCAGATATCCGTGCGCAGATCGACCTCGCCCGAATCGCGCACCTGCTCCGGGGACATGTAGAAGAAGGTCCCCATCACCGTGCCCGTGCCCGTCGCGACGCTGGCCTCCGGCAAGCGCAATTTGGCGATACCAAAGTCTAGTACTTTGAGGAGCTCGCGCCCATCTCCTGCGTCGGTTACGAACAGATTCTCCGGTTTCAGATCGCGGTGGACGATATCCGCCCGGTGCGCCACCGCCAGCCCCAAGCAGGCCTGGTAGATGAGGTTGGTGGCTTGCACGACCGATAGCGGTCCAAGCTTGTGCAGGAGTCGTGCGCAGTCGCAACCGTCCAGGTACTCCATCACGAGATAGGGCGCGCCGTTCTCGGCCCGGCCGCAATCGATGACTGCTGCTAGGTTTGGATGTTCCAGTTGCCCAGCCGCGATCGCCTCCTTCTCGAAGCGGCGTAAAATGGCATTGTTGAATGCATATTCTTCGAGCAAGAATTTGACGGCAAATCGCCGATCGATGGTCGTGTGCCGGGCCTCGTACACGCTGCCCATGCCTCCGCGACCGAGCACGCGGGTGATGCGGTATTTGCCGTTCACTACTGCATTGAGTCGAGGATCCGGCGATTGCTGTGCCAGAACCTCGACTCCTTGCTCCGCGGAAGCTTGGGTCTCAGAACTCATGGTGATGGATCGCTTCTGCTCTCGCGGTCACCGCTGAGTTGGACTGGAGGGTGTGCAGCAAGCAGCCGGTAGGCGCGTGAGCGTTGCATGCCAAGGGCTGCAGCGGCGCGGGAGACGCTGCCCTGATGTTGGTTCAGCGCCACCACCAACTGTTCGAACTCGGAATCGTCGTCAGTTCGCCGCCATTCGCGTTTCTGGGCGGGCGGTGGTGACGACGACTCGGGCGGCTCCAGCACCTGCATCTGGGCCGGCAAATATTTCTTACGCAGCACGGCATCTTGGCCGTTGACCGTGAGCATTCGACGCACTAGCTGCGCGAGCTCTCGGACATTCATCGGCCAATCGTAGACACACAACATTTCAACCAGCTTGTGACAGAGCAGCGGATGCTGCCCCCGCGAAAAGTCCTGCAGGAAGCGTCGCGTAAGTGGCACGATGTCTTCGCGCCGTTCGCGCAGTGGCGGTAGCGTTATGGTGAGCCCGTTGAGCCGAGCATAGAGATCCGACCGGAAACGCCCTGCCCTCACTGCTTGCGCCAGGGCCTCTTGAGAGGCCACGACGATCCTGACATCGATTGGGACAGGGTTGGTCTCTCCGACGGGAACCACCTCACGCTGCTCGATGGCACGGAGCAGCTTCGGTTGTAGCGCTTGTGGCAGCTCGAGAATCTCGTCCAAGAACAGAGTGCCGCGCTCCGCTGAGCGAAAGTAGCCGGGGGACGCCTGCTCGGCGCCCGTAAACGCGCCCTTGCGATGGCCAAAGAGTTCACTCTCAGCAAGCTGCAGCGGAAACGTCGCGCAGTTGACGGCAATGATGGGTCCACGCCGTCGCTGAAAGGAATGGATGGCACGCGCCGCGCCCTCTTTGCCCGTGCCGGTTTCTCCTTCGACCACGATGGGAAGCTCGACGGGGGCCTTGCGTGCCGGCGCCATGGCGCTTTGCAGCGCCGCACCGCCAAACCAGCCAGGCGCTATTTCGAGAAATGGTTCTTTGGCCAGCTGGGCCGTGACGATCCCGATCCACTCACCGCAGCGGACGACATCGCCCGAAACCAACGGCGATTTCTCAACGCGCCTAGCGTTAACGTAGAGCCCATTGCGACTGGCAAGATCGCGAATCGATACCACCGGACCGTCGAGTTCGATCGCCGCGTGTTGCCGAGAGATTTCCTTTCCCTCGAGAAACGTTGAACAACTCGCATCGCGCCCGATGATGCTGCTCGCGGTGGAGACTATCGTCGTTGCCACGTCTGGATGCAGCCACTGAATGCAGGCTGGGCGTCCATGTAGGTGCCCGCCCTGAGTAGACTCCGCTGGGTGCGTGGTGGTACCGGTTGAGTGGTGATGCACGTTTGGCCCCGAAGCCTAAATATCCGATCATCGGGAAGCTAGCGGCCCCACACCAGGGGGTCAAGACCCGTATTGTATGTCCCCCAAACAATATCTTGCGATGACAATTTAGCCACAATTGCTGCACTGTTGCGCATCTGGTCGCTGGAACGCATTTCATCAACACTGGATCATGGCCGTGTTGCTCAATTATCATCGCGGAGTCGCGGTATGCCGGGGAGGCAGGAAGGCTTTGCGGCCGCGCATTGGACCTCGCGGAGGGAAACCCTCGGTGTCAATGCGGCGCAGAGTCGGTGGGGCCCAAACCGGCTAGACTCAATTCCCGATGTCACCAAGTGATGACCACCCAAGACGCCGAACGGGCATTCGCTGAACTCCTGCACAGCCAGCGCAATCGTGCGCTGTGGTTCCTGCGCGAGGGTGTGTCGGTGTCCATCGAGCAGCCCGAGGCAGCCTCATTGCTCGAATCCTTGGCGCGCATTGCCGATCGGACGACTTGGTTGAAGATTCGAAGACTCAGGTTATGGCGCTCACTTCATTGCAGCAAACGGTCTTGCGCCTATTCGCCACTCTCCCCGAGCATCGCTCGAATCTTCTCGGCATGCGGGCTTTCTGGATAGCGCAACAAGAACGCGCGAGCACGCGCCTGGGCCGCCGCCAACTGCCCCGCCTTGGCCAATGCCTGAACCTCGAGGGCGTCGCGCTCTTGAACTAACTTTCCCCTGCCGAAGCGCTGCCGATGTTCAGCGATGAGCTCTGTCGCCCTCGCGGACTGGGAGGCATTGAGCGCCTCGCGCGTGCGCACGAGCAGCGCGCTCTCTTCGCGCAACTCATCCGCAGCGAGTTCATCCGCTGTAAGTTGCCTTGTCGCTGTCGTAGGTGGGGTGTTCCGCGCAGCCACGTCGGGGAACGCGGCCTCGGTGACCTGAACGGGCGACACGCTTGGCTCCAAGCGCTCTGGAACGGCCTTGGCCGGTGAATGAACGCCAACCGCCGTAGTTACTACCGTCACCGCCGACACTGCTGCAGCCGGCTTCGCATCGAGCAGGTGCGTTGCTTCACCTCCGGCAACGTTGACGGCAAGGCCAACCCCGAACCCAATGGCGACCGCTTTTCCAGCAAGCAGCCCGAGACTAGTAGAGCCCATCACCGTCGCGGTCGTGCCCAGCGCAGCGGTCCCGTTCGCAGCCGCGGTGGCCGCCGTAGCACTGCTCGTCGTGGTTGCGCCGAGCAAAACACCTGCAGCAGGCAATGCATGCACGATAGTGCCCCACAGCTGCGACTTTGCGTCTCGAGGAGGCTCGTCCATAATGGCAGCTTCGATGGCTCGCCGAGACTCAAGGTCGAGACTACTGTTCAACAAGCGAGCTGGATCCGTCATACGGCAGCCCTCCGAGCTTCATGGGATTGTGAGGCGCGGTAGCGCTCCGCAGCGCGCGCAAATGCGGCGCGTGCTAGACGCAAGCGCGAATAGACAGTTGGCAAAGGACAGTCCATCATCTCTGCAATCTCCGGCCCAGCGTAACCCTCGACCTCGAACAGCACGAACACGGCGCGTTGCTCCATTTCCATCGACTCGAGAAGCCAGTCAAAGAGTGCCAAATCTTCTGAACGGATCCCCGCAGTGCAGGGGGTCCGATCGAGCGCGCTCTGCTCGCAGGGGATCTCGTGACGCACCTGGGCGCGGCGGCGCCGATCGCTGGCAACATTGAAGCAGATTCACTCGTCCCGCCACCAGCCGACCTGACCAATCAGTTCGAGTCCCACGACCCACCTCGAGCCCGCCTCGACCCCAAAAGTTGGCCCGACGCTCCCGACAAGCATCCGCTGGGGCGAAGACTGATCGAACCCACTACCTATGGCGCGCTCCATACCCAGAGCTGCGCGTACACACGGAACGAAGCGCCAATCGCCGCCGAACCGCCTACAGCCTTCCGCAACTCCACCGATGGCCGTACGTTCGAGACGCCCCACACCCAGGGCAATTTCACGCTTTGGCTGGTAGAACACTCCCAGCTGTATTGCCCATGCACGATAGGCATAAGCGCCACCAGCCTCGAGCACCCAACTGTTCGAACTGCCGTAGCCGCCACCGAACCATGCGCGCAGCTCGTGATCGACACCGAGACGGAATCCTTGGCCCCGAGTGCGTTGCGGCGGAGCCGCCTCGTTTCTTCTCGCTTCGACAGGCTTGGCTTCCGCCGCCTGCGTCGTTGGAACCACTGCGGAGCGCGCCGCGATTTCGACGGGCAGTGCGGAAACATTTTGCTCAGCACTGACTGCTGGAACCGCGCTCGCCGCAGGGACAACCCGGCTCGCTTTGGCGTCTTGATCGAGGATCATCGCGAGGGTAACCGCGAGCGCTTCGGTCAAGCCTGCGCATCGCGCCGCTTCAATCTGCCGTGTCCCCCCCGCCCTGCCCGACATCCGCAAGTCAGCCACAAGTGTCGTCAAGGTCCGTTGAATTGCCACGTCAAACTTGAGAGTGAGCAAGGCCGGATCTGGGGTCGCCCCATTGGAAAGCTGCGCGCGGATCCGCGCACCAAGCGCGGTCTCGTCAACACAACCCGCCGTTGAAGGTGGGTTCTTCACCACCAAGCTGGCACCTGGGAGCAGGATCTCCGCTTGCCCCGTTCGCGCAATGAGTGCTGCCACAGACAGTAGCGCTATTCTTGAGCTCCAGAAGACCACCGGCCAAGAAGACTAGTCGGTGAAACTCCTCGAAAGCAACCTCCCTTCACCGCAAAAGACACGCCTCGGTCGATTTCGTGATAGCCGAGACCCACCACTACCCATCCAACATCGAGTGCTCTGGGTTGGGCCCCATTCAGCTTTTGTCCCACATCAATCGGGCCTGCGCCTACATGATGACAGCATCTAGCCGTATTGCACGTGAGGCCCTCAACGGTCGCACGGATCGAGCTCGATACTTCGCGTGAATATGGACCAATCAGCAGTGGATGTTCCCGCACCTGACGCACAAGCCGCTCGCTCGCGGCTTGTGCCCACCATGACACGTCGGCGCCCAGTGATCGCGGTCTTGATTCACTACATCGAACGCACCTGGGGCGGATACGAGCACGTGCTTCGCCGCGCCTTCATGGCCGCCTGTCGTGAACACGACTTCGACTTTGTTCTCGTTTCCGGCGGCGCACTGGACGCTGCCCACCCTCCGGAGCGGGCCGACAACCAAACGTACAAGCTCGTAGATGCCTCACATTTCGACGGGGTAGTCCTGGTGCCAACCGGGCTCGGAATCTACACCGGTATCGCCGGTTTGCTCTCGCAGCTCAATCATCTGTCCGCCATTCCGATGTGTAGTCTGGGCGAGATCGTGCCAGGGTTGCCTAGCGTCGTCGTGGACAATCGTGCCGGCATGGCAGCAACCGTGGAACACCTCATCTCCCACCACGGTAGACGGAACTTGGCCTTTCTTGGCGCCAAGGGCGACTATATCGATTGCCAACACCGCCGAAATGCATTTTGCGCAGTCACCGCGCGCCATGGGCTCATAGTTCCCGCACATCGCATGATGGCGTGTTGGCTCGAACCGCACTCGGCAGAAGTTACCACGGCTGAGTTGCTCGCCCAAGACCCAGAGATTGACGCCATTGTGGCCGTTAATGATGGCTCCGCGATGGGCGCGTTGCACGCTTTACGACGCTTTGGATTAAGCGTACCAGACCGGGTTTCCGTAACGGGATATGACGACTTACCAATGGCGCGGCTCTTGCGGCCTAGCCTTACTAGTGTCTTCCAGCCGCTGGCAGCTATGGCCGCCGCGGCTATCGAAGTAATCGCGCAACAACTCGCCGGACAACAACCACCCGCAGTCATTGAACTGCCATCGAGCCTGGTGATCCGCACTTCTTGCGGCTGTCCTCCAGAGGCACACCACGTCCTCGCTGCAGACGAACAACTCGAAGTAGCGCGTCAATCCTATGACGAACGCCAAAAGCTCCAGACCATGTATGGGGAGGTTGTCACTGCGGCCCATATCTTCTCGCTCGCGGTCAACCGCACCGAGCTTGAGAAGCTGGTTGCCGAGCAACTCCCAAGGATCCATCCACCGGATTGTTTTATCGGCATTTACTCCGACGATAGTCGCCAATTCTTTCGGCCGCTATTACCCCAACGGCTCGCATTGGAAGGCACACTACGGAGAGCTGATGCGTCTTTCCTGTCGGAACTCGGCGATAAGTCTGGTCCCCGTGCATTTCTGATGACTGGATTCTTGATGCGCGATCAGTTTCTCGGGGTAGTTTGCTTCGAACTCGGTGAGGAACCTTACGACTACAACGCCATTCGTGATCAATTGGGGAGCGCCTGGCAGATCGTGACCTTGCACGAGGAACTCGTTAAGCAAACGACTCTCACCGAACGCAGCCTGCAAGAACGTCAGGCTGCGGCAGATCGAAGCCAGGCGCTTAGCACCTTGGCCAGCGGTGTGGCCCATGATCTGAACAATGCCCTAGGCCCACTCGTGTCCCTCTCCGACGTTGCCCTGGATGAAGTCGAGGAGCACCGCAAAACAGGCAAGCTGTTGGATAGCGATACAGCCGATGATCTTCGCACCATAAAGTCGAGCGCGCTTCGAGCAGCGGAAACCATCAAAGACCTAATGACTCTCGGCCGCGTCAGACGTACACGCCAAGAACCCTTCGATATATCGAGGTTGACTCGGCGCCTCGTCGAGGAGCACCAGGAATTGCTCACCAAAGCGCGTGTTCCGTCGGTTGTGCTGAATCTCGAGAGCAGCTTCGATGGGCTGACAATCCTTGGTTCCGAGCCGCATGTCGAGCGTGCGGTAGGTAACATTCTTCGCAACGCGGTCGAAGCCGTGTCCGGTTCTGGACGCATCGACATAACCGTCTCGATGTTGAATCTCGATGGCCCACTCAACGGGCATGATTCGGTCCGACCCGGAAGCTATGCGGTCGTTTCGATTGCCGATGACGGACCGGGTATGGATAACGAGGCAATAAAACGGATCTTCGAGCCATTCTTCTCGACCAAACGCCTCGGGGAATCGAGCGGTAGTGGCCTCGGTCTGGCGATAGTTCACAGCGTCGTGCAGGAACACCAGGGCCACATTGACGTGTCAAGCGAACGCGGTCGCGGGTCACGGTTCGTGCTCTACTTCCCACGCGTAGACTCGCAGCCACAAGTGCGGCCGAGCGTGGTGCCCGCTGCTGGGGGCACCGCGCGCATTTTGATCGTCGATGATGATCTGACACAACTGCGCACGGCAAAACGCGTCCTGTCGCGCATGGGCTATGACACAACCACGATGTCGAGCGGTGCCCGAACCTATGAACTTTTGGCAATGGAAGCACAGCAACGCCCGGCATTGGCGCTTGCGGCCACCGACCACCCACTGGTTACGCGGCCCCTGTCGAGCAGCTTCGACCTCCTGATCATCGATATGGCCCTGAACGAGGACGAAAGTGGGATTGAGCTATTCTCCAAGATTCGTGTGCTATTCCCAGAGCAGAAAGGGATCCTGGCAAGTGGCCATGCCTTCATCGACCATGAAGAGCAAATCCGCGCAGCGAATCTACTCTGGCTTCCGAAGCCGTACACAGTGGAGTCGATAGCCGCGGCAATTCGCAGCGCGCTGCGGGTGGCGTGAGTTGCGGGCCTCGCCCTCCCGCTGCGGAAAATAGCTGCGATTTCCGGCTGGCTGAAGCGATACTTGCCGTTTGATCCTCTCCCGGTTGGGCTGGTGGCATATGCCGCGCTGAACTCCTTGAACGCTTCTTCCCACTTGGGGCCGCTCGGATCGTCAGCGTAGGCAATGCCAGCCTTGAAATGCTCCTTGGCAGAAGCGTCAAGTTCCAACACGTCACCCATGGCGACGCTCGTCCAGAGCCCTGCCGAAAGCGCCGCAATCAATATCGAAACGCTTTGAGTTTTCACCGAGCAATTCCTTTCCCCAACTCCGGATTGGGGCTCAAATGGGACCTAGCACAAATCCAAATAGCGTACGAAAGACGACAAATACTGCACAGAGAGCGCACCTTTGATGTCGCGTTCTCGCAGCGTCATTTACCTATTCGTAAGGTGCCGTGGGACCGTTGCCTGTTTTGTTTGGGGCCGCGCGACAAAGTCGAGCTCCCGCCACCCCAACTCGGCTCTGGGGTTGATCCAGCCGCGGCCGTGCTCGGCGGTACGGCCGCGGAATCCGAACCATTTCGGCACGTTGTAAAAATCGACGGCGCAGATCATTTTAGCAGAAACAGTTCGCTGCAAGCGTCCGATGACTTCAACTACTCACCGGCTCGAGAGCGATATCCGTCATGCAACGCTGCACAATCGAAGTACTTGGCACCAATCCTTTGTGGGGTTCAGCTGAGGCACTCCTAGTCCAGTGGGTAGCCCGGATCGGTTGCCGACTTGCCGTTGATTCGCAGAATCCGCACGCTCTTGTCCGATACGTTACTGGCACGTACATAGCCGATGGAGTTCTTGAGCTTAGCAACCACTTGCAGCATGGTAGCGGAAGACTCGATACTTCTCGGTGGCCCAGATTGGCCCCGGATCTTCCGGTCAATCCAGTAGGCAGACACCTGCGCGGGTGTGAAGCCGTGCACCTTACTGTCGAACGCGACCCTGTCGGGAGACGAGGCGGCAAGATTGAATGGGATGATCTTTTCCCCGTCGGCACCACTAACGTACTCGCCCGAGAAGATGCGCTTGATGTCACGCACGGAGATCTCTTTGAGGCTGCTGTTCATGGCAACGATTATCACTAGCCGCGCCTTCGCGTCTGAGGCTTGAACGGCAGGGGCGGAAACGCAGAGCCCGAGGGAGGTGGCCATGACGAGGAACAACATCAGAATACTTCGTCGTGTTGACATGACTAGAAGCTCCATGCGGCTTGAGTTTCGAGCAACTGGTAATCAGCGGTGTCGACACGTTTCTCAAGCAAGTGAAAGTAAGTGTACTGTGTCTTCAGTACTACGCGCGCAGTGGGCCGCCAATTGAGCCCGCCCCAGTAGGCGGTATACCCGAAGGGGGTCCCATTATAGCGATCCACGGCGAAGTACGGCATTAGACCCGCCAGCGGTGTTCGGTAACCGATGAGCCCGTACGCTCCCCAATTGCGAACATCAGCCTGGTAAGAGGACCCAAAGCCGCCCATCGACCATAGGTTCTTAGGTCTACCTGCCAGGTAATGTACCTCGTCCATCAACGCCTCGCCTTGAATAAGCAGACCCTGCCACTCCCACTTCAAGTCCGCGCCCAAAGCGAATTCCTCGTACTGTAAACTGACCACCTGGGTTGGCCCCGACGCACCGAAACCCAATGTCGTATCTGTATATTTGCCGCGGTAGGTGGATAGTCCGAAGGCCATATTGCCGAGCAGCGCGTCGTTCTTGACAAACAGCCGCCCGCCAATCGCCTTATTGTTGTCGAGGTCGCGATAAGTATCAATCGGACCGCGCCCGTTGGACAATGTTAGGTGATAGCCGACCTGAGTGTCTTTGATGTAAAAACTCCCGTAGCCCTCAAGGCCCGTCTGGCGGTCCGGGAAAAGCGCCGCTGCCACCGCTAACGGCATATGAACGCCGACAATAGTGGGTGATCCGTGATCGACATTCCAGATCCCGTAGGGCGTCAGGAACTGCCCTCCGCGAACCGTTAAGTACTCGCTCAACGTGTATTCCAGCCAAGCGCGCTGAATGTCAATTGCTCCCCATCGGATGGGTGCCTGAATGCCTGGTTGCGTGGGATCGATAATCGTGTTGTCAACGCGGCTCGTCGTGTTTAAGTTCGCATTAGTTGGTGCGCCGCCAATCAGACGGCTCTGGGTGAAATCTGTACCGTGTGGCAAATACATGAACCGCACCTCGGCCAACGAACGCCAACCGGCGCCAAGTTCGGTGCTCAGGTACATGTTCAGATGCCCAACGGCAAATGTGCTATAGGGCAGCGTCATCTTCGCGGCCTTGTCCAGGGGAACTGCGAACATGAAGTCGGCGAAACCGTACAAATTCACTCGAGAGCCCTGGTCTGCGTCTGTGTCTGCATCTCCTGCGGAGCCCGAATCAGCCGTCGCCGCCGCGACTTCAGCCTCGACTGCCGCGTCGGTGGCCTTTTGGGCGTTCGCGGCTGCCGCTTCGTCTTTCGGAGTTGACGCATCCGCCGTTGCCTCGGAATTCTGTTTACCAGGAGCTGGGCTCGGTGTTGGCTCCGTTGCCTTAGGTATCGCCGTGTCTGGCGTCGCAGACTGCTCGCCAGACGCGGGGGTCGATTCCGAGGTGTTCGGAGCCTCAGGTCGTGGGGCGATTTCCTTGCCAGTATTGGAAGGCGCCTGCGCGTGCGCGAGGTTTGAAGCTAGCGTAGCCAGCAAGAGACTGCTTGCGCACGCTACAGAGCGTCCGCGCAATGTGCGGAGAATGCTGTATGATGTATTCATAACAATGGGCAGCTTCCTGTAGACATGCATACGTTTGGCAGCGAGGCTGGTCCGCCTGGCAGCGAGCCGCCCATGGTTGATAAGGGGCAGCAAGCATAACCGGGGAAGCAATCATCCGGGCTAGTCTTGCAGCCCGCCATTAGGCACTTCTGTTGCATCGCGTCGCAAAAATTCGCCTCGTAGTTGGCGCAATCATCGCTTGTGGCACAAGCCTCGCCCACTCCCGTTGGTGGCCGTCGGCAGTAGCTCGGCGAGGCGCTTGTGTTACAAATGTATCCGCCCGTGCAATCGCCGTTAGTGGAACAGCCTGAGCTAGTGCAGTATCCGGTGGTGCCTGAGGTTGCAAAGCAGTAGTTGACCTTGGCGTCGGCACAAGCAGGCGAGTTCGAGGTGTCGCAAACGGTTCCGAGCGTCTCTGGAACTGGCTCGCAGGGCCCATCATTCGACTGCTGCGCGTATCCAGATGCACATACACAACCCGATTCTCCGGGCACCTGGTGCGTACCGCAGAGAACACAACCGTTGGAACTGTTCGCGTAACCTGCGTTATTGTCGCAAATGCAAGTCCCCGCAGCAAGTACTTGGTTTGCGTCGCAGCGATGATTCGGATCGTACACGCAAGCCACAATTCCGAGGCCAGCGATCGCGTACCAGCGTGGGATTTTAGCTCGTCCGGCACGTTGTTTCCGATACAATTTGACAGTGTCGTTCATTGCGAACTCCTTCGCGAAACTTGGCTCGGACTTCTTCGACGTTGACCAATGCCTTGCACGCCCGCGCTCCGCTCCAGGGTACGGAAAGAATTCATTGCGTTTAACGGCAGAGAGACGGGTCAGTAAATATTGGTGAGATGAGGTCGCCTGCCTGCCCACCATGTGAGTGCCCAATTGGAACGCGCGGTCCGGATTATCAAATTCCCGATTTTAGACGTAATTCAGTCATGCAGGTAGCCAGGGGCCCAAGCGCAAACGAGCAAAGCTCCACTCAACTGCCAAGCGCCGCCGAGTTGCTATCCCCCGAGCAGCGCAAAAGAGCGCTTTCTGGAACCCGATTGCAAGTTGTCCTATCGGCATTCGTGACGGCGCTACTTGTGGCGCTTGGCTGCATGGTGTTGCTATTGATTTCGAACATTTTCGATCGACTTACCCCCAGCATCCGGCGAGATCTCGAATGGAAAGCAGAGCGCACCGCCGTAGAGCTGTCGCAGACTGCCGAACTCGGCATTCTGCTTTACGACACAAATGCCATAAAGCAGGCTTTTTCTGCGATCATACGCGATCCGGACATCGAAGCCATCATCGTCGCTAATGCTTCTGGCGAAGTCCTCGTCAGCCACGGGCGGGCACCGCTGACGCCTTCGAAAATGTTTGAGAGTCCACAAAAATCCGTGCGGAGAAGCACAGAGAGCCTCGTTTCGTGGGCAGAAGCGGCGGTTGAAGGCCAAGTCGTGGGTAGGGTGGCAGTTTCCGTTTCGACTTCGAGACTTCAAGAGGGTGATCGACTGCGTCACAGGTTACTGGTAACAGACGCGGTCGGCACGTTGCTCGGTATTCTTCTCTGCGCGCTCTTCGTGCGCGGGTACATTCGTCCGCTTGTTCGGGTTACTGAGAAAGCCTTCTTGGAATTGGAGGACGCGGCTGTGCAATTGGCGGCCAAACAACGGCTAGAACAAGAGCTAGAAATCGGAGCAAAGATCCAAACTTGCATACTTCCGGGTCACGTAGAAGTGCCGGGCCTCGAAGTAGCGGCCACCATGCGCCCCGCAACTGAAGTCGGCGGAGACTACTTCGACATCCTTCCCGCCGACGGCGGGTGCTGGATCGGCATCGGGGACGTCGCAGGTCACGGCCTTACGTCGGGGCTCGTGATGCTCATGGCGCAAAGTGCAATCTCAGCCCTCGTTAGTGGTGGCGCCGAACTTACACCCAGTTCAGTCGTGTCGCGGTTGAATCACGTGATATATGACAACGTTCGGAATCGACTACACCACGATGAACACCTGACCTTGGCACTTCTGAGATACTGGGACAACGGACGCATCGTGTTTTCTGGCGCCCACGAGTATATCATCGTGGGTCGCGCCAAGAGCGGCCAGTGCGAACTTATTCCAACATCCGGTGCCTGGCTTGGTGCCATTCCCGACATATCGGGCATAACCGAGGAATCCACCTTGAACCTCGAATTCGGTGATGTCGTTGTGCTTTACACTGACGGTATTACCGAGGCTATGTCCCCGACGCGCGAGATGTTCGGGGTGCAGCGCCTTCGCGCTTTCATCGAAGCCCATCTGAACGAAACACCTGACCAGCTTCGATCAAGCATTCTCGCCGAGGTTGAACGATGGCGACCAATTCAGTTGGACGATGAGTCGCTGCTCGTGATTCGCTATGTCGGTTCCAATGGTCGGGAAAACGAGCAGACAGCTGGGTGGACGAGTGGGGACAAATTCATGGTGACCTCAATCAAGGATCAACTGAATATGCATCGATATTACAACACGACAATGCAACCTGCCTGGCACACAGTCAGGGAACTGCGAAAACGGGTCACTGAAGCCCTGGTGGATTACTCTGAAGAGCTAAGAGCTGCGACCGTGATGACGGCTTCGGAATTGGCGGAGAATGCAATCAAGTACGGCGAATCGATTGAGTCGGCTTTCGAGATCCAGTTCTCCCTGTATGCCGACAAGGGAGAGATCTGTGTCGAGTGCGCGAATGGGTGCACGAACACCGCTGGCGTGACGGAATTACTCGAGCGCGTTCGCGAAATTACGACGAGCGCCGATGCAAGCGTTCTCTATATCCAACGCCTGGAGCAACTGATGGCCAACCCTACGGATAGCGCGAAACTCGGGCTGTATCGTGTTGCTTTGGAAGGTGGATTTGGGCTGGAATGCACGTATGAGAATAATGTCGTAACCGTGAAAGCAAGGCGGAAGTTCCAATGAAAGACAACGATATTCGACTGGATATGCTGACGATATCCGTAGTGAGAGACGGGGGTTGCGCCACGATCACGTGGAAAGGGACCAGTGATTCACGCAACCCCGGCGCGACTCTCAACCCTGCCCTCGAGAAGCTCGTTCAGAGCGTTGAGAATTTTGACGTCACCGTAGACTTCACAGAGCTAGAGTACATGAACTCGGCAACCGTTGCGCCATTGATGGAGCTGATTCGGAAACTTGACAACAGCTGTAAGGCAGTGCAGGTCGTTTTCTTGAACGCTGGGTGGCAATGCACCCATTCCCGGTGCATGTCCGCCATTGCGAGGACTCTGAAGCACGTCCGCGTAGAGAGCCGCTCCGCACAAGCCAGTTAGACTAAGACGAGCGGCCTAAAGTTGCCACGCTCGATTCGCGGTATGTGCCGCGGTCGTCGACGCCTGCTGCGACTTCTCGTTCTTGACGGTGTACTCATCCGACCGGCGCTGACCACCAAGTGTAGCTTTCCATTCGAAACGTGGTCGGCCGAACGTGCTCCGATCCGTTCAAGATCCCGTCGAAGCTCACGTCGTAGCTGGCGTGAGCATTCGTGGTTAGGCCGAGTGTGCCGCGCAGCACGTCACCCCGACGTAGCGCAATTGGCTCGGTGAACACGAAGCGCAGCTGCCACCAATGCGTGGGCGGATGGATCGGTGCCGTCGACAATGTCACGCTGCCGCCGCTGCCGAGGAACTCGACGTCGAACCAGCCGGCGATCCCGTGAATCGGGGTGTCGAAGCCAAAGCCAAATTCGAAGGGGATCTCGATGTGACCGAGTTGTTGTCGGTCCATGGTTTCGAGATCGAGCGGATAGGCGACCGCCGGGGCCATGATCTGACGCGGGTCGACCGGACCCAACGCCGGCATCGACATAATCTCGCTTTCGGCAGCCTGCTCTAGGCGCGAAAGGTCGATGCCGTAGTAGTCCGACTGCTGCCAGAACCCGACTTTAGTCCGCCACGCATCGTATAGCCGGGGATCGCAGAAGGGAGCGATCCACAATCGGGCTCGGCACGGGAATATACGGCCGTTCTTCTTCAGAAACCTGTCACGCGCGTCGAGCACTGCCTCGACGATTCGTTCGTGCAAGAGGAAAAAGCCCCAGGGCTCCGAGAGGATGATGTCCACTGGCTCGGGCAATTCGAGCTCGGATACGCGTGACTGAATTACTTCGATGCGTGTGCCCAATCCTGCCTGTTGCACCAGTTGCTTCGCCTGCTCGGCCACTGCGGTTGGCTCGACGGCATAGACCTTGCGAGCCCCGGCCTGCGCCGCAAACAGCGCGAGGATCCCGGTGCCAGCCCCGACGTCGAGCACGATCTTGTCAGCGAAGTCGGCACGATTCTTGGCTATCCCTTGATAGTACGCGGCTACTCGTTGATCGTCTTGCAGCATCACCTGCTGGTTGGCGAGGAACTGGTAGTGGATCGCGTGGTGCGCAGCCCAGTCAGCGGGAATGGTCGGAAGTTTGGTCACTGGAACACGACGGCTGCGGCCGGGGTCGAACTGACGGTGGTCGTGCCGATGCCGAGCTGGCCGTAGTTGTTGTATCCCCAGCAACGCACCGAACCATTCGTGAGCGCGCAGGTGTGGGATCCGCCGCGACCTGCACCGGTTCCTGCCACTATCGCTTGAACGGGGGTCGTCAAGGCGGTGACGGCTACTGGAACGTTGCTGATGGC
>Ga0302321_100000233_pt1 | contig 49480 bp, 34 predicted proteins | sample Fen_T0_1_FD_202505 | JGI IMG/M metagenome (GOLD analysis project Ga0302321, IMG submission 202505) | Peat permafrost microbial communities from Stordalen Mire near Abisko, Sweden - Fen_T0_1 | ecosystem: Environmental > Terrestrial > Soil > Wetlands > Permafrost | place: Sweden: Abisko... | reverse complement strand
CGATCCAGTTCCACCCGTGCCTTTTCGTAGGCGGAATTAGCCGAAACCAGCTTCGATTGCGCGTCCGTCAGGTCGCGCGAGTTCTGCAGAACAAACGTGGTGGTCGAAGCGCCCAGCGAGTACTTCTTTTGTTCCGCGTCAAGTGACTGCTTGCCGAGTTCGACCGCTGCACGGGCCGCTTCGACGCTGGCGCGGCTCTGCTGCACCGAAAATTGTGCCTGGCGGACTTCGATGCGGACCTGGTTCTCCTGCTGCTGCATGCGCATCTGGGCCTGACGGTATTCCAGTTGAGCGCGTACCTGGTCGGCTTGAGCCGAACGGTTGCGCAGCGGGATAGCTAGCTGCAGGCCGACACCCTTGTCGGGGGCAGTGGAGTTGAAGAGATCGCTCACCGCGCTGCCGTAACCACTGGATGGAACCGGGGTATCACAGATTGAAGGCAAACAGTTGGGGTTTTGGGACCCCGCGACGCCGTTGCCGCCGTAGTAGGCGAACAGGTTCAATGTGGGCAAGAGAGCATTTTTGGTCGAGCGCGTGCTGATGTTGCGATTCGCGAGATCGATCCGCGATTCGGCGAGTTCGGCCCGGTGAGCCAAGGCTTCGTTTACCAGATCTTGCGTGGGTATGATTGGCTCTTTGTCCGGAACCGACATCGTGTCGGTCGGAATCACGTCAGCATCCGCAAGCACCGGATCGACCAGCGTCCGGCTGAGGGCATTCTTCAACAGCAACTGCTGCAACTGAAGGGTAGTCTGGGCCAGAATCAACGATTGCTGGTTGGTTGCCACTACGCTTTGCGCCCGGACCACTTCGATCGGGGCCAGGGTCCCGATCTCGACCTGCTTCTTGTTATCGGAGAGAGTTTTGTTCGCCAGCGCCACCGAATCCTGCTGCACCTTGACGTTCTCGTAAGCGTTAACCAGGTCCCAGTAGATGTTCTGGATCTGGTTCACCGTGGTGATCACCTGCAGGCGGAACGCAACGTCCGAGATTTCACGGTTGTTCTTGGCAATCTTGATGAAACGCGTGTTCGGCAGCAACCCGAAACCCGAGAGCAGAGGTTGAGAAACGGTGGCGGTAAAACCCGATCTCAGCAGCGGGCTCAGCGTGGTGTATCCACTCGTGGTGGTGGTGCGGCTGTTATTGAAGCCCACGGAGAGATTTGTGCCCCATTGGAATCCTTGGTTGTAAGCGAAATTGGCCGTAGTGGTATTAGTGAACTGGCCGCAAAAGGGGGAGGTGCAATCGACTTTCAGGTGGTCAACTTGAAACGCCCCCGTCAGAGTCGGATCAAACGAAGGCACCGCCGCACCCACGCCCGAGGTCGACGTCACCAGGCCGGCCGTTCCTGAACCTGCGCCGCCTGAGCCGCTCGAGGTACCGCCGGCGCCGCCGCCGTTCGAAGTGCTGCCGATGCCCGATCCCGTTCCACCCGGTGTGCCTTGCACCAGGCCCGTATTCACGCCGCGCGTGGACGATCCTGCTTTCGCCCGCCAGATATCGGTATCGGCAATATTCAAGTTATAGCGCGCGATCGCGATGTCGAGGTTGTTCTCGAGCGCCAGGGCCACGGCATCGTTCATCGAGAGATACAGCTTGCCATCGCGCATCAGCTGGTCAAATCGCCCGGTATTGGCCAGGTTGGGCGCGGCCACGCTGCGCGGCGTGTACGGTCCGACCGGGTTGGGAAAATGCGAGCGCGGCTGGGCGTAATCCTTGAGTTCGAAGGGTTGCGACGAGGAGGGCATCGCCTTCTGCGCTTGCGCCGAGGGCGCGTTGGGCGCCTGCGAGGCATCCTGTGCGAACCCTGCAGGAACCATGACACCAGCTAGAAAAAGAGCAGCGGCCCGCCGCAAGGCGGAAAATAGAGTGGAACGTTGCATTCTTTTCATCTCCATCGATTCCATCGATCAGGCCTGAGAGGACCTGACGAGGTTGTCAGGACGTTTCATGATACGTAGAACGCCGGGTAAGAGTTCCTGGTAATCCAAGCGATCTGTTGCATTAATCGTAAGTAAAATAGTATAGCTGACGCGCCCCGCGCTGTTCTGCGACGTGCCGGGTAAAACTTTGTAAATCTTATGGATGAAGGTCGCGCGCCGGAGGACTCGAAAAAGCTCGTGCGCAATCTCAGATTGATCCTTTCCTACGACGGCTCCGAGTTTGCCGGCTGGCAGGTGCAGCCCGGCCAGCCCACCATCCAGGGTGCACTGGCCTCGGTGATTGGACGCTTGACGCGAGAAAATGTCCTGCCCCAGGGATCCGGCCGCACCGATGCGGGTGTGCACGCATTGGCCCAGGTGGCGACGTTTGCCACCGCGTCGCCCATCCCAACGGAAAACTGGATCAAGGTTCTCAACGACAGTCTCCCGGCGTCGATTCGTGTCCTTGAGGTGAGCGAGGTCCCGGCTGAGTTCCATGCGCGCAAGTCGGCCCGGGCGAAAACCTACCGGTACCGGATTTATCGCGGGGATGTCTGTCCGCCGTTTCTGGCGCGGTATGTGTGGCATTACCCGTTTCCGTTGGATGAACCCGCGATGGCGGAGTCCGCCGGCATCATCATCGGCGAGCATGACTTTGCTTCGTTTGCGGCAGTGGATGGGGAGCGGGTGGCGCGGATGGCTGCGGGCCAAGATCATGACCACAGAGGGCACGGGGGAACGCAGGGGAAGAACGAAACCAACGTCCGGGCGATCTTTTCCTCGGCTTGGATTCGCGAAGAAGAGGAACTGATCTATACGGTTCGCGGCAACGGGTTTCTTCATCACATGGTGCGCAACCTGGTGGGCACGTTCCTGCTGGTCGGGAAGGGAACACTGAACCGGGAAGATTTGGGTCGTATCCTCGCGGCCCGCGACCGGTCGGCGGCTGGGGCGACCGCACCGGCTGGCGGGCTGTACCTGGTTGGCGTCGAATATTGAACCTGTGGCGCGCCTGTCCGCCGCGACGTACACTTTTCCGCAGATGGGCACCGACCTCCAATTCGCCGTCTCCCGCATCGCGTCCATCAACCCGGCCACCGGCGAGGTGCTGGGCGAACTGGACTGCGCCGGTCCCACCGAAGTGCGGGCGGCCGTGGCTCGGGCACGGGTCGCGCAGATCGAGTGGAACGCGTGGGGAATCCGCAGCCGCGTAAAGATCTTGCGGCACTTTCAGGGGATTCTTCTCACCCGAAAGCACGAAGTCGCACGGCGCATTACGCAAGAGGCGGGTAAACCCTACGTCGAGTCCCTGCTCACCGAAGTGATGGTCGTGCTCGACGCGGCCCGCTTCCTGATCGAGAACGCGTTTTCGATTCTGCGCGAACAGAAGCTACCGCACGGCAATCCAGCCCTGAAAGCCAAGGCCGGACGAATCTTGCACGAGCCGTATGGCGTGATCGGGATCATCTCGCCGTGGAATTATCCGTTTTCGATTCCTGCAACCGAGGTCATGTCGGCGCTGGTCGCGGGGAATGCCGTCATCCTCAAGCCCTCGGAACTCACGCCGCTGATCGCGCTGGAGTTGCAGTCACTGCTGCGCGAGGCTGGAGTTCCCGACGACGTTTTCCAGGTCCTGCCCGGCGAAGGCCCAACCGGGGCGGCGCTGGTCAAGAGCGCCATCGACAAGCTGGTCTTCACCGGGAGCGTTGCGACCGGTCGAAGAATCGCGCTGACTGCGGCCGAGCGCCTGCTTCCGGTGGTGCTCGAACTCGGCGGCAAGGATCCCATGCTGGTACTCGATGACGCCGATCTCGACGTCGCTTCGAGCGCGGCTGTCTGGGGGGCCTTCGTGAACGCCGGACAGGCGTGCCTTTCCGTCGAGCGTTGCTACGTACACCAGAAGCTGTATGCGCCCTTTGTGGAGGCCTGTGCCGACAAAGCCCGCAAGTTGCGCGTGGGCAATGGAATGGATGCCGCCACCGAAATCGGCCCCATGATCAGCGAGCAACAGGTGCGCGTGGTCGAGTCCCACGTGGACGACGCGCGCTCCCGGGGCGCCCGCGTTCTGGCCGGGGGCACGCGCCTGCGCGAGTTGGGCCCGACTTTTTTCGCTCCCACGGTGCTGGCCGATGTGGACCACCGCATGCGCGTGATGCGCGAGGAAACATTCGGCCCGGTGCTGCCGATCACCTCATTCTGCGACGATGCCGAAGCAGTGCGCCTGGCCAACGATTCGGAGTATGGGTTAGCCGCCAGTGTCTGGACTCGCGATCGTGCCCGCGGCGAGAGCATGGCGCGGCAGATTCAGGCCGGTACCGTGATGGTGAATGATGTCCTGTCGTGCTTCAGCATCAGCGAAGCTCCGCATGGTGGCGTGAAGGCGAGCGGATTGGGCCGGAGCCACGGACGATGGGGATTAGAGGAGATGGTTCGGGTCAAGTATCTTGACTCGGATCTCATGCCCCGTATGAAAAAAGTCTGGTGGTTCGGTTACGGCGGCGAGTTCACGCTTGAGATGGAAGGCTTCCTCGATCTGCTTTACGCGCGGCCGCTGCGGGAGAAGATGAAAGCAGCAGTGCGCTCGGCGAGGGCGGTGTGGCGGAGGAAGTTGTAGAGAACCAGGTGTCAGTTGTCAGGTCTCAGGTGTCAGCAAAAGCCAAGGGCTGAGAACTGAGAACCGGGAACTGAGAACTACTTATGCCTGACGACCGTAGTTTGCTACGCCATACCTTGGCGACCCTTGCCTATCGTGGAGGCAAAGCCGTCCGCGGCGTGCCAGCAGGTTTTGCGGATTACCCGTGCGGAGAATCTTCGCGCACACCTGTACAGATTCTCGCCCACATCGGCGACTTGCTGGCTTGGGGCCTGAGCATCGCGGAAAGCCAACAAAAGTGGAATAGCTCGACTCCGCTGGCGTGGGAAGCGGAGTGCGACCGTTTCTTTGCCGCGCTCAAGAAGTTCGATGACTACCTGGCTTCGGAAAAGCCGCTGCAGGTCTCCGCCGAAAAACTATTTCAGGGCCCGATCGCCGACGCCCTCACGCACGTCGGCCAAATCGCGATGCTGCGGCGGATGGCCGGTGCTCCCATGAAAGGCGAAAGCTACTTCGTGGCTGAAATCACAACGGGACGAATTGGTCCCGACCAGGTGGCGCCGAAGAAGGAGTTCTAGGCGCCAAACCTCCCTTGGTCTTCTTCCCCCTCCTAGGTAAACTATCCAGTGAGGCGTTTTCAGGCTTGAACGATGGAGAACTCCGTGGCAACAGGTGAACCGGTCGGAACACACGCGGGGAGCGCTCCGCAACTCCCTAAACACAAAGTCAAAATCAAGAAGCCCGGGCAGCGTGCCTGCAACGAGAAAAACGAGAAGGGCAAGTTCTGTGGCGGGCACTTGAAGCGCTGGTTTTATGCGGCGGATGTGCTCGAGCGCGAGTGCGGTTGTGTTGAAAAGGCCTGGGGGCCGGGCGCGGAAGTCTATCGCTGCGAATTCTGCCAGACGCTGTATCTGCCCAGTCCGCAAGACGCGCGCGGGACCAACGTTGCGGGACCGGGGCAGCTTTCGATATTCGGCCTGACGGTGCCGCCGAAAGAAGAGAAGAAGGCTTAGTGGGCGTGGTGGTTCGTGTTGGATGGGTGGGGTCTTCTAACGTCATGTCGGCGGGGGCGCCGGCGCTACCTGTGAATGTTTCCGAACTAATTTACGACTGGAATCTCTTGTATCCGCAGTCGCTCCGTCCGGCGGGACCGGTCCTGCTCAACGACGAGACGCTGCGCGACGGCCTGCAATCGCCTTCCGTTCGCGACCCTTCGATCGAGCAGAAGATTAAGATCCTCCACCTGATGGAGGCACTGGGCATCAACATGCTCGACATCGGGCTGCCGGGTGCGGGTCCGCGAGCGGTCGAACACGCCACTGCGCTGGCCCGTGAGATCGTCTCGCACAAGATGACCATCACGGCGAACTGCGCCGCGCGGACGCATGAGAATGACATTCGCCCGATCGCCGAGATCGTCCAGAAAACCGGCCTGCCCATCCAGGCCGCCACCTTTCTCGGGTCGAGTCCCATCCGGCGCTATACCGAGGGCTGGAGCGACGACTTCCTGCTCCAGACCACCGAGAAGGCCGTCAAGTATGCCGTCTCGCTCGGCCTCGAGGTCATGTATGTCACCGAGGACACCACGCGCTGCGATCCGCAGATGGTGAAGCGCCTCTACACGGCGGCGATCAACTGCGGCGCCCGGGCGATTGTCCTCTGTGACACCGCAGGACACGCTACGCCCATGGGCACGGTCGCGCTGGTGAAGTTCGTCATGGAAGAAGTGGTCAAGCCCTCGGGCGAGAAGATTCGTGTGGACTGGCACGGCCACTGCGATCGCGGCCTGGCCACCGCCAACGCAATGGCCGCGCTGGTGGCGGGCGTCAGTTGCGTGCATGCCTGTGCTCTCGGCATCGGCGAGCGCGTCGGCAATACGCAGATGGATCAAATGCTGGTCAACCTGAAGCTCATGGGAATTTCTCCCTGGGATCAGCAGGATCTCACCAAGCTGAAGCCCTATTGCGAGGCGGTTTCAAGCGCGACGGGCGTTCCCATCCCGGTGAACTACCCCGTGGTCGGCGATGACGCGTTCCGCACTGCGACCGGAGTGCACGCCGCCGCCGTCATCAAGGCTTACAAGAAAAAAGACGTCGAACTGGCGAACACCGTTTATTCCGGCGTGCCCTCACACGTTTTCGGGCTGGAGCAGGTCATTGACATCGGTCCGATGAGCGGGAAATCCAATGTGCATTTCTGGCTGGAGCACCGCGGCTATCCGGCGACCGAGGAAGTGGTCGAGCGCATCTACCTTCGCGCGAAGTCCAGCAACCACACGCTGACTGAAGCCGAGATTCTGGAGTGCGTGCAGGCCACGTAGTCGCCCCTCACTGCGGTTCCCGCGCCAGCTCCGGGCTGGGCGCCGATTCGCCTTCCAGTTCCTTGTGCCGCGCCGCGCGCCGGGCGTTGATCATTTTCGTGGCTAATGTCAGTTCCGCGCGGCCTTCCTTTTCGCGGCCCAAGCGCAACAGAACCTGCCCTCGCAGATAACGCGCGCTGGCATTTTCCTTTTCCAGCCGGATGATTTCATCCAGCTGCGCCAATGCCGCCGGATAGTGCCGCTGGTGCTCTTCGATCTTCGCTAGCCCCAGGCGCGCACCGGTCAGCCGTGGGTCGAGCTTCACCGCCTGCCGATAATTCTTCGCGGCTTCTTCTTCGTTCTGCAGCGTGGACTCGACGTTGCCCAACTGTTCATATGTGAAGGCCACGTCCGGCTCGATGGCCAGGTCCTTCTGAAATTCCACTCGCGCCTGCTCGTAATCCTGCTTGCTGACGTATGCCAGCCCCAGATTAAAGTGCACGAAAGGCAGCTTGGGATCGGCCAGTGCCGCCGCCTCCAGTTCGCGCACCGCATCGTCGTACTCTCCGCGGTTGTAGTGCGCCTTGCCGATGATCAGGCGAAACTCCGGCGCACCTTGCCCGATCTCAACCAGCCGGCTCTGTGCCTTCTCTTCCAGCGCGGGGTTGTTCGACTTTTCGGCAGCTCTCGACAGCACGTAGAGATAGTTCAACTGGTTGGAAGCTTGTCCCCAGAGCGGCTCCAGTTGTCCGATCGCGTCTTCCCAGCGATCGTTAAAGAAATAACAAAGCCCCAGGAGATATCGTGCCTGGAAGGAGTCCGGTGCCTGCTTTACCACCGATTCAAACGGCTTGATCGCCGACAGGAAGTCATTCTGACGGAAGTGCACCAACCCGATGTTCAGCCGGATGCCCGCAACCGCCGGGGCCAGCTTCTCCGCTTTTCGCAACATGGAGAGCGCCTGGGGCCACTGCTTCCGCCGCATGTGGATCACGCCCAGATTGGCGTACGCTCCGGCCACGTTCGGATCGGCCGCCAGCACCTGCCGGAAGGCTCGCTCAGCCTCGTCCAGCTTGCCTGCCCGCAGCGCCGCCTCTCCCTGCTCGAAAAGCTTCTGGGGATTCCGGGCAGCTTGTGCGGGAACCGATCGCTGCGCCCCCTCTGCACTCTGTGCTCTCAGCCCAAAAGGGGAATGCAGCAGCAAGAGAACGCCGCCCAGCACCACGCCAAGTCTTGACACTCGATTCACCGTCCTGTAGTGTCCGCCAGCAAGAGCCCGAAATTCAAGGAGTCCATGGGGCCTACGGATCCGAAATCTTCCAGCACCGTTCCGAACCCGGCCAATCCACGCCGCCGCTCCGATTCGGCGGTCACCATTCGTGACGTTGCCGAGCGCAGCGGATTCTCTTCGGCCACTGTTTCCATCGTCCTGAACAACGCACCCCTGGCGCGCTACATTCCCGATACCACCAAGACCAAGATCCAGCGCGCCGCGTCCCAGCTCGGATACCGCCCCAATCTTTTTGCGCGCTCGCTGCGCAGCCGCCGCAGCCACACCGTGGGAGTCATGGTCTTCGACATGACCGACCCCTACTGCACGCTGGTGCTGCGCGGCATTGAGAATTGTCTCTACGAATCCAACTTCCTGCCCATTCTCACCGATGTGCACAACGAGCGCACCCGCTTCGAGCGCTATCTGGAGATGCTGCTCGACCGCCGCGTTGAAGGACTCGTCGTGCTGGCCAACTGGCTATTCCTCGACATCAACGTTCTCGCCGACCTGGAAAAGAGCAACATTCCCACCGCCATCGTGGGCCGCGAACTGAAGAACGACAATGTCAGCTCGGTGATCGTGGACAATACGCTCGGCGCGCACGCTGCCCTCCAGCATCTCCACTCTCTGGGCCATCGCAAGATCGCCTTCATCCGCGGCCCTCACCAGTTGTCGGACACGGCCCCGCGCTGGCGCGGCGTGCGCAGCCTGGCCCGCGAGCTCGAACTGAAGATCGATCCCCGGCTGGTCGTGGACCTGCCCGAGTCGCGCGATCCGTTCTCCAGTTTTGAGGACGGCTACAAGCTCACTGAGGAGTTGTTGCATCGTCGCCTTCCATTCACCGCGTTGATGGCGTTCGACGACATGACGGCTTTCGGCGCGATCCGCGCGCTCGCGAAAGCCGGTGTCCGCGTGCCCGAGCAGTGCTCGGTCGTTGGCTTCGACGATGTAGCTCCCGCATCTCTTTACTGTCCCTCGTTGAGCACCATTCGCCAGCCCATGGAAGCGATGGGCGCGGCCGCGGCGACCATCGTGGTGGAGGCCATCAGCGCCGGCCTGGAAAAGAAAGTTCCCCGGGTGGTTCATCGCAAAGTCGCGCCCGAACTGATCGTAAGGGAATCCACCCGCAGCCTGAAGTAAATCGATTTCGCGGGATACCCCCTCCTTTTGACTTGACAGCGGCCATCGCCTGTCGCACTATTCATACGTTTTAATAAAGGGATTTTGGCACTTCTGCGGAACGAAGGTGGCACGCTCCGTGCAAGTGCAAAGATGGCCGGCTCTGGCAGTCGGAGTTTCCGCGCGAAAGGCCGCGCCGATTTGAGGTAGTGCGGGACTGATATCCGTATTTCTGGAAATCCCCTAGGGGGTCACGTATGAAAATCCGTATCTTCTGCACCGTCGTGGTGCTGCTGGCCGTGCTTTCGGCAACTCTTCTTCACGCTCAGGAATCCGCCTCGCTAACTGGAACGGTTCGTGATTCCTCGGGCGCCAGCATCGCCAACGCGCAGGTCGTGGTATCCAGCGCCGAACGCGGAATCAATCGCGAGACTACCTCCAATTCCGACGGCGAATATTCCGTGCCCGCGCTGCCACCGGGCTCCTACGACGTCAGCATCGCCGCCCCGGGCTTCAAGAAGTACGAAGCGAAAGGCGTCATCCTTCGCGTCGGCCAGAAAGCCCGCAATGACGTGAACATGCAAGTCGGAGCCACCACCACGGAAGTGACCGTCATGGGGACCAACGTCGCCCAGGTAGAAACTCAGTCCTCGGATCTCTCGGGCACGGTCACAGGTAAGGAAATCAGCCAGCTCCAGTTGAACGGCCGCAACTTTACGCAACTGGTCACGCTCGTCCCCGGCGTCAGCAACCAGACGGGAGCGGATGAGGCGTCAGTTGGCATCACGGGAAGCATCTCGTACAGCATGAACGGCGGCCGCGTGGAGTACAACAACTGGGAACTCGATGGCGGCGACAACATGGACAACGGCAGCAATACCAGCCTGAATGTCTATCCCAGCCTCGAGGCCATTGAGGAGTTCAAGGTCCTGACCTCCAACTACGGCGCCCAGTATGGCCGGAACGGCTCCGGCACGGTTGAGGTCGAAACCAAGTCCGGAACCAGCGCTTTTCATGGCAATGCGTACGAGTTCGTGCGCAACGACATGTTCAATGCCCGGAACTATTTCGAATCTACCGTCCCGGCTTACAAGAAAAATGACTTTGGCTACACCATCGGCGGCCCGGTTTTCATTCCGGGTCTTTACAACAAGAGCAAGCAGAAGACATTTTTCTTCTGGTCTCAGGAATGGCGCCGGGAACGTGTGCCCACCGACTTCCATGTCCCCGTGCCCTACAGCTTGGAACGTACCGGTGACTTCAGCGATGTGTGTCCGGGCACCGATTGTCCCACCGACCCCAGGACCGGGAATCCATATGATGGAAGCCTGGGCCCACTCCCGGTGGATCCCGTTGCCGTGGCTCTGCTCCCGCTGATCCCCGTGGCGAACGAAGATGTCCCTGGGGCCTCGTTTTTCAATCTTGCTACTACGCAACCGACGACCTGGCGCGAGGAGTTGTTCCGCGTTGACCATAACCTGAGCGAGCACAACCGCCTTACCTTCCGCTACATTCACGATTCGTGGAATCAGATTCAGTCCTCGACCATCTGGACCGACTCCTCTTTCCCGACGGTTCAGACCCACTTCAACGGTCCGGGCGTCAGCATGTTGGCGCGCCTGACCAGCACGATTTCCCCCACGCTGCTCAACGAATTTGTGGCCAGCTATACCACCGACCACATCTCTTTCCAGTCCGTGGGTCCCTGGCAGCGTCCCGAAGGCCTGCCCATGGGCTTCCTCTTCAACAACGGCTTTGGCGGCAAATTGCCAGCCATCACCATCACCGGGGGAGACCCCTACGGCGGCGGATTCTTTATGGATCCGGCCGGGATATGGCCTGAGGGCGCATACAACTCCAATCCCACTTACACCTACCGCGATAACATGACCAAGATTGTCGGAAAGCACAACCTGCAATTCGGGGCGTACTTTGTGGCCGCCCAGAAGAATGAACTGAGCAGCGTGCAGGTGAATGGCTCTCTCGGATTTGACATTGCCTCCAAGAACGTCATTCAAGATGGGCAGCCTGTCGGTACGGGTAATGCTTTCGCCGATCTGCTCCTTGGGCGCATTGCGAGCTATTCTCAGGGCAGTAATCAGGTTAAGTTCTACAACCGGTACAAGATTCTTGAACCCTATTTCCAGGACGATTGGCATATAACGGGCCGCCTTACGCTGAATCTGGGCCTCCGTCTTAGCCTGTTGGGAACGTACCGCGACCGGTACAAGCATGCCTATAACTGGGATCCGGCCGCCTATAGCGTGGCCGACGCGCCGCAGATCGCGGAAGACGGCTCGCTGGTACCAGGCGTCGGTAACCCGCTGGATGGATTGGTGCAATGCGGAGTGGGTGGCGTCCCAGTCGGTTGCTCCAAGGGGCACTTGTTCAACCCAGCTCCGCGTATCGGTTTTGCCTTTGACCCGTGGGGGAACGGCAAGACTGCGATCCGCGGCGGATATGGCATTTTCTTCGAACACACCAACGGAAACGAGGCCAACACCGAGGGCATGGAAGGCCAGTCCTCACCTCTCCTGCAAAGCGCGACCCAGAGCAACGTCATCGGATACCAGAACATTGGCGGCGGGGACTTGGCGCCGTCCTTCCCGTTCAGTTTCATCTCGATTCCCACGCAGGTAACCTGGCCCTACATGCAGCAGTGGCACCTCGACATTCAGCACGAGTTGCTGCATAACACCGTGGTCACCGTTTCCTATGTGGGCAGTAAGGGTACCCATCTCGGGCGGCAGAGCGACCTGAACCAGTTACACCCCGTGTCAAACAGCGACAATCCTTACAAGCTGGGCGAGCCCATCGGTGGTGGTATTGACGCAGACGGCAACCAGATTCATGACGACTGCGGCACCGGCTTAACACCAAGCGGAGTCGCCATCACCGGCCAAGCCGCTATCAATCTCCAGGTCGCCTGCGGAGCAGATCCGAATCCTTTCCGCCCCTTTTATGGCTTGGCGACCATTACTCGCCTTGAACCCAAGGCATCCTCCATCTATCACGCGCTCCAGATTTCAGCGCGCAGAAGTGTTGGAGCGTTAAGCCTCAACCTCGCTTACACCTACAGCCACTCGATTGACGATTCCTCCGATCGCTACAACGGCGACTTCGTCAACTCCTATGACCCCAGCTCCAACCGCGCCAGCTCCAATTTCGACCAGCGCCACATGCTGAATATCGGCTATGTCTATGACCTGCCGGTATTCAAGGAGGCCGGTCTCCGCCGCACCATTCTCGGCGGCTGGCAGTGGTCCGGCATCGTGGGCTTTTCAACTGGAACGCCTTTCACTGTGACCAACGGGACGACATTCGGGGACAACGCAGGCACCGGCAATGGCGTTGGAACCACCTCGTACGCGGATCTGATCGGCAATCCAAGCAAAGGCATCCCTCCGGCCAATGCGGGCTTGGACGGCTTTGCCGGCTTTCTCTACAACCCCGGGGCCTTCGCTTTGCCTCGCGGGCTCACCTTCGGAAACGCCGGCCGAAACAATGTGCGTGGTCCGAGCCGGACCAACTTCGATATGGCGCTTTTCAAGCGCTTCGCCATCAAGGAGAGTGTCGCCTTCGAATTCCGCGCAGAGGCCTTCAACGTCTTCAACCACACGCAATGGGGTACACCTTCGGGTTCCATGAGTTGCATTGGCGGCAGTAATAATTCCGCTGGCGACCCAAGTTGTCTGGGACCACAAGGTGCCGATCTCTTCCAGTTTGGCTCGGCTCACCTCTCTCGCATCCTCCAACTCGGCGCGAAGTTCATCTTCTAGCCGAAAATACGGCACAAAAAATCCTGGCTCCGAGTGAGCCAGGATTTTCTTTTTACGGGGGAAAGTGATTTCGAAGGAGGGGCTACCCCGGCACTCCCACCCGTTCCCGTTTGCCAGCGAGCACCGCCAGCCCCGTCTCCAGATCGGCAATCAGGTCGTCGACGTTCTCAATCCCTACCGATATCCGGATCATCTGCTCGGTTACGCCCATCTTCCGGCGCAACTCCGGCGCGATCATGGCGTGCGACGTCAACACCGGGATGGTCACCAGCGAATCCACTCCGCCCAGGCTGGGCGCGAGCGTGAACAGGTTGAGCGCTTCCGCCACATGGCATGCGTCCTCGCCTGTGCCTTCAATCTCGAAACTGAGCACACCACCTGCGCCCGCCATCTGTTTCTTCGCGAGTTCGTAATCGGGGTGCGCCTTCAGCATCGGGTAGTGCACGCGCGTGACCTTGGGATGGCGGCTCAGGAACTCGGCGACCTTCAGCGCGCTTTCATTCTGCCGCTGCACCCGCACCGCAATCGTCTTGATGCCGCGCAGCAGCAGGAACGCCGCGTGCGGATCCATCGAGCAGCCAAGCGTTGTCCGCACCTGGTGGATCTGGTCAATCAGATCACGACGTCCGGTGGCAATGCCGCAGATCAGGTCGGAGTGCCCGCCAAAATACTTCGTCCCCGAGTGCAGGACCAGATCAATCCCCCACTCCGCGGGACGACAGTTGATGGGCGTACCAAAGGTCGCGTCAATGGTCGAGACCAATCCATGCTTCCTGGCGAGGGCCGCAATCTTTTCCAGATCAACCACGCGCACCGTCGGATTCGTCGGCGACTCAACGTGAATGATCTTCGTGTTGGGCCGGATCGCCGCCGCGTGCTGCTCCATGTTGTTGGTGTCGACGAACGTGGTTTCGATGCCCAGCCTGGGCAGCCACTGGGAAAGGAACTTGGTTACGCCACCGTAGATGTCGCGCTGCGCCACAATATGGTCGCCCGCCTTGCACAGCGTCAGGAAAGAAGTCGTGATCGCCGCCATCCCGGACGAGAACAGCAGGGAAGCGTCTGTGCCCTCAAGTTCGGCGATCGCGTTCTCGGCGACGGTATGCGTGGGATTGCCGTAGCGCGTGTAGAAGCGGTCGGTCGAGGTGGCGCGCACCTGCTCCTGAGCGTCGGTGACCTCGAAAGTGGAGGTCTGATAAATGGGCGTGGAGAGCGGGCCATTCTTCTTTTCCAGGCTGGTGCCGCCACGGACCGCCTTCGTCTCCTGCCGGAACGTCTGCTTTTTCATACTTTGCTCCGCTGGTGATTCGAAAGTTCTCAGTTCTCAGTTCCCAGTTCTCAGAGAACGTCCAGGATTGCTGAGACCACGTTCGCTGAGAACTGAGAACCGAGAACCGAGAACTCGTCAACGAGTTGCCGCTGGATCCATCGCCGGCACCATCGCCAGCCATTGCGGAGAGCGCGCGTGCCGCCCGCTCACCAGTTTGTCGAATTCCTGCTGCAAGGCACGCGTCACGGGACCGGCTTTACCGTCGCCGATCGTCCGGAAATCGATTTCCCGCAGCGCAATGACCTCCGCCGCCGTTCCGCACACGAAGACTTCGTCGGCGATGTAGAGCTGGTCGCGCGAAATCGGCTCCTCAACCACGGTATGGCCCAGGTCGCGCGAGATCGTGACCAGGCTGTCGCGCGTGATGCCTTCCAGGATGCCGGCCCGCGGCGTCGTATAAATCACCTTGTTGCGGACCACGAACAGATTCTCGCCCGTGCATTCGGCGACGTAGCCATCCGGCCCGAGCATGATCGCCTCATCGAACCCGGCGCGGTGCGATTCCGTCTTCGCCAGAATCGAGCTCACGTAATTCCCCGAGACCTTGGCCTTGGTCATCATGATGTTGGGATGAAGCCGCGTGAATGACGCAATATTGGCGCGGATGCCGCGCTCCTTCGCCTCGGTCGAGAAAAACGTTTTCCACTCCCACACCGCCACCATGAAGCGCGGCGTTCCCGCCTCCACGGTCATGCTGAGCGCACCATCCAGAAAAATCATGGGCCGGATGTAGCAGGCCGAGTACTCATTCGCGGCGATCGTGCGGAGGATGGCCGTCTTGACCTGCTCCAGGTTCACCGGCAACTCGCGAAAACCCACGATGTGCGCGGAGTCCAACAAGCGCTGCGCGTGTTCGTCCAGGCGAAACACGGCCGGCCCCTTGTCGGTGGCGTAGCAGCGGATGCCCTCGAACACGCTGAAGCCGTATTGCACCCCGGCACTCAGAAACGGTACAACCCCTTCGCTGGATGGTTTCAGCGAGTCATTAATCCATATGTAACGAGCGGCTCCCATAATCTCCTCGACGCAAAGCTGATCTTCCCTAGACTACCTGCGCCGGTGCAAATGCAGCAAGACGAACCGGCCGCCCGCCGCGTAAGTTTATAATCGCCCACTTATGGATACTGGACTCAAGAATCGTGTTGCCATCGTGGCCGCCTCCAGCCAAGGAATCGGGCGTGCCACCGCGGAAGCCTTTGCCGCCGAGGGTTGCCGGGTCGCCATGTGCGCCCGCAATAAGGAATCTCTGCACGCCGCCGCGGAGAAGATTCGCGCCGAATACAAGACCGATGTTCTTGCTGAGCCGTTCGATGTAACCGACGCGAACGCCGTCCGCGACTTCGTCAGCGCCGTTGTGAAGAAATTCGGCAGTGCCGATATCTGCGTGACCAATGCCGGCGGCCCTCCCGCCAAGGGCTTCCTGGCCACCACCATCGAGGAGTGGAAGCGTGCCGTGGACCTGAATTTCATGAGCACCGTGTATTTCGCCCACCAGGTCATCCCGCATATGCAAAAGAAGAAGTGGGGAAGGATCATCACCCTGACATCCATCACCACAAAACAGCCGGTTGTTGATCTGGTTTATTCCAACGCGGTGCGCGCGGCTGTGGTCGGGCTGGTCAAGAGTCTGGCCAACGAGTTCGGCAAGGATGGCATTCTGGTCAACAACGTTGGTCCCGGCTACACCGCCACCGACCGCTTGAAAGAGCTGGCCAAGGCGCGCTCCACTGCCCTGGGGAAGCCCGAAAACGAAGTGTTCGAGGGCTGGGCCGCGGACGCCCCGTTGAAGCGCCTGGGCGAGCCGCGGGAGGTCGCCGACGCCATCGTGTGGCTCGCCTCCGAGCGCGCCTCTTACATCACCGGACAGACCATCCTGGTCGATGGCGGGCTCTACAAGGGCTTGTAGGCCGCCGCAAAAACGTTTTTGTATGGGACCCTTGTCTCGGTGCCCGAACCGGCTTTCTGGCGGTGCTTTCTCCCGCGTCCGGCACGCCCCGCGTATCCATTTCGTCTCTTGCAACATCTGTTGTTTTCCAGTAAGCTTCCGCCCATTCTGAACACAAAACTGGGAACTTTTCCGCCCGCGCGGACCCAGGGACAGCTGCATGCAGAACATTGTGACCGAGAGCAGAGATCTACCGGTTAGGCGCCGTGAGTGTATCCCGGCCGAGCGATGTCGCTGTTCGCGCTGAGATCATCTCCGACCAAGACAATTTCTCAGCGGTTCTTCCAAGGAGGCCGTGTATGTCGAGTTTGAAATCATTGGCAGTCTTCACCGTGGGGGTTCTCCTGCTGGCCGGTCTGGCCGCAGCTCAAGGCGGCGCTACCGGTGCCATCAGTGGCACGGTGCAGGACGTCTCCGGTGCTGTCGTCGCCGGTGCGCAAGTCCAGATCATCAACCAGGACACGGGCTCAGTCGCGCGCACCATGAAAACCGACGCCAATGGCGCGTTCGTTGCCCCCCTGCTTCCCGTCGCCACCTATACGGTGAAGATTACGGGCGCGAGTCTGGGGGAAGCTAACCTCAAAGACATCGTCGTCCGCATCACCGAGACCACGCGCCTGACCGCCAAACTCGCCCCGCTGAAAGTTCTGGAGAAAGTGGAAGTCCAGGCCACGGTGCAGAGCGTCGAGACCACGACCGCGACCACGGGTCAGGCCATCGAAGAGCGCACTATCCGCGAGCTGCCCCTGTCGACCCAGAACTTCCAGCAGTTGCTGACCCTTTCCAGCGGCGCGCAGAGCGAGTTGAACGCCTCCGCCCAGCTCGGACGTGGCAACGCGCGCGTGATCGTGAACGGCCAGCGCGAAGACAACAACAACTACCTGATCGAGGGCATCAGCGCGACTGACTACAACGTCTCGCAATCCACCAACGTTCCGCTGCCCAATCCGGATGTCATCCAGGAGTTCAAAGTTCAAACCTCGCTCTACGACGCCAGCCAGGGCCGCAACAGCGGTGGCAACGTCAATGCCATTCTGAAATCTGGGACCAGCCACTTCCATGGCGACCTGTACGAATTCTTCCGCAACGACGTTTTCAATGCCAACGAGTTCTTCCTGAACCGCGCCGCCCAGAAACGTCCGTCGGTGAAGCAGAACATTTTTGGAGCCAGCCTGGGTGGCCCCATCGGTCCGGGTGCAAAACTCGGCTACTTCTTCTTGAACTATCAGGGAACGCGCCAGCGCAGCGGGCTTTCGCCGGGCACGTCCATCAGCAACTCCGGATTCCCCATCCTGCCTGCCGACCGTTCCGCGGAAAATCTGGCCGCACTCTTTAGCACGCCTGCGTTCGGGGAGTGCCCCGCCGTGCCCATTGCGATTGACCCCGTCGTTGTCAAACTGCTGAACTTTAAGAGCAATCAGTTCGGTGGCGACGCCAACGGCTACCTGATCCCTTCCTTGCCCGGAACGCCCGGCGTCCAGGTGAACGACGACTGCAGTGTCAGCGTGAATACGGCTCCCTTTATCATCAGCAAGCCTGGCAAGTTCACCGACGATCAGTTCACGACCAGTTGGGACAAGGAATTTCATGGTGGCAACGACAAGATATCCGCGCGCTTTTTCTTTTCCAACGCGGAATCGGTTCTCCCCTTTGGCGCCGGCGGGCTGCAGGCATCCCTGGGTGGAACGCTGGCCAGCAGTATCAGCGCGACCGACCTGAACTTCCCTTATGACCTTCCCGTCAATGATCGTTTTCTCAGCCTTGCCGAGACTCACCTGTTCTCACCCGCGTTGGTGAATGATTTCCGGTTCGGCTACGTGCGGATCAACAACAGCCTGCTCAACACTCCGCCGACCGGGAGTGACGGCCCACTCACCGCCGATGCACTCGGCATTGACCGTCCCACCAACAACCTGACTGATTCCATCTACAAGTTCACGCTCACCAGCTTTCAGATCGGGCCCACGCCTCCCGCCGATCAGCATCAGGTACAGGACAATTTCAACTTTGTCGATACCGTGAGCTGGGTGAAGGGTAAGCACACGTTCCGGCTCGGTGGTGAGTACGTTCGCGTCCACCTCGACAAACTTTTCCCGCAGGTATTCAACGGCCAGCTCTTCTTCGGCGGCGGCGGCGGCCTCACCGACTTTCAAAACTTCCTGCAAGGCGCTCCCGGTGGCAGCTTCGGCGGGGGCGGCGTCTTCAACCACCAATACCGCAACAACAACCACTCGTTCTTTGCCCAGGATGACTGGCGAGTCAGACCGGATTTCACCTTGAATCTGGGCTTGCGCACCGAAGTGTTGGGCGCCTTCTACGACAACCTGTGCCACATCGGCAATTTCGATCCGGCCGCGGGCAACAATGGTCAGTATCCATTTGTCTATGGACGTTGCGCGAACAAGCTCGGCGTCGACGGGCTCTCGGGCTCCGGCAACAACACCACCTACAAGAACAACTACTCTACCGGCCTTGGCCCGCGCATCGGCTTTGCGTGGGATGTGCTGGGACATCACAACACCACCATCCGCGGTGGTTATGGCATCTACTTCGTCCGTGAAGATGTGGGCACGGTGGATCAGCTTTCCTTCCAGGCCCCCTACCTGCCGATTGCAGGAGCTCCCGGAAATCCCGGCTGCTTGGCCACCTTCTTTTCCGCGGACGCACCACCGGAGTGCGATCAGATCCCGGGACAAGGCAATCTGAACGCTCTTCCCAAAGCCGGAGATCTCTCGGCCGGTTTCGTCCCGTGCCTCGGGTCATTCAAGGGTTTCTCGGGACTTACCACTGACGCGGCGACCTTTGGTTGCGCGGACGGCAGTCCCGGCTTGATTGCTTCTCAAAATCTCTTCGTGCTCGCCGTCCCCCGTCATTTTGTCGTTCCCAATACGCAACAGTGGAACTTCACTATGCAGCGCGACCTCGGCAGGCAGTGGATTATGGAACTCGGCTATGTGGGGAGCCATGCCGTCCATCTCCGCGAGACAAGCACGAACATTCAGGCCAAGCTTGCCACCCCGACAAGTCCAATTACGTTGACCGCGGACGACGGAACCCAGTACACGATCTTCGATAGCACGGCGTCCAATGGCGCCGCCCGCTCTAATCTGAACGGTGTCAACGGATATGGCGGGTATCAGGTCTTCGCGAACGACGCCTATTCTCACTACCATTCTTTCCAGGCGACGCTTTCCCGTCGTTGGAGCGCGGGATATTTCCAGAGTGCCTACACCTTCTCCAAGGCAACCGACGCTACCTCCAGTGGCAACACCGCGCTGAACACCGCCTTTAACGATGAGAGCAACATCTCGAATTCCTATGGCCTTTCCGACTTCGACCGCACTCACCGGCTCACCGTCAGCTACCGCTACGACCTTCCTTTTTATCGCGCCGCTCGCGGGGCGAAGGGCGCTCTGCTGGGCGATTGGGCGGTCAGTGGCATCACCATCTTCCAGTCGGGCACCCCGTTCTCGGTGACAGACTCTGCCGCCGGCTCAGCCTATCTGGCAACCTTCCTCTCCTTTGCTGTTCTAGGCGCGGACCTGGCCCCCGGCGGCTCGATCGCCGCGGGAAAAACTTCCGGGGATATTCACCACCGGCTGGACAACTACATAAACCTCAGCAACTTCGTACCCGCTCCTCCGGCCTACGACGGCGCAAGCGTGACCGCTTTCGGTACATTGCGCCGCAATATCTACCGTGGCCCCTTCCAGCAGAACTGGGACTTCTCTCTGATCAAGAATTTCCGGATCACGGAAAACCAATCGCTCCGCTTCACCGCGGATTTTTTCAACATCTGGAACCATGCGAATTTCGCCAGCCCCGCTTCGAACGACGTCGAGAATCCCGGTCCGTTCGGGAAGATCCAGAGCACGGTCGGCACCCCGCGCCTCATCCAGTTCCAGTTGAGGTATGCGTTCTAGTGAGTCGAGCGAATCCAACAACCCGGATCCCGCTGCTTGAGCGGGACCAAGTCGCACCGGAAATCGCCAGCGTGTACGACGCCCTGCAGAAGACCCGGGGCGTCGTGCCCAACATGTTCAAGACGCTGGCGCACACTCCTGCCCTCGCCCTGGCCACCGCCGGATACCTGAAGGCGCTGCTCGGGGACGGCGCGCTGCCGGGCTTCTACAAAGAACTGATTGCCATGCGGCTGTCGGTGTTGCTGACGAGCGAGTATGCCGTCAAGGCCCACGCGCTTTCAGCCAAACAGAAAGGCGCAACCGAGGCGCAGATTGCGGCGGCTCGCGGTGATTACCAGAGCGGGCCGTTTACGGAAGCTGAGAAGCTGGGCTTCGACGCTGCCGAACGCCTGCACCGCTCCGCTGCCGAGATCACGGACGAATTCTTCGCGTCGCTGAAACAGCACTTCAGCGATCCGCAAATTATCGAATTGGTGGCCACGGCAGCGGCCTTCGAACTGTTCCCCCGTTTTGTGGACGCGCTGCGCATCCCCACCACGCCGAGCTGATAAGCGCCGCGGTGTTTCCCCCGTGCCCTCCGTGGTTAACGGTTTTACTTTGCTCGACCACAGAGGTCACAGAGTTTCACAAGGCAAAGCGCATTTCTGCATCAGCAACACGTCGGCGGTTTGCCCGCCGCGGTTGTGTAAACTAGGGTTCGATCCATGCGACCACTGGCATCCAGACTCTCGGTTCTGACCGGCGAAGGCGCGCTCACCGTCTATTCACGCGCCAAAGAACTCGAGCGCCAGGGACGATCCATCATCCACCTGGAACTGGGCGAGCCGGACTTCCACCCCGCCGAGCCGGTGATCGCCGCCCTCGAAAAGGCGCTCCGGGATGGCAAAGACCGCTACTGTCCGATGGCCGGCGTCCCTGCTCTGAAAGACGAGTTGGCTGCCTACCTCCACCGCACCCGCAACCTGAACGTCTCGCCGGAAAGCGTGGTCATCGCTCCCGGCTGCAAGATCGCGCTCTTCATGGCCATGATGGCCATCATCGAGCCGGGCGACGAAGTCCTCTGGCCCGATCCTGGATTCCCCGGATATCCTTCGATCACCCGCGGTTTTGGCGGTGTCCCTGTGCCGTTTGGCCTGACCGAAAAAAATGGCTTTCAGCCCGATCCGGATGAAATTGCCGCGAAGATCACGCCCCGTACCAAGGCGATCCTGCTCAATTCACCCTGCAATCCAACCGGTTCCGTTTATTCCGACGAAGTGCAGCGCCGCATCGCCGAGCTTGCCGTGAAGCACGACCTGTACGTGCTGTCGGATGAGATCTACGCCCGCATCATTTACGGGCAGAAATACATTTCGATGCTGAGCTATCCCGGAATGGCCGAGCGCACGCTGATCATCGATGGCTTCTCAAAGAGTTTCGCCATGACAGGCTGGCGCCTGGGATACGCCATCGCGCCCCCGGAACTCGTCCCCCATTTGGTGATGCTGGCCATCAACAGTTACACCTGTGTCGCCGAATTCACGCAGCTAGCCGCCATCGAGGCGCTGCGCGATTCGACTGGCGCCACGCCCCGCATGGTCGCCGAGTTTCAGAAGCGCCGCGGCCAGTTCATCGGCGATCTGAACCGCGTGCCCGGCTTCCGCTGCATTCCTCCGGAAGGCGCGTTTTATGCCTGGGTAAACATCGAAGAGACGGGAATGACCGCCGAAGAAGTCTGCCGCATCATGCTGGAAGAGGCCGGAGTGGCCGGGATTGCCGGCGCAGCCTTCGGTGAAATGGGGAGAAAGTTCGTGCGCTTCTCCTTCGCATCTTCGACCGCGACGTTGAAAGAAGCCGTCGCGCGCATTCAGAAAGTTTCTGCAGCCTGGCAGGGAGCGGCCGCAACCCGCTAGGAGTTCGAAGAGAAGGGCCCGTATCAGGGCATCGCTGTAGCGATGCCGGAAGATTCTACAATGAACCGCGCCTTTAGGCGCTGAGAAAGTCAGATGCTGACAAAAGCTCTCATTACGACTTTGATTCTGTGTCTCGCATCCTCCCTCGCTCTGGCCCAGGCCCGTCCCTATCCCGGCAAGGACTTGCCCGCAACCTACGAGCGCTTGCTCGCCGAGGTCAACAAGATTCCCGCCTTCGATCACCACGCCCATCCCGGATTTGCCGACGATCCCGACGTGGACGCCATGGCTGCGCCTCCGGGCAGCGCCGCCTTCCGCGAGCGCGAGACCAATCCCGAGCTGGTCGCAGCTGCCAAAGCGCTCTGGGGCTACCCCTACGATGATTTTTCTGCCGAGCATGCGAAGTGGCTGATCGAGAAGAAAGCCGAGATGAAGAAGCACTATCCCGGCATCGCGTACTTCAACATGATGCTCGACAAGCTGAACATCGATCGCGGCGTCGCCAACCGTGCCATGATGTCGGACTATCTCGATCCCAGGCGCTTCCCGTGGGTCTTCTTCGTGGACTCTTTCCTGTGGCCGTTCGACAACGCCAAAGAACGCGCGCGCAATGGCGACCAGCAGGTGTACATCCCGTTGCAGGAGAAAATGCTGAAGCGTTGGATGCAACAGGAAAGAGTGGGCGCACTACCCTCCAGCTTTGGCGATTACCTCAAATTCATCAGCCAGGTGCTGGAAGACAATCAGAAAGACAAAGGTGGCATCGCGATGAAGTTTGAGGTCGCCTACTTCCGGCCCCTGCACTTCAGCGATCCTCCGCGCGAACAAGCCGAGGCGATCTACCAAAAATACGCCAAGGGCGGAATCCCCAGCGAAACCGAGTACCGCACTTTTCAGGATTACATCTTCCGCTACCTGATTACCGAGGGCGGACGCCTGAAGCTGCCCGTGCACATTCATTCGGCGGTGGGAATCGGCGATTATTTCAATCTTTCCGAGAGCAACATCATGCAGCTGGAAAACATCCTGCGCGATCCGCGCTACTCGGGCACGATCTTCGTCATGATTCACGGCGGGTATCCGCTGGAGCGCGAGGCCATCTGGCTGGCGGCAATGAAGAACGTGTATATGGATTCGTCATTGCAGGAAATCGTCATGTACCCGGCCGCCTTCAAAAATTCGCTCCGCCAGTGGCTGGAGACCTTCCCCGACAAAATCACCTTCGGCACCGACTGCTTCCCTTACAACGACGTCCTCGGCGCCGAAGAGAGCTACTGGCTGGGCAATGTATCGGCGCGCCAGGCGTTGGCCGCCGCCCTCGCCGAGATGGTTTCGTCGGGAGAAGTTTCCGAAGCCAAGGCGATGGAGATGGCCCACGCTTTTCTCCACGACACCGCCGTCAGCCTGTATCCTTCATTGGCACACTGATATGAAAAGAACCAAAGCGAAGAAGGTCGCACGAAAGAAATCTGCCGCGAACACCGGGAAAAAGAGAACAACGGGTACGCCCAGCAAGGTTGCGCTCAAGGGTACCGTCTCGAAAGCAAAGCGCAAGGCAGAGTTGCGCCACGTCCCGTGGAGCGCGGTTTCCGTGGAAGCGCTGAACCCGCTACTGGGCCGTCATTTCGTGGTCGGACAGAACATCATGCTGGCCCGAGTGCTGTTGAAAAAAGGCTGCATCGTGCCCGAACACAGCCATCCCAACGAGCAACTGACGTTTATTGCCGAAGGCGCGCTGAAATTCTGGATCGACGGCAGGGAGATCGTGGTTGGAGCGGGCGAAGTGTTGACCATTCCCCCCAACATGCCCCACAAGGCGGAAGCGCTCGAGGACACGGTGGATTTCGACGTATTCAATCCGCCCCGTGCCGACTGGATGAGCGGAACCGATTCGTATTTGCGGTAGATTTCCTCCGTGCCCCCGTGTCCTCTGTGGTAAAGAAGTTTTTGGCTACAGAGTACACACAGGTCGCACAGGCAACAGAATTCAAACCATGTCCCCGACGCATACCAACGCGACCGCCCGTCTCCGCTGTATCTCCTGTGGCGCCACGCCTGGTTCCACCGCCCAGGACTTTCGCTGCACAAGCTGCGGTGACCTGCTCGAATTCGTTTTCCCAGGGCGGACGTTCGATCCCGCCGCCCTGAAATCTCTCTGGCTCAGCCGTCGGACTTCTTTAAACAAGCTCGACCAGAGCGGCGTTTGGCGCTTCCGCGAACTCCTGCCGCCGATTTCCGAAGAGCACGCCATCACCCTGCGCGAAGGCAACACACCGCTCTACCAACTGCCCCGCTGTGCGCGTCTCACCGGCCTCGACCATCTCCACGCCAAGCATCAGGGCATGAATCCGACGGCCTCGTTCAAAGACACGGGTATGACCTTCGCCGCGTCGTCCGCCCACCAACAAGGTTTTCGCTGGGTCGCCTGCGCCTCCACCGGTAACACGTCAGCCTCGATGGCCGCCTACGCTGCGCGCGGCAACATGCACAGCCTGGTGCTGATCCCCGAAGGCAAGATTTCCTGGGGCAAGCTGTCGCAGTCGCTCGACTACGGAGCCCTCACCTGCCAGCTCCGCACCGATTTTGACGGCTGCGTTCTGATCCTGAATGAACTCGTGCGCCAGAAGCCGGTCTATCTTCTGAACTCGGTCAATCCCTATCGCATCGAAGGCCAAAAGACCGCTGCCATCGAACTGCTCGAGCAACTGGGCTGGGAGCCGCCCGACCACATCATTGTCCCGGGTGGCAACCTCGGGAACAGCTCGGCGATCGGAAAGGCACTTCTCGAGATGCAGGAGCTCAAGCTGATCGCTCGCCTGCCCAAGCTGTCGATCATCCAGGCGGAAGGTGCGAACCCGTTTTATCGCAGCGTGCGCGAGTTCGGCGGCGCCAAGATCGAGCCCATGACCGCCGACACCATGGCCACCGCGATTCGCATCGGCAACCCGGCATCGTGGAAAAAAGCCTTGCGTGTGCTCCAAGCCACCGGTGGGGAAGTGGAGCAGGTGACCGAACTCGAGATCGCCGAAGCCAAGGCCGAAATCGGAGCAGATGGCATCGGTTGCGAACCCGCTTCGGCTGTGACGCTTGCGGGCCTGAAAAAACTCCGCCAGCGCGGATTTGTGAAACCCGGGGAGTCGGTTGTCTTGATCCTGACCGGACACCTGTTGAAAGACCCTGATTTCACCATCAAGTTCCACCGGGGCGATTTGTTCTCCGGAACCCCCTACGAAATCGATTCGGCACGCGCCAGGCCTCTCCAGCGCGCCCCGGTGGTGCTCGACGCCGATCTGGGTGCCGTCATCGCCGCGCTCGAGGCCTCCGAAAGGAAAAATTCGTAGCAGTTCGGCGCGAACTCGTGTATAAGACTCGGTTTTGGCTTTTAGGGAATCTGTCAGTCACCCATGCCTTCTCGTCCTGCATCTTCGGATCGCTCGCTTCGGCTGGCTCTGCCGGCAACCTCCGCCAATCTCGGCCCGGCGTTTGACGCGGCCGCCCTGGCCATGGACTTCCATCTGCGCCTGCACGCCGAGCGCGCTCCCGACTTCTTCATCACCGCCGAGGGCCGCGACGCACAGATCTGCAGCCGCATGGAGAACCATCTCATCGTCACCACCTATTGCGAGGTCCTGGAATCAGAAAACCGCAAGATTGCACCCTTGCGTATCCACATCGAGAACGAAATCCCCATCGGCAAGGGTTGCGGATCTTCTGCCTCGGCCCGGCTGGCGGGGATCGCACTGGCCGTGCACTTCGGGCACCTGCGCTGGAAGGATGACCGCATCGTGGGAGAAGCCTCCATGCGCGAGCATCATCCCGACAACGCTTCCGCCTGCTGGATGGGCGGCCTCGCCGTGGCCCGCATGGCGAACCAGGTTCAGGCGCAGGTGGCCGAGATCAAACCGAAAGGAAGCTGGCCGCTGCTGCTCGCGGTCCCGGCCTTGCCGCTCCCCACCGAGCAGGCCCGCCGCGTTCTTCCTTTCCAATACTCGCGCGCCGACGCCGTCACCAACATTCAGAACGCCATGCTCCTGCTGGCCGCTTTCACCCAGGACCGGCGCGACCTGCTCGCCTCCGCGCTCGAAGACCGCATCCACCAGCCCTATCGCGCGCCCCTCTGTCCGCTGCTGCCCGCGATCAAGGAACTGGCTGGCGATTCCGGAATCATCGGCGCCGCCCTCAGCGGTGCTGGCCCGTCGGTGCTGGTGTTTCTTGATCCCAAGGTTTCCCCGAAGAGAGCCAAGCAGAGAATTGCGGCGCACCTCACCAAACGCCACCTGCCCGCCGAGTTGCTGCTGACCCAGATTGCCGTGCATGGCGGCCGCGACAGCGCCGACTGGCGCAAGAAGCATGGCGCTTCAAGAAAATAGGGCCGGTTGGCACCGGCCCACTGAGAAACTGGAAGCCAGAAAGTCTGCTCTACTGCCGGCTCGCCGGCGGCACAATCCCGTTCATGCGCAGATATTCCACCATCTGCCCGTAGTGGTCGAATCCGTGCCAAGCGAAAACCGTGCCCATGCCCAAGCGGGTGGCAGTGCCTTCGCCGAACGGATTCTTGATTGCCCCGACCGCATTCCCTTCGTTGATGGTTGCAACTGCCTTGTGCGCGTATGCGAATGAGTCTTTCAGGAACTTAACAATGTCGGCTTTCGATTTCACGCTGTCCGGACCGTTCTCGCCGCCCAGTTCTACCGGAGGTTTTTCCTCCAGGATGGCCGAGCCAACTAGATAGTTCACCGCAGCCACGTGCTTCGCTTGCATCGCGAACGTACGCACGCCTTTGAACTCGCCCACGGTCGGTGCAAATGCGAACTTGTCCTCGGGCATTGCTTCCACCGCCGGCACAAGTTCGCTCTCGATCGTTTTCACCGTGCCGTCAAGGACACTCGTGATGGTTTTCTTCTCGTCCTTCGCCTGCGCCAGACCCAAACTGCAGAAAGCCAGCGCCACGGCCAGCATCAGTCCAACTGTTTTCATGTTGCCTCCTAGCATTCTTAACCTCCGAAACTTGATTTGTCGTTGCCTTCGATCCCGGCAAGTTCTCTTGAACCGGAATCCCCCATCCCAGACACAGTCCTGCACTCCAGCCCCAGAGGGGCGCTATATGTTAGCCCGGGACGCAAGTCCTGGGTAGAAATCGCAAATGACGGAGTCCCGCAGGGACGGCACCGGAGACTCCCCAACCCCACCGTGCCGACCCAGTGTAGCCCATCGTTTCTCTAGCGGGAAACATGCAAAGGCGAGATCGCTAGTCGCGCACCACTGCCGGCGTTAGTTCCAACTCGCCCGCCGTGATGCGATGTCCGCGCAACGCCAGCACGCCGCACGCGAGCACCACCGCGGCCACGGTCAGCGCGTTGGCAATCCCGATCTGGTTCGCCAGCGCTCCCCACGCGGTAGCCCCCACCGCCATCCCTCCCTGCAGTACCAAAAGGTACAGCGAAAGCACCCGTGCCCGCAGGTGCCCCGGGCACATCGTTTGCGCCGCCACATTCAGGCAGGCAAGGATTCCAATCCACGCCGCGCCTGCCACCAGCATCACCGCGCAGAGCAGCGGAAAAATGTGCACGCGCCCCACGGCAAACGTCATCCCGGCAAACACAACGATGGCGAATGCAACCAGTCCGTCAACCGACAATCGCTCTCTTACGCGCGGCAAACCCGCCGCTCCCAGCAGCGCGCCGAAGCCGAAGCAGCCCAGTAGTACTCCGTATCCGCGAGCGCCATGCGGACGCGCGATGATCGGCAAGAGCGCCAGCACCGAAGCCGCTGCGACGCTAAACGTCCCTGTGCGCAACAGCACCGACTTCGCCAGGCTGCTGTCTTTCACGTAGGCGAATCCGTCGCCGATCGCCGACCACATCCGCCGCCGCGGCTTGGGAGCTTCGGACGGTCTCCTCCAGTGATAGAGAAACAGGATGACCCCAAAAAACGAAGCCGCATTCAGAAGAAATGTTGTTCCGGAACCCACCGCGGCTACGATCAACCCGCCCAGCGCCGGACCTACCGCTCGCGCGACATTGAATCCCGCGGAGTTCAAGGCCACTGCCGAAGCGTGCTGTTGGCGCGGTACCAACTCCGGAGTGATGGCCTGCCACGCCGGATCGTTCATCACCGATCCCAGGCCGAGCAGAAACGTGAACAGCAACAGCACCCACGGCCCCACCCAACTGGTCAGCGTCAGGATGCCCAGGGTCGCCGAAGCCACCACCATCCAGCCCTGCGTGACCAGCAGGAACCGTCGCCGGTCCACCATGTCCGCCAGAGCGCCGGCCGGCAGAATCACAAGAAACACCGGCAATGCCGCGGCCGCTTGCACCAGTCCGACCATGAACGGATTCATGGTCATCTGCGTCATCAGCCAGCCCGCGCCCACGTTCTGCATCCAGGTGCCGGTGTAAGAGACGACAGAAGCAATCCACAACCAGCGGAAAAGCGGCTCTGCGAGCGGCGCCCAAGGCGAACCGGCACGGCTTCCCGTCAGCTGATCCGCCACCGGCATTTTGATCATCTCAGCCATGGATGAGTTTGGCTCTGAATTGTCCCGGTTCGGCCCCCGAAGGGGTGGTGCGAAATGAATCGCTTGCGGCATTGCTATAGCGATGCCCTGATACGAAACCGACTACCGACTACTGACTACTGACTACTGACTACTGACCACTGGTGTCCCAAACGGCCATTCCCCCCGCCGCCACGCACGCGCCGAGTAGACCATCAGTCCCACAATCAGAATCACCACCGCGTAGCGAATCTCACGCCCAAACGCCTTCCGCGAAAAAAGGATGAACAGGAAGCTCCCCGCAGCCACCAGCGCCGGCACCGGATACAGCCACATCCGGAACGGACGCGGCATATCAGGCCTCCGGATCCGCAGCACGATCACCCCAATACTTTGCACCAGAAACTGCAACAGAATGCGGATCACGACCAGCGCAGCGATCAGGTCCGACAACCGGAGAAAGCAGAACAGCGCAGCCACTCCTGCCAGCGCCAGCAGGGAAACGTAGGGAAACTGGTACACCGGATGGACTTTCGCAAATGCGCGGAAGTAATTGCCGTCGAGCGCCGCTGCGTACGGTACGCGCGAATAGCCCAGCATCAGCGAAAACACTGAGGCGAAGGCCGTCCACATAATAAGGACCGACACCACCGCCCCCGCGCCGTGCCCGTAGGCGCGCTGCATGAATGTAGAAACCACGTACAACTTGCTGTTTGACTCCCCCGACTGCACCAGCTCCCGCCAGGGTACGACTCCCAGGATGCTGATGTTCATGACTACATATAGACCAGCCACCGCCAGAATGGATAGCAACAGCGCCCGCGGAATGTTTCGTCCCGGGTCCTTGATCTCATCTCCCAAGAAACAGACGTTGTAGTAGCCCCAATAATCGTAGGCTGAGACCAGCATGGCCGCCCCCAGGCCGGTGAAGAAATTATGCGAGAGCGTGAACGCGCCCGGTGGAAAGTCGAACGCCTGGCGCGCATTGAAGTGGGTCAGGCCGACGACGATGATCCATCCGATCGTTCCCATCACACCGATCCAGAGGAGTTTTGAAAGCCGTCCGATCGCGGTGATGCGACGGTAGAGCAGAAACGCCGTGAAGAGACACGCGCCAATCGCAACCAGTGTTGCAGGCATTGCGACCAGGCTCAGTTGCAGTTTTCCCAGCAGCGGAAGGTTGAGGCTGAGGGTTCGTGCAACCCACGCTCGTTCCAGCCCCGGCCACAAGAACGAGGCGTATTGCGAAAAGCCCACGCAGCCCGAGGCAATCGACAGCGGAGCGCTGAACGAAAGCTGCCATATAAAGAGGAAGGAAATCAGCCGCCCCAACTTATGCGGACCGTAAATTTCCTTCAGGTAGCGATACGACCCGCCCGACCCCGGCATCGCCGCGCCCAGTTCCGCCCACACCAGCCCGTCGCAGATGGCAAGCCCCGCGCCCAGCACCCAGCCCAGCATCGCCTGCGGGCCGCCCATCGCCGTCACAATCAGCGGGATCGTAATGAACGGCCCCACCCCGATCATGTCAATCATGTTCAGCGCAGTGGCCGAGCCGAGGCCAATGCCGCGGACGAGTGGGGTTCCGGGCGGCGCGACTCTATCGGGTTGTTCAGCAGCCGGCATGGTGACTCGCTACTCGCCTCTCGCTACTCGCGACTCACCAAGTTCACAAACAGCCTTACTGCCCCCGGCACTCCCGCTGGCAACTGCCGGAAGAACGCATACCCGGTATAGATGTACATCCCCTTGCCGTACTGAGCGACGAGCAGGCCCCCCTTCTGCTCGCTCTCTCCCGGATCGTGCGTCTCGAGCAGCGGCGTGAACTTCGGATCCCACTGGCTCATGAAGTACAGGCCCCGCTCCTGGACCCAGCCCTCAAAGTCCTTCTGCGTGATCTGGTTCGGAGAATGGAAGATCCGGTTCGCCGGATCGAGAATCGCCACCGGTGCCTCTTCCACTGACGCTCGCGCCCGGCTGAGCGTTGCCGGATACGGTGTGAACTTACCGCTGTTGAAATCGCTCGCGGATGCGTTGTATTGCACCACCAGCCTTCCGCCCGCCTCGACGAACGCCAGCAACCGCTTGTTACTCGCAATCACGTCTTTCTGCGTGTCGTACGCCCGGATACCCAGCACGATCGTCTGATATTTGCCCAGGTCCTCGGTCGCCAGCTTGTCGGCAGGGATCAGCGTCACATCCATGCCGATCTGCTGGAGCACGGTGGGGATCTCGTCCCCCGCGCCCATGATGTAGCCCACCTTCAGGTCCCGCGGGATCTTCACATCCACGATGCTGACGCGCTGTACCGCGGGCTGGTAGTAGTATGCGGAGCCCAAGTCCTCGCGGGTGACGACGGAATAGCCTTCGTCATAGCCGCGAACTCCGCTCTTGAGGTGTGCCCGGATGGCGGCGCGGCCTTCCTTCAGTTCCGAAGGAAATACCTGGAACGAAGCTTCCTGCGCCTGATCCGTCGCGATCTTGATTGCTTCATGCGAGGGCTCAGATCGCCACCCGTTCGGAACCCTCACCGAAACTTGTGCTTCCGAATCGCGGCCCTGGTCGCGCGCACTGGTTTTTACACCAGTGCTGCCGCTCTGGCCGGTTGGAATGACTGCACCCGACGGCTGCACTTCAACCGAAAATGCCGGGCCGATCGCCAGCGGATGCTCGCCTTCGCTTCCATCCGCCTGCCTGAATCGGACCATCGCCGGAACTTCCACGTTTCCCGAAAATCCCTGCCATTCGTAGTCCAGATGCACGCGGATCGGTGGCGGTGCGAAGGGAAGCGTCAGGTATTGCGCTTGGTCAATCGTGTTCAAGCTGTCCCGCTCGGGATCTTCCCGATGCCAATAGGGACGCGTATAGCTGGCCTGCTCGCACGGCGTCAGGTGAAACTTGAATTCCACCTCTCCGCCGCTACCCACGGATTGTGCTCCGGTCCCCATCGCGGCCATTGGGCAGGCAGGTGTCTCCAAAAGCAACCGGACTCTAAGGTTGTCCAATCCCGACTGACCGGCAATTCGAACTTTCGCCGCGACATCGAATGCCCGTCCCGGCACTACCATCGGCGCCGTTTCCGGAAAAGCGGCTGGCGGTGTGTCAAGCATTGCTCTTAATTCAACTCCCAGCGCCAGGTTTGCGGCCTGCTGAAACTGACCACTCTTCCCTCCCATCGCTGCGAAAAACACTCTCTTTGCGCTTTCGGACAGGGAAGACTGCTGGACCCGATGCAGCAATTCCTCCGTGGACTTGCGACCCGTGAAGAGGTCCGCTGCTGTTTTTGAGGAATCTGTCTCTGCGTTCTGCAGTGCCTTGGACACCAGTTGCTGAATGGTCGTAAGCTCCCCCCTCAGCCACGGCACCTTCTTCTCTTCCTCGCCCAGTCGCGCTGCCAGCCCCGGCAGTGATGTATCAATCCCATCGAACAGATCCTGCTCGTGTCCGTCTTTGTCTTTCGACGAATCCACCACCGCATCCAGCAGCTTGTAGTGCGTGAAGCGGTCTCCGTCATCGATGGTCCAGTTCGCGGCCCCTTGGGAAAGTTGATGCCTCAGTCCTTGCATTGCGAACTGGATGTAAGAGGTCCCCAGCACCGGGTCCTTCACGCCCGTGTTCAGCCGCACGGTGTAGTTCGCAGCATCACAGGTGTTCGAAAAGAATCCGCACACGTTCCCGGTGTACAGCTTTTTCGGCTGCCAGGGCTGCAATCCTTCGGCGAGTTGCTCAGGAAAGCGCTTCGGATCGCCCGCCGCGCGAAATGCCTCCCGGGTCAACAGGGCCGATGCCTGGTGATGCCCGTGCCCGTCGCGATCCGTTCCCGAAAAACGCGCCACCAGCACATCCGGACGAAACGTGCGAATCACCCTCACCATGTCGCCGAGCGCGACCTCGTGCCCGTGCCACTTCTGGAAGGTTTCTTCGGGGGTCTTCGAGTATCCGAAATCCGCCACGCGCGAGAACCGCTGTTCCACGCCGTAGTAGCGGTCCGATGCCAGCAGTTCCAATGTCCGCAACACGCCCAGCACATCAAACAGGTTGCTGCCGAGTTTGTTCTGTCCGCCTTCGCCGCGAGTCAGGGTCATTAGCAGCGCGGACACACCCTTCCCTCGCGACTCCAGCGTCAGCATCCCGCCGTCTTCATCGTCCGGATGTGCCGTCACCTGCATCAGCCGCCCGGTGGTCTGCAGACGGCGCAGCATCAGCTTCAATCCCGCCGTCCCCGTCTCTTCCGGCAACGGCTCGTAGTAATGATCGTTTTTCCCGCCGGGTGCTGCATCGGGCTCGGCCGCACAGCTCAGTGGCTGCAGCGCCATCACTAGCATCAACAGCAGGCCGACCGTCCGCCGGTATTGGGGCGCGGCCTTCTTCGCCTGCCTGCGCCGCACAAACCCGTCTACAAATTTATCTAAGATCCGAGACATGAGCATGTGATGGAGTTTCCCCAAAGAAAGGACCAAGTATATTCGTTCCCCGCGGCACGGGTTCGTGTAGGGACGGGTTCGTGTAGGGACGGGTCTCGGACCCGTCCGCCCGGGCGCAACCATACTGTCACCCTGGTTCTGTTGGACTCAATTCCCGCCACCCGGTAAGCAACATATCCAGCCAGACGACCTCAATGCCCGCTCCCCGCCAGCAACTTCTTCTGACACTGTTCCGCCGTTGCGACAATTTGCTGGAACTCCGGATCGCCCTGCACTCTGGACAGCAGCGGGTCCGATTGCAGCGCCTGGTACGCGCAATAATTCTCGCTCACCGCCTTGCTCAGGAACGCATAGCCAATCTGCTTCTCTCCACAGTTCGCCAGTATCGCTCCCTGGTAATACTTCAATTCCGAATCCTGCTCCGGCAGCAGGTCTTTCTGTGCCTGTTCGGCCAGCCGGTGGACGTCCGCCCCGGGTGCCTTATTCAGACACGCCCGCAGGAAATCGCGCATCCACGTCGGATTGCCCGTCATCTTTTGCGCTGCTTCGCCAGCCTCTTTCATCCTGCCCTCGCGCATCAGCACTGACACCATCACCGAATTCGTCCACTCCGACCCGGCGTCCTTGCTCAGGTACTGCTTGGCGAACGTCGTTTTCCCCGCCTCGAAGAACGCAAACGAACACGACCGCCAGTTGAAGTTGCCCGGATCGATCGCTGCCGCCGCGTCACACTCGCGCTGCGCTTCATCCAACCGCCCCACATACCGCAATACATAGGCCAGCGAATAGTGTGAGATCGCATTGTCGGGACGCCGTGCCACCAGCTGCCGCGCGTCCTGATAGGCCTTGGCCACGTTCCCGGTTTCCACTTCATTGGTGGCCAGAAATCCAGCCGCGTTCACCCGGTTGGGTTCCAGGCTGAGGGCGCGTTTGTACGCGGCGTTCGAGCGGTCATACTGCGCCGTTCCTCCACCGGAATAAATGGCATCGAAATAGTATCGGCGGCCCAACGCCTCCCATGCTGGCGCGTAGTTCGGATCCATTTCCACCGCCCGCTCCAGTATGGTGATGCCTTCCTTGTTCGGTTCCGGATCGTGCGCCACCGGCAAACTCCGGAGGTACAGATCGTATCCCTCGCTATTCCCCGGGGTGCTGCTGGCTTCCACCGTTTCGCCCCTTACACCCAACGCCGGCAGCAATTCCTGGCGCACTTTCTTCGACATCTGGTTCTGCAGCGCGATCAGATTTTCCGCCGGCGCGGTGAGCGTGCCCGTCCAGATCAGCTTGTTGTCCTTCACTTCCACGGCTTCGAGCGTGACGATGACCCGCTTGTTCTGCCGCATGAAGTGTCCGGCGATCACCGTACCCACCCGCATTTCCCGCCCGATCTTCTGCGGATCGGCCTCTCCATTGCTGTATTTCCGCGTCGAGGCTGACGGCCGGATTTCCAGCGCCCGCGCATAGGTGAGCGCGTTGGCAATCTCGTCTGCCAGGGCGAACCGCAGGAATTCGCTCTCCTGATCGTTATTAATGTTCTGCAGGGGCAAGACCGCAACCGTCCGGGTGCTCGCCTCGACCGATGAAATCCGGCGCTTGAACCACCATGCCCCCACCGCCACCAGCACCGTGACCAGCAGTCCCGCCAGCCCCACGATGATCCAGGTCTTTGTCGGATCGGACTTCTGAAAGGTGTGCGTCGCCACCTTCAGCGCATGCGATTTTCGCAGCCCGCTATGCGTCAACCCCGATTCCGTTTCCTTTTTCAGCCGCTGCAGATCAGCTTTCATCTCCGACGCGGTTGGATAGCGCTGGCCGCGGTCTTTCTCCATTGCCTTGCCGATGATCGCTTCCAATTCCTTGGGGATCGCCGCATTCACCGACAGCGGCGACGCGGGCTTCTGGTTCATCACGGCGTGCAGCGTGGTCACCACGTTCGTTCCGGTGAACGGCTTCTTCCCAGTCGCCATCTCGTACAGCACCACGCCAAACGAAAAGATGTCGCTGCGCACATCCAGATCTTCGGAGCGCGCCTGCTCCGGCGACATATACACCGCCGTCCCCGGAATTACTCCCACCTGCGTCAGCGACTCTTCGAGCGAACTGTCGGTGCTCGTGCCCACGTCGCTACCCTTGGCCAGCTTCGCCAGACCGAAATCGAGTACCTTCACCTGCCCGGTGGGTGTGAGAAAAATATTCGCCGGCTTGATGTCTCGGTGCACGATCCCCTTGGCGTGCGAGGCAGCCAGCGCGTCGGCAATCTGCACGGCAATGTCGAGCAGATGCTCCATGTCCATCGCTCTGCCATGGATCCTTTGCTTCAGACTCTCGCCTTCCAGCTTCTCCATCACGATGAACGGATGCCCGCTGTTTTCCTCAATATCGTGGATGATGCAAATGTTGGGATGATTGAGCTGCGATGCCGCCCGTGCCTCGCGCGTGAAGCGTTCTAGTGCCCGCTTGTCGTTTGCCAGATGATCGGGAATGAACTTCAGCGCAACACGCCGCCCCAGCCGCGTGTCTTCGGCCTCATACACCACGCCCATCCCGCCCACGCCCAGCTTCGACAGGATGCGGTAGTGGGAGACGGTCTGGCCGATCATGTCCATAGTGGCGTTGTGTGGGGCGGACACTCCTGTCCGCCGCCTTTGCTTTTGATTCTAAGTGCAGAGCAGCGACCAGGCCCTCGCTCGCGACCAGCGATGCCCAGCCCCAGAGGGGCGATCCAGTTTAGCCCAGCGCTTTAAGCTCTGGGTAGGCTCGAAGGAAACACCCAAGCCCCGGAGGGGTGGCCCATACCCCCACTAGCCGATGACGCCAGTTGCGAACGGCCAATGACTGGCTACTGACTAACCACCAACCACCAACCACTAACCACTAACCACTAACCACTAACCACTGACCAGCGCCGCCGACGATCCAACCCACTCCATATCCTTGTTGTGATCCACGCCCATCATCAGCCCGCGTCCCATGCGCACGATCACCATCACCGGCGTCAGTTCCTTCAGCCAAACGTACATGATGCGGAGCTCGACCTTTGTCAGCCCATGCGGCGACTCGACCACCGGCGTGAAGTTCAGACGCTCCTGCAGGATGTACTCCGCGCGTTTCGCAGATGGAATTGCATCGATGTCGTTTCGGGTGGGCGCAATCACCACTCCCAAGCCGGCGAACGAGTACAGCGGCTTGAGTACGAAATTCTCAAGATCGTCGGGGATTGACGGCAACTGATCCAGAAACCACGTTCGCGGCACTGTCGGGTGCTTCAGGTAGGGAATCGAATATTTGCTGATCCGGAAATACCAGTTGGGATGCCCGGCCCACTCGACATCGAGATCGTCGCGGAAGTCGAACGGCAACGTGACGCCCTTGCGTTCCAGTTCATCCACGATCGCTCGGTTGTAGATACGATGGATCGGAATCCGCTTGCCGTCCGCCTCATAAAACAGCCGCCGTCCTTCTTTGCGAATCTTCGTGATGCAGACGGTGCGGATCCCCAGCAGCTTCTCGGTCAGTAGAAAATCCGGGCGCGTCTTCTGTTCCTCGGGATGGACCTCCATGAGCACAACATTCGCGGGATCGTGCCCGGCGACAATCGCATCGGTCAGCAGACGTTTATAAGCCCCCGCATCGAGGCCGCTTAGGTAGTAGCCGAGGTCCGCGTCCAGCCCGAACACATCAATGTAGGTTTGCGCCAGCACTGCCTGATACGCATACAGGGAAGGAAAGGCCTGCAACTCGACGAGCTTCGGCTGCAGTTCGCCGGCCGCGTCCCGCACCAGCCCGAAGTCCACCTGGATAAACATCGGATGCGGCGACTCGTTAGGTACGCGAAACTGGGCTGGGAGTGACGCTTCCGACCGCTGGTGATACTCGGGACTCTCTACCAATTGCCGGATCAACGCTTTCCCGTCTTCGCCCATGCGATCGAGCATCGCCTTGGGGAAAAAGCACGGCGTCTCCGACATGCGAAACGGAACCTCCATCCCGCACCGTTCGGTCATGGTGCGCTTGAATTGCTGGTATTTTTCCGGAGTGAAGCCCGCGTTGAACCGTTGCCGAAGAGACGGGATCATGGGTACCGCCGGCGTCCCGCCGGCAATGGCGTTCTCTAACCACTAACCACTGACCACTACCTTTACGCTTCGATCAAAAACTGCCCGCTACGCATGATCTGCTCGTCATCCACCCAGATGTCGAATTTCCGCCCGACGACGTCAATGTGGGTGGACGAATACCATTCCGCGCCGGTATGCGCCCCATAAGGATTCCCGAACGCGATATGCACGCCCGGATATTTTTCATCCTGCAGAATCTGCCCGATCACATCTTTCAGTTCGATGTTCGTCCCAATCGCAAACTCCCCCACTCGGTTGCTGTTCTCGTCCGTGTGGGTGTACTTCCAGAAGTCGTTCTCTAATTCCGAGTTTGCGGAGTGCGCCTCGGTCAGACGGTTGCCTTTGACGATGATGGTCAGCGGATTCTGTTTCAGGTCGCCGAACTTCGCGCAGAGATAATCGCCGACCACGCCGTCAATCACAAACGTCCCATTCACTTCTCCCGGCGTCGTAAACACCTCGCCACCCGGCAGGTTGCCCCACTTTTCCGGACTGATAATCCCGCTGGTCTTCACCCACCGGTAGCTTGGATTCAAATCCGCCACCAGATCGGTTCCCGCCGCCGTCTTCGCCCGAATCTGCTTCGCCGAGCGAACCCGCTCCACCACCTTCGCGCTCAACCGGTCCACCTTCAGAAAGTCCGCCCGCATGCCTTCCAGCATGATCTGCCGGTTGATGTTCACCATGTGCGCATGCCGGATCTTCCGCCGGTTCACGATATCCGTCATCTGCATGCGCGACTTCAGTTCGTTGGTCTGCGCCTGCACGGCGAAAATGCTCACCTGGCTGCTCTCCAGGTCCTCGACAATCGGCTGCGGCAAATCGGTCAGCGGGCGCGCCGCCACATCTTCCAGCACCCACGAGCGATACCGGCAGCCCACCGCCTCCAGTTCGCGCACAATGGCGGCCGCGATTTCCAGGCTTACTTCGTCGGTGATGACCGTGACCTTATCCGACGGCTGAATCCGCAAGCACACCTGCACGGCATTGCGCGCGCCCGGCGTCAATTCCGGATCGAATGGCAACTGATTGAGTTGTCGTTTGGATTGCGCTTCTGCGGTCTTCATCAAGCTCATCAGACGGCCCTGGCCTCGGGAAGTTCGTCTTCTTCTTCGCCCAGGCCCACCTCGGTCTCCTCAATGATGTAATCCACTACCGCCTTCATGTTGCCGCCGCTTTCGTGGAACACTTTCAACTGCCGGTCCGCGCCTGTGCCGTTCTTCATGATCTCGCGGATGTATTCCACTTCTTCCCGCGAATCCAACTCATCCAGCATGTCGTCCACGAATTCCAGGTATTCCTCGATCAGCTCGCGCTCGGGAACTTCCTTCTGCTTGCCGAAGTCGATCAGTTTGCCATTGATGCCGTAGCGGGCCGCCCGCCATTTGTTCTCCATCAGCAGCGACCGCCGGTAGAGCCGGAAGCCCTGGTTCGAGGCGTGCAACTTGTAGAGCTTCGCCACCGTCGCCTGGATCAGCGCCGCCAGCGCGATCGTTTCCTCCAACCGCATCGGAATGTCGCAAACACGAAATTCGAGCGTGTTGAAAAATGGATGCGGCCGGATGTCCCACCAGATCTTCTTCGCGTTATCGATGCAGTTGGTCTTGATCAGCAGCTTGACGTAGTTCTCGTACTCTCCCCAGCTGGGGAAATAGTCGGGCATGTTGGTCCGCGGAAACTTGTCGAACACTTTGCAGCGGTACGATTTCAGACCGGTGTCCATCCCCAGCCAGAACGGCGAGTTCGACGACAGCGCCAGCAGGTGCGGCACAAAATAGCGCGCGTGATTCATCAACTGGATCGCTGTCTCGCGGTCTTCTATGCCCACGTGTACATGCAGGCCGAAGATCAGGTTGGCCCGCGCCACCAGTTGCAGATCCTCGACGATGTTCTTGTAGCGCTCATCGGGATTGACGTCCTGCAAGCGCCAGTCGGCAAACGGATGAGTCGCCGCCGAGGCCAGCCGCAGCCCGTTCTCCCGCGACAGCCGGATCATGTCGCGCCGCAGCTTCTTCAGTTCTACTTTCGCATCTTTAATATTGGCGCAAACCGATGTGCCGACTTCCACCACCGACTGGTGCATCTCCGCCTTGACCCGTTCTTGCAGGAGCAGTTTGCCCTTCTCGATGATCTCCGCGTGAATATGCGACCGCAGATCTCGAGTGTCCGGATCGACCGTCTGGTATTCCTCTTCGATCCCGATCGTGTAAGTTGGCTTCATTGGCGGTACCCACACTATGCCAGGGGGACTGGCGAAGGTCTGGATATTATAGCTTAGTGTGGGGACTGGTCTCTGACCCGTCCAGTCGGGCCGTGTGGCTTGTGATGCTCACACGGGTTTGGGATTCGCTGGCAACATCGGATGAATTTCCCCGTGTCCGCCGTGCTCCCTGTGGTAAAGAAGAGTTACTGCTTCGGCGTCGCTCTCTTTTTCGGCTTCGGCGTCTTAATATCCACCCACTTCGGCCCGCTCAGGAACGACGCCCAGCGCATCTCCTCGAACGGCTTTTCGTCGCTCAAGGCTTTCTTGACGGCCAGTTCCGCCACCGCGTTCACCACCCAGTCGAAGTTATCCTGCCCCACCGACGTAATTTCCGCATCCGGCGCTGGATTCATGAAATCGATCGCGTATGGAATGCCGTCCTCGACCGCAAACTCCACCGTGTTAAGGTCATAGCCAAGCGCACGGCACAAAGTCAGCGAATCTTTCTCGATCCGCTCTTTCATTTTTGGCGACGGCGGCGGATTCCCCTTCACGTACCGCTCGTGATGCGGCGCCTTCGGGTCGTACCGCATGATGTGGACCTTCTCCTGTCCGACCACGTAGCAGCGGAAGTAGTCGTCGAACTCCACCCCGCGTTGCAGCGTCATGCAGAGGTCGCCGGTCTGGTTGTAGTTGTGAAAAAACTCCTCCGGCGAATGGACCTTATACACGTGCTTCCATCCGCCGCCCGCGTATGGCTTCAGAAACGCCGGGAAGCCAACGTAGGCAAACAGCTCCTCCCAGTTCAGCGGATAGATCAGGTTCCGCATCGACGCGTCCGTCGTGTCGGGAGGATGTTTCTGGTGCGGCAGGATCACGGTCGGCGGAATCGCCACTCCCAGTTTCTGCGCCAGCGCATAGTTGAAGAACTTGTCGTCCGCCGTCCACCAGAACGGATTGTTGATCACAATCGTCCCATGCAACATCGCGTTCTTCAGGTACGCCCGATAGAACGGAATATCCTGCGAAATCCGGTCGATGATCACGTCATATTTCTTCGGCTCATCCATCCGGATCCCGCCGATCTTCACAAACTCTGCCTCAACGCCCGGCACCTTCATGGAGTTGATCTTCTCCACCAGCGCCGGCGGAAACGTGTTCTCCATCCCGAAAATGATTCCAATTTTTTTCATAAGAAACGCTCCTCACACGCAGCTCGCAGCTCGCTACTCAAAAGTACTTCCCAGCCATCCTCTGCCACAGCGGCCAGTCGTGCTTGCTATTGTCGCCCCAGATGTCGAGCCAATGCGGAATGCCCTTCGAATGCAACAATCCCGCCATTTTCACATTGGCATCCAGGCACATGTCCCAATCCGAAGTCCCCAGCACGATCTTCATCTGCCGGTAGCGCCTCAGGAACCACTCATCGCTCATGCCCTGCAGGTAATCCGGCGGATTATTGAAGTACACATTGTCGTCAAAATATCCGTCGAGGAAACTCTTGATCTCGAACGAGCCGCTCATAGTCACGCACGCCGACACCAGGTCCGGATGCCGCATCGAAAAATTCAGCGCGTGATATCCCCCGAAACTGCAGCCCGTCACCGAAATCTGCGGCGCCCAGTTCTTCCACTTCAAGAACGGCAGGAATTCGTTGATCACATAGCGCTCGTACTGCACATGCCGCCAGATTCGCGCCCCCGGATGCGCATCTTTGTTGTACCAACTCTCCGTGTCCACGCTGTCGACGCAGAACACCTGCAGTTGTCCCTGGTCGATCCTATGGGCCAGCGCCCGGATCATCCCGGAATCCTCGTACTCGAAGAAGCGCCCCATCGAACTGGGAAAAACCAGCAGCGGCGGGCCGGCGTGCCCAAACACGAGCGCCTCCATGTCACGGTGCAGTTCCTGGCTGTAGTTCTTGTGATGTTCGCGGTTCATGCAGACGAGAGATTGTATCCGAAGCAGTGGCCCAAAGGCAGCAGCGTTCCGCGCACCGCTGGCGACGACCGGCCATCACCGCTAGAATCGACGACTATGCAATTCACCGCACTCTGGAAATTCCACGTCATGCCGGAAAGTATTCCCGCATTCGAAAAAATCTACGGACCCAACGGCGCATGGGCCCAACTCTTCCGCTCCAGCCCCGACTTTCTCGGCACAGAACTCATCCGCGACCTCGACCACCCCGGCCGCTATCTCACGCTCGATCATTGGACCTCACGCGAGGCATTCCGCCGCTTCAAGCAGGATCGCCAATCCGAATACACCGCGTTCGACAAACAATGCGAAAGCTTGACCGAGCAGGAAGCCTTCCTCGGCGATTTCGAGAGCATCCCTGATGAATCATAGGAGGAAGCAGCACCGTCGTCCGCCAACGCTCTTTTCCGGGTTTCCGGTGACGGCTCACTCCGCGCCGCGTCTAATCACTATGGCCACAATACGAACAATTTGCCTGGTCGTCCTTCTTGGTGTAGTCGTCCCCAACCTCGCCGCCCAGGCCCATTACGCCACCACCGATTGGGATGTCCGCCCCTCGCTCAAGTTCGACGCTATCTGCGTGCTCAACCTGCTCAGCGCCGATCCTTTTTATCAGGACTACTACAAGGCCGACTATGAGCGTCTGTCGCGCCAGCTTCGTCCCGAGGAGCTGGCCGCCTTTGCCAGCCTCAAGCGCCGCATCAAGGATCAGGATGGAGGCATCATCTCCGCCCAACTGTCCCTCTATTTTTCAGCCGTGGACGCGGAATCGCTCGACGACCTGATCCGCGTCGTCGACGACAGCAGTTCGATGCAGCGGAATCTCAAAGCCACACCGTACTACGACGAAGCAACCTGGAAGGTATATGAACAGAGCCGCGCGGATCTCAAAGCCGCATTCCGCGCGCTCCAGCGCATCCACTTCGAGGACGACTGGAAGAAACAGGCGCTGCCCAGTATCGAAAAGGCCCGCGCCGCTATCGCCGCCGATCTGCCGAAATACAACGTGATTCCCGCGATCGAGAAAGCGCTGGGGGTTCCGCCCCCCTCCAACCGCATCACAATTTATCTTCTCTACTATTCCGAGCCCCACGGCATCAAGATCACGGGCACCCGCTTCCTCACTCACTACTCGTATCCATTCCGCATTGTGCTGCGAAATGCCATCCACGAAATGATGCATCCGCCCTACGACCTGGCCCATGATCCCGAACTCAGCGCCGCCCTCGATTCTCTGCAAGCCGACCCCTTCGTCATGGACAAGGTCGAGCACCACGACTCCTCCCTCGGCTACAACACACTCGCCGGGCTTGCCGAGGAAGACTGTGTGCAGGCGCTGGAAGAAGTAATTGCCGAGCGCTTCGCCATGGGACACGATCCGCGCGCCTACTGGCGCGAACAGGATGCCGGTATCCATGTTTTCGCGGTCGCCCTCTACTCCAAAATGAAAGACGCCCACTTCGGCGAGAACGCGGAGTCTTTCCCCGCTTTCCTCAAACGCATGTTCCGGGAAGGGAAGTTCTCCAAGGGAAAGATCGAGCAACTCAACCAGGCGTTCTTCAACCCGCCCGCCACGTCGCAGTAACACCGTCGCCGCCCGCTCGCGAAAACTTCGTTTCTCTGCCAACGTGTGATATACTGGATTTCGTACCTATAGCTCAGAGCAGACTATTTTCCAGTCTCTGGGAAGAATGAAAAGTTCCCGACTCGTGCCGCCGCAAGCATCCGTAATCCACGCTCTCCACGCCCAGTCCGGCTCACTCACGAACAAGTCGCCCCGCAAGCATCCCAACACCAAGCGCACCGGAGAGCTCGCCGAAGCCGCCTTCGTAGTCAAAGCCGCCGGCCTCGGATTCGCCGTCTCCAAGCCCTGGGGCGACAGCGAGCGTTACGACTTCATCCTCGACTCCGGCCCTCGTACCTGGCGCGTCCAGATCAAGTGCACCGAGTCTCTCAACGCCAACGGATACCCGGTCCAATCCACTTACTGTGACCGCAAGCAAAAAGGCCACTACACCGCCGCCGACATCGACGTCCTCGTCGCCTACATCCTCCCCCTCGATCTCTGGTACGTAGTCCCCGCCCACGCCTTCCCCGCCAGCGCCAGCCTGCGCTTCTATCCCGAAGGCAACATCAGCGGACGCCAACCCCGCTTCGAGCAATACCGCGAAGCCTGGCGCCTCTTCCAGCAATCGCAACCCTCTGTGGATCATCACCCTTCATCGAATTGTCATCCTGAGCGAAGCGAAGGACCTGCTGTCCCCGCGAGCGAGCAAACAGGCGCCTCGTTGGGTGACTGTCATCCTGAGCGCAGTGACTCCCGAGCGAAGCGAGGGAGTCACGAAGTCGAAGAGCCTGCCCTGAGCTTGCCGAAGGGACCCCTACCCCCTCCCGAACTCCCCGCCGTTCCGCCCGCCCCCGAATCCCCCATGGAACGCACCATGTCCCAATGGGCCCAGCGCGTGAACTCCCTCTACCACCGCAAACGCTAAAGCCCGTGTAGGGACGGGTCTCTGACCCGTCCAGCCGAGTGCAGCGAGGCTGTTCTTGTGGAAGGGCACGACTTCAGTCCTGCCGTAAGACTCACTCAATACGCCCGGCTTTGCCTGGCTGCGAAAAAAGTGGAGATTCGTATCAGGGCATCGCTTTAGCGATGCCGCAAGCGCCTCGCCTACGGGACGGCTTTACCCGCTGAGAAGTGTCGTTAAACCGCCCCAGCGCATTTTCATCAGCTTAGAGTCCGTGGCCTAGCTGAGGAGCAATCCTTTGAAAACTGCGACGGCTCCTTCGCGGAATGATCGGAGCGAACGAAGGGAAAGGTCGCCGTCTACTCCGATTACGGGCACCTGCAACCATGCAGCTCATCGAACTGAAGTCGTACGGCTACCCAACCCGAGCAGAAACAGCCTGAATCTAAGCCCACGCTTCCATCGCCTGACGATGTCAAGCCTATCGCGCCAGGAAAGCCCCCAAGCAAAAATGCGGGTGGCCTAGTCACGAACCCTGCGAAGAATTCTGTGAACACCGAAAAGCCCACAAAGGCGACGCCGCCGAATATCAGTGCGCCAAACGGCATCGCTATTGGTGGGGGAGTGGTGACCAATCCGACGGTAAACAATAACTACGGGCCGCCCCCACCGCCTACACCAACGGTGACGGTGTGCTTCTCCCAAATCGCCCCCTCTAGCGGCGGGATATATCGCACAACGGTGACGCTCAAGACTGATGTTGAAGTCATGGAGCCGTGGTACGTTCTGATTTTCGACGGGCCGCTACTCGATGGAAATGTTCACATGACAACTCCTAGAATTGCTGAAGAGCACGGTCAAGCAAACGATTCCAAACCAGAGAACACGCTGTTGTTGAAAATCAAGTCAATCGACTTTGGCCCACCTAGGTGGTTGCCCGATAACGTCATGAGAGTCACGACTCAGTCGATGGAACCAGTAAAAATCGTAAAGCTCGTAGGTGGTTCTGGAGAGGATGTACGAGAAGAGAAGTTCGTGTATCGGTGCGAGTAGCTTTATAGACGGGGCAAGAGACGACATGACAATTGAAGCTTGGAATCTCATATTCAGCGCGGCTACATCCGCCGGGTGCCCCACTCATCGCGCACTTTGCGATGAGTGGGATTCGTCTGAACTGGTCCTGCCTTGGGTTTTGCGCTAAGCTCCTCTTGATGTCCCGCCGTAATCTGTTCCCGCTCAGCGTCCTCGTTTTCCTGACACTTTTCCTAGCCGCGTGCGGCGGCGGCACCAGCAGCATTGAACCTCCACCACCACCTCCGACTCTTGCGTTGACGGCCGTCGTGAGCGGCCTCAGCACTCCGCTCGATCTCCAGCGTCCACCCGGCGACAGTCGTTTCTTTATCGTGGAGCAGCGCGGCACCATCCGCATCATTGAAAACGGCGCGCTGCAAGCGGGAGACTTTCTCGACATCCAAAGCCTGACCAACTTCGACGGCGCGGAACAGGGACTGCTGGGTCTGGCGTTCCATCCGAACTACAGCACGAACCGTCTCTTCTATGTGAATTACACCCGCAACAACGGCGGGCCGGAGTCGGTGATCGCCGAGTTCCAGACGCTGGCCGGGAATCCCAACCAGGCCGATCCTGCCAGCGAGCGCATTCTCCTGACCGTGCGCCAGCCCTTCGCGAATCACAAAGGAGGCCAGCTGGCTTTCGGTCCAGATAACTTCCTTTATATCGGGCTGGGCGACGGCGGCAGCGGAGGCGACCCCAACAACAATGGCCAGACCCTCACCGTCCTGCTCGGCAAGATCCTGCGCATCGGCGTCGATCCTCCGTTTTCGCCTGGGCTGCAGTACGCCATCCCGGCGGACAATCCGTTTGTGGGCGGCGCCGGGCTGCCCGAGATCTGGGCCTACGGCCTGCGCAATCCCTGGCGATTCTCGTTCGAGCGCGGCGGCACTCACCTGTTTTGCGGCGACGTTGGGCAGGACAGCTGGGAAGAAGTGGATCTCATTACCAAGGGCGGCAACTTCGGATGGCGCGTGATGGAAGGCGCGCACTGCTTCAACCCGTCCAGCGGATGCGACATGACCAACAAGATTTTGCCCATCGCCGAGTACCCTCACCCCGAGGGGGAAGCCATCATCGGGGGATATGTTTACAAGGGCACTGCGATTTCCAGTCTCGCCAACGCTTACATCTTCGGCGACCTTACCGGAAAAATCTGGAGCCTGACCGAAGCCCCCGCCAACACCTGGACCCGCACCCTTTTGCTCAGCACCAGCCGCACCATCAGTTCGTTCGGACAAGACGGCGCGGGCGAAGTGTACGTGGTGGACTACAGCGGAAGCGTACTGAAGCTGGTTTCCAAGTAAACGTGTAGGGACGGGTCTTTGACCCGTCCAGGCCCGGAGGGCCGCAGGTTTCTTGTAGTGCGTTTGAAGGACGCTGGCCGAGCTTCGCTCGGCCGGACGGATCAGAGACCCGTCCCTACACTTGATCTCCACAGCCAGGGGTATTGACTCGGCTCGGAGACCAGTCCGGCACGGACTGGGTTGTTGCAGATGTACGCGACTTTCTCTTCCAGGCTCTCATTCGATCGCAACACGTGGTCGAACCACTCCTGCTGCCACACCGCTCCGGTGCGTCCGAGGAGTTTGTTGATCCCGTGCGCCGACGAGCCTTTGATGGCATGCATGATTTCGGGAAGACTCCAGCACCAGCCATCGGGACGGCGAAGGGGGCTAAGAACCATATGCGCATGGTCGGGCAGTACGACGGCCGTTATCAGTTCGTACTTGCTGCCGTGGTGAACAAGGCAGCATTGGAGGACGATTTCCCGTGCCGAAGGAGGCAGATGCCAGCGCCGGGCGGTAGCAAACGTGATGAACAACGGCCACTCGTTCTTCTGGATGTGAGGAAGCCGTCGCCGATAGTTGTACTTCGGCTGCGCGATCATTGTGCCGAGCATAGAGAAGTTGTTTGCAAGCGAAAAGGTCGGCGGTCACTCCAAGATTGTGATGAATATGAACGTGTAGGGACGGGTCTCTGACCCGTCCAGGCCCGAAGGGCCGGAGGTTTTCCAGTGGGTCCAAACAGTCTTGTCGGATTCCGCTTGCCATGGACGGGTCGGAGACCCGTCGCCACACGAAACGCCCTTTTCCTTTCAACAACTTACCCCGTAAAATGCCCCAAATCCCCGCTCAACCCCGATTTTCACCCCTTTATTGCCTTCTACGTGGATAAATCTCAACGATTCAATAGCATCACACTGACTCATTCCACGCATCGAAACTTCCAGGTTTCTTCGTGGAAGGCCCTTTTTGAGCGGGTGCCCTACATCTCGCGGTTTTCGAGATGTGGGATCAACGCCGAGGGAGAGTCTTAACTTTGCAGCATCAGGAGCGAGAACAGAATGCACAAGCCGGTGAAGTATGTCGAGAAGGCCGTCACGGTTGCAGCCAAGGGTGCGTGGGCCATTTTCGAACGCCTGAATGGCGTTTCTCCCAATCCGTCTCCGACTCCGAAGTGGTCGGATAAGCCGCTGCTGAAGTCCTGGGAAAAGTCGAAGCCGCCACTCGGCTGGCCGCGTTCGACGGACTCGCTCTGTCCGAAGTGCGTGCCTGAAATTCGCCAGCAGATTCTCGATGGACATCTGCCGGTCGACGTCCTGATGAACGAGAAAGTCGGCGAGATCAAGGCCCAGATCGTCGAGCGCGATGGCAAGATCCTGATGGTCAAAGACTGCCCCAAGCACGGGCACTTCGAAGACCTGATGTCGATTGATACCGAGTTCTCGAAGCACCTGGAAGAAGTGTTCCCCGGCCGCGACATCAAGGCGCACAACGACGAGAAGCTGCACCACCACGGATCGTCGACTGTGAAGTATGGCCGCGGCGCCGTGTTGACCGTCGACCTGACCAACCGCTGCAACATGATGTGTGATCCCTGTTTCATGGACGCCAACCAGGTTGGCTACGTCCACGAACTGACCTGGGAAGAAATCAAGACCATGCTCGACAACGCCATCACCATCAAGCCGCGTCGGCAGATGTCGGTGCAGTTCTCCGGTGGCGAGCCTACGCTTTCGCCGTACTTCCTGGATGCGGTGCGCTACGCGCGCAAAGTTGGCTATAACAGCGTGCAGGCCGCAACCAACGGCATTGAGTTTGCCAAGAGCTTTGAATTCTGCCAGCAGGCAGTCGAAGCCGGCATGCGTTACGCGTATCTCCAGTTCGACGGTATCGGCAACGCAGCCAACGCCCATCGCGCGGTCGGCAACCTGTTCGACGTGAAGCTGAAGGCGATCGACAACCTGCATCGCGCGGGCGTCGAGATCGTGCCCGTCATTACCATCATCAACGGCATCAACAACGAGCAGGTTGGACGCATCATCCAATTCGCCCTCGACAATCCGAAGAAGATCGGCTTCCTGTCGTTCCAACCGGTAAGCTTCACCGGACGCGACGAAGCCATCACCGACGACCGCCGCGAAGCCCAGCGCTACACCCTGTCCCATCTCGCGCACGACGTAAAAAATCAAACCGGCCTCGGCGAACCCTCACGCGACTGGTTCCCAATCAGCTTCATGTCCACCTTCAGCGATTGGGCCGACGTGATGCACTCCAGCGACGCCGACAACAACTGGGGCCAACTCTCCTGCGGATGTCATCCGAATTGCGGGACGGGGATGGCTGTGATGATTGACAAGGAAACCAAGGAAGCGGTTCCGGTGACGGCGTTCCTGAAGGGCGATCAGCTGGCTAAGGATATTGCGAAGGTCAACGATGCGGCGCGCTCGAAGTTCTGGACGGTCTTCGGAATGGCGCTGTGCCTGATGAAGAATTACGACCCGTTCCAGTCGCCGACCCACTTCAAAATGATGGACCTGTTGCGCAAGTTTGATAAGAACTTCAACGCCACGGGCAAGGACTATGGCAAGGTTGGGCCGGATCGCACGGTGGAAGACGTCATGAAACGGCGGAACGATCGCTGGAACTTCCTGTTCATCGCGGGGATGTGGTTCCAGGACCTGTTCAACTACGATTTCCGGCGGACCGAGCAGTGCATCATTCCCTACGCCACGCAGGAAGGCGAGATTTCCTTCTGCGCTTACAACACGGGCGTGGGATGGCGCAACATTATCGAGAAGATGCACATGACGGCCACGCTCACCAAGTGGTACGAAGAGCATGGACGTCACGAGATCTTTGCGGGCGGGAAGAAAGTGAATCTCGAGGAGAAAGATCACGCCCTCTACCTGCGCGAGAACATCGTGACCAACGAAGTGCAACACGATCTCGACAAGCTGGGAATCGCGAAGACAGCACGCGAGGAGAAGACCCGGGCGCGAGATGCGAAACTGGCCGCGAGTCGTGGTCCGGAAAAGAACGATGCGGCATACGACGCACGCATGGCGCAACTCTATCGGGAAGTGGTTTTGATGGAGAAGCCGGCGACGTCGGACGAAGGCGGGTTCATCCCGCTGGGGGCGATTGCTCCGGCGAACGGCAACGCTGCCGCGGCAAAGAAGAGTGAAGAGGTGGGCGAGCCGGTGGCGGGGGACTAGGCAGTTCCCGGTTCTCAGTTCTCAGAAGGCCGCTCTTGCCAGTCTGTTACGAAACACTAGGCGGCCAAAGTAAGGAATGAGAAGATGCTCTCGCGGAAGCGAGGGCATTTTTCATGGGGTACATCAGGGGCGAAGCGCGGG
>Ga0302321_100000232_pt1 | contig 49539 bp, 34 predicted proteins | sample Fen_T0_1_FD_202505 | JGI IMG/M metagenome (GOLD analysis project Ga0302321, IMG submission 202505) | Peat permafrost microbial communities from Stordalen Mire near Abisko, Sweden - Fen_T0_1 | ecosystem: Environmental > Terrestrial > Soil > Wetlands > Permafrost | place: Sweden: Abisko... | reverse complement strand
CCACTCTGTCAAAATCAGGACCGCATCCGCGCCCTTCGCGGCCTGATATGGATCTCCTGCGAACTCGATACCGTTGCAGTTCACCTGCGAGATTGCTTCCTTGGCACGATCCATCGCAGCCGGGTCATACGCACAGATCTTGCAGCCCTCGCGCATCAATTCTTGCACCAGAAGCAGCGCCGGAGATTCGCGTATGTCGTCGGTCCCACCTTTGAAGGCAAGACCCAGAACGCCCAATCGCTTGCCCCGAAGGGTCCACAGAACGCTCCGCACCTTGCGCAGGAAACGGCGCCGCTGTTCTTCATTAATGCGGATCACTTCCTCGAGAAGCCGGAAATCGTACCCAACCTCTTTTGCGACCGCGCGGAACGCCAGCAGATCCTTCGGAAAGCAAGAGCCGCCGTATCCAATGCCCGGCTTCAAGAATCGCGGTCCTATGCGGGAATCGGTCCCGATTCCATCGCACACCTGCTCCACGTTAGCGCCAACCGATTCGCAGATCGAGGCCACCGCATTGACAAAGGAGATCTTCATTGCCAAAAACGCATTGGAAGCATGCTTGATGATCTCGGCGCTCTGTGCGCTGGTGATGATCAGGCGCGGCGGGATCTGGGCTTTATCAGGACGTGGGATTGCGTGGGCGCGCCCGTAATACCAACCGCTGGTCAATGGGGAATAGACTTCCCGCATCATTTTGGCGGCTCGTTCGCCATCAACGCCAACCACAATCCGATCCGGATATAGAAAGTCCGTCACGGCAGAGCCCTCCCGCAGGAATTCAGGATTGGATGCCACTTCGAACAGTTCAGGATTGGTTCCGTTCCGCGTAATGATGGTGCGAATCCACTCGTTGGTATAAACCGGAACCGTGCTCTTTTCGACGATGACCTTGTATCCGTCGATTGCGCCAGAAATTTCCCGGGCGACGGACTCGACGTAAGACATATCGGCATCGCCGCTTTCGGTTGGCGGTGTTCCTACCGCGATGAAGACGATTTCGCTCGCGCGGGTCGCAGCTTGAAGATCGCCGGAGAATTTGATGCGCCCGTCGCGATGCCGCTGCAATAGTTCCGGCAAGAACTTCTCATGAATCGGCACCTCTCCATTGTTGAGCGCCTCAAGCTTCTTGTCGTCGTTATCTACCAAGACGACGTCATGGCCCAAGTCGGCAAAGCACGCGCCGGTGACCAGTCCGACGTATCCTGACCCTACAACTGCAATTCGCATGGCGAGCCTTCTCCTCAGTGTTGTTGCGGCACGTCCGGCTCGTCGGCGTGCTTGGCACTAACTCTAGCAGCCTCTAAAGCTGTTCGGACGATGATCCCTTGGGTGCAGGCGAAATGGCGGACAGGAATGGGAATTGCAACCTCACAAAAACCAGTGACCGCCATCACCGCCCCGCGGTCACAAGAGACGCAGAATGGCCTCAGGAGGCATTTATGCCCATCCTGATGGTTGCCCTCATTGCCCTTGCCGCTTTCGGTTTTATCGGTATTTTCCTGGGTGCCGCAGTAGTGCTCGAACAACGTACGGGAATTACCAAAGATCAACCGAACAAGAAAGCGTAGAAATAGAAGAAGATCAGTGGAGTGGATTCGGCTGACTGATTGCACTAACGCCTGACGCGCCCACCTATCCCGCGGGTCCCGCTCGAACAAATTCCTTGCCTTTGCTTTCCGGCCCCCAGGTTACGACCAAAGCCAGCAAAACAATGACGCCGATCTCAAAGCCCGCCAGCGCCCAGGAATAGCCCCATTTGTCCCGAAGTGCATACTCAATCGTGTTCACGGGCGAGGCGAGGAAATTTCCAAGTTGGTACGCCAATCCAGGTAACAATCCACGCACCGCGCCCGGAGACAATTCATTCAAGTGTGCTGGGATAATGCCCCACGCTCCTTGCACGCCTACTTGGATGGCAAAGGCACCGATTGCGAGGTGGACCAGAGTGTTGCCAAAAGCCCACAACGGAATCATGCACATGGCCAATCCGGCTGCCATCACGAGCGTCCGCCGCCGGCCTAGTCGTTCCGAAAGACGCCCGAATATGAGGGCCCCTACCAGTGCGCCCACGTTATAGAAGATGGCAATGTTGGCGACGGTGGATGTCTTGAACCCGTGCGCTGATTCCAGGAAGTGCGGATACAGGTCCTGCGTTCCATGGGACAGAAAGTTCATCAGCGCCATCAACCCGATCATGTACAAGAACAGCTTCCAGTTCGCCGCGGCTGCCTTCACGATCGAACCAAATCCGGGCATCCGATTCTGTTTCCACGCTTCCGTTTCCTTTACTTTCCACCGGATGTAGAACGCGAGTAGCGCCGGCAGTCCACCCACCCAGAACATGGCGCGCCATCCCCAAAACGGCAGTACAACTTTCGCCGCGACTGCCGCTAGTAAATAGCCGCAGGAGTAGCCCGATTGCACGATGCCGGAGATCATCCCACGCCGCTTGGGCGGCACGCTTTCCATGGCGAGCGATGAACCTACGCCCCACTCGCCACCCATCCCTATCCCGTAGATCGTCCGCAGAACCAAGAAGACGGTGTAGTTCGGGGAAAATCCACACAGCAGTTCGACGAGGGAAAAGAACACAACATTCGCCATCAGCGGTCCGCGCCGTCCATACCGGTCCGCGAGCATGCCGAAAATCACCGCTCCTACCGGTCGCATTGCCAGCGTGGCCGCTGTCGTAAAAATGATCTTCGAAGCTGGCACATGAAACTGCGTTGCCAACGTATTGACTAGAAAGATAGCGACGAAGAAGTCGAAAGCGTCCAGCGTCCAGCCAAGAAAACTGGCGCTGACGGCATGCCATTGCTGCGAATCGAGAGGACGTTCTGAAGAAGCAGAGTTCACGGTTGTCCGAATGGTCTGAGATCGAGAGAAGTCGCCAGCATTCTAGCAGCACCGCCACAGTTGCATCAGGTTCAGAAGCATGCCGAATCAATAGATTTCGAGGTCGACGACCTGGCTAGGGTACTAGCCCTATCGTGGGCCGGGGGTACCTTTCCCCTTGCTAAACTAGATCAAGGCCCACCCCAGCCCTACTCAGGAACCGACCTTGCGCCGCGCACTTATCCTCGCCGTTTTGCTGCTGCCGCTCGCGCGAGCGACGGCCCAGGATCGTTCCGGCGAACTGCGTCTTTTTGTCACCGACACGTCCGGCGCTGCTCTACCTGCCCACGGCATACTCAGCAGTCAAGCCACCAGTTTCCAACTGACTTTCGATATCGCTGCGAGCGGAGAATATACAGTCAAGCGTCTGCCGCTGGGCACGTACCGTCTCACGCTGGAGCATCCGGGATTCGCTCGCTACAATTCGCTCCTCGACATCCACTCCGAGCTCCCGATAAAGATTGCGGTCACGCTCGACGTTGCGTCTGTCTCCGAGCGCATCACCGTGACCGATGCCGACACGTTGCTCGACACTACAAACCCCGGTAACGCCTATCAACTTGGAGGCCCGACTCTGCGCGACTGGGCCGCTACCGCGCCGGGACGCCAGGCGATTGACGTGGTCCAGTCGCAGCCCGGCTGGCTCCTCGAGGCGAATGGGGTTGTCCATCCCCGCGGCTCCGAATATGACACTCAGTACGTCGTGGATGGACTGCCAGTCCTGAACAACCGCTCGCCATCGTTCTCCTCTTCCGACGATCTCGATGACGTGCAATCGGTAAAGACCTACACTTCGGGAATTCCTGCGGAGTACGGACGCAAAGTCGGCGGCGTGATCGAAACTGTTTCTGACCGCAATCCCGCACGCGGCTTGCATGGGATGGTTTTGCTCGGCGGCGGAAGTTTCAATACTTTGAACGGTTATCTCGGTACCAGCTACTACGATGGCCGCAATGTTTTCGGAGTGAGCCTTGACGCGGGGCACACAGAGCGTTTCCTTGATCCGCCCGTCCTCCGGAATTTCACAAACACAGCGACTCTGGGAGGAGCGAAGGCGAGCTTCGAACGCGATCTCACTCCAAAGGATCGCCTCCGCCTGTCGTTGAGTTTCGATCGCTCCGGCTTTCAGGTTCCCAACGAACTGATTCAGCAAGGAACCGTGGCCAGCCAGTCGCAACTCGAAGACCGAGCCAACCATGAAATCTCCGGCCAGGCAGCCTATCAGCACACCTTCTCGTCCAGTGTTCTGGCGACGGTGCAGGGGAGGGTTCGCGACGATGATGCCACGCTAAGTTCCAACCAGTACTCGACGCCGATCGCAGCCTTGCAGGATCGGGGATTCCGCGAGGGGTATCTCAGCGCTACCGTCGCCAAATCATTCGCTCATCACGAACTGAAAGCTGGAGCGGATGGCATCTACAGCCTGGTCCACGAACAATTTTCGTATCAGCTCTGCCCGCCAATCAATGCCAACTGCGTGCCGCTGGATGCTCCACAATCCTTCACGTTTCACGAAGCGGGGGATGATCGCGAACAGGCGTTCTTTATTCAGGACAATGCCCACTTCGGCAACGTAAGCGTCGGTGCGGGAATTCGCTCCGATCACTACAGCCTGCGCGTCAACGAAACTGCGTGGAGTCCGCGTTTTGGCATTGCCTGGAATATTCCGAGAGTCGGTCTTGTTTTTCGGGGATCGTACGACCGGGTATTTGGCACTCCGGCAGTGGAGAACCTTTTGCTGAGTACATCACCTGCAGCGCAGGTTCTCAACCGCGAAGCCAGTCAACTGCCAGTCCGCCCTTCGCGCGGCAACTACTACGAGCTAGGCGTCACGAAAGAAGTCTTCCACCAAGCGCACGTTTCGGCCAACGTCTTCCGGCGCGACATCACGAATTTTGCCGATGACAACAACCTTCTCGATACCGGAATCAGTTTTCCAATTGCCATCTCGGCCGCACACATCTACGGCGCGGAGAGCCAACTGGCCTTGCCGAAATGGGGGCCGTTTTCAGCCTGGCTTAATTATTCCTACATGGTCGCATCCGCTCACTTGCCCGCAGTCGGAGGTCTGTTCCTTGGCGACGATACCGGGGAACTAAGTTCCAAGGACCGCATCTGGGTTTCGCAAGATCAGCGCCACACTGCGCACGCGCAACTCCGATATCAGCCATGGTCGCGTTTTTGGACCTCCGCCGGAGCATCTTACAATTCGGGACTTCCGGTGGAGCTCAACGGCGAAGACATTCAGACCCTCATCAATCAGTATGGTCAGTCTGTCGTCGATCGCGTGAACTTCGCCCATGGTCGTGTGCGACCGGCGTTGTCGGTAGATTTTTCAGCCGCCGCCGATCTCTACAAGAAGGAAGGGCGCTCGATAACGCTCCAGGCCGATTTCCGCAATCTCAATGACCGTCTCAATGTCATCAACTTTGCCAGCTTGTTCTCCGGAACTGCCATCGGACCGCCGCGGACATTTACACTTCGCCTCCGCTTCAACTATTAGCCATCGACAATCGCCGTTCGGTCTCGGCGAGCCGAGAGGCCAAAGCCTAGAGCCCACCAAGCAATTGACTTCCCCGTCAATTCGCGGGAAACTCCCCATAGAGCCTGCTTCCCCCGATGCCATCTGGCAGGTCGCACCGGGGTAGGGCTATGTTCTCGTTCCTTATGTCGAGGTCTGAGCCGAGCGCCAACGACCCGCCTGCGCCCCCCGCTGCCGATCTGAAGCGCGTTCTTGAGCAACACGTTGCCACCGGATTTCCTCCAGACCTTGCACTCGATCTCGTGCTCAACGAACTGGTGATCCGTGCTGCCGATGCTGCCCGAGCGAGCGCCGCTGCACTTGCTCTCATGCGTGGCGATGAGATGGTTTGCCGTGCTTCAACCGGTCTCCACGCCCCCGATCTCGGTATCCCCATCAATACCCGCGACGGGCTCTCCGCAGCCTGCGTTCGCTCGCGCTCACCGCAGCTTTCCAGTGACACCGAATCTGACCCGCGGGTGGATGCCGCGGCCTCCCGTCGTCTTGGCATTCGTTCCATGCTAATCGTTCCGATCTTCGAGGACTGCCCAAACAATGACGCACGGCCGCAATTGGCAGGTGTGCTGGAAGTGCTTTCGCCTCTCGCTTATGCCTTTGACGAGCGCTCTCAATCGCTGATTGAGGAGTTTGCCCGCGAATGCGCAAGTATTCGCCGAGTCGCAGCCGGACTCCGCCAACTGGAGGCACCGCCCGAGTTCTTTCCGCCGGGCCTTGATTCCAAAGATCCTGAGCCGAAGGTCCCTTTAGCTCAAATCGCCAGCATTCGCGCGCCGTATGAAACTTGGACGCTTGTCTCAGTGGCTGTAGTTATCGTTACCGCTGTCAGTTTCAGTTTTCTGATTGGTTCCCGCATTGGATGGCTGCGCGGAAATCAGCCGGTTGCTGGTCGCCAGTCCAACACGAGCGAATCGTCCCCGGCCTCGCCTGACAGCGGTTCGAATCGCGACGCGAGATCCGGGCACGCAAAGTCTACCGATCGGTTGACAGGGAAATCCGCTCGCGATGCAACGCCAAGCGGCGCCGACGAGCTTGTGATTTACGAAAAAGGCAAAGTCGTGTTCCGGATGACACCTGTCAAACCGGGAGTTCGTCAGGCAGTGTCTGCGGCATCCGATGTGGCAGGACTTGTAGCTCGGAAACAAGCGAATGCGCAGTCCGGCTCCGGCATCATTCCAGCCTCATCAAGCGCCCGCATTGCCTCGCCGCAGGCCGTTTGGCTGGCACCTGCGCAGGCAGACCGTCGTGTGCTCAGCCGCGTCGAGCCGCAATATCCGGCCGATGCCTTAGCGGCTCGACGTGCGGGGAGTGTCGTTCTTGAAGTGCACGTCGCCGAAGACGGAACTGTCTCTTCTGTCCGGCCACTCAACGGAGATCCCATTCTAGCCAGCGCTGCGGCGGACGCCGTTCGCAACTGGCGCTATCAGCCTTTCGCAGTGCAAGGCCGCCCCGCCGAGTTCCAAACAGATGTGACGCTGACTTTTTCACTCCCGAACTAAATCAACGCAAACGCATCCGCTTAAGTCTGACTCGATCCGGGGTTCTTTCGCATAGCCGATCCGCTACCTTGTTGCGCATCCAAAGATCGAGGGCTGGCGGCCAGCAACTCGGGGAGTATGCCGCCTTTCTCCGGAATCAATGTGATCCGCGCCTTACTGTCGATGATCTTCTGAATCTCCAGAATCTCAAACATCGCCGCTTCGACATCCGGATCGGCTGCCACCTTGTTGAGGGCTTCGCCGACAATCCGAGGACGCATGGCTGCCGCTTTCGCGAATTCAACAGCGGCCTGGCGTTCCGCCGTGCTGGTAATGATGCTGACCTGGTTGGCGCCGTCCTGCTTGATGGACGAGGTGACCTGGCGCAGACGGTTCACGACTTTTTCTTCAATCTGCTTGATCATCTGAACGTCGCGGAAGTGGACTTTCCGGATGTAAATCGAGCCCAACTTGTAGCCCCATGCATGCGACTGTGGCGAAACCTCCGCGCGCACCGTCTGGCTCATGGCGTGACGATTTTGCAGAAGGTCGGCGAGTTTCAAGTTGCTGAGGCAGCGCACCGTGGAGTTGCTCACATTGGTAGCCAGCGAGCCGCGTGGATCGGCATTCTTGAAAAGGAATGCGACGGGATCGCTGATGAACATTTCATACCAGATCCCGATTCCCATCGGTGCGCCTTCTTCGGAGTTTACGGGCTGGCTTCGCAGATATTGCTGATCGAAGCGCATGTCGAGAACGTAAAGACGTCCGAGCCAGCGCACGATCGGCGCTTTCAAGCCAAGCTTGAAGATCAGAATGTGCAGGCCGGGTTCGTCAATTACCGCCACGACCTTGCCGAACAGGACATAGACGTAGCATGTACGTTCCGGAACGACGGCATAGAACCCAAAGAATCGGAGCAACCAGAACCCGATTGGGACCAGGACGAAGCAGGCGAGGAACGAAGCGACCGTTGCGATGAGGAATGTCATTGTTGGGTCTCCACAACGACCTGTTGCGCGTTTCCGAATAGTCCGAGTCGAACGTTGCGGACATAAGCGCGCAACGCCCCATCACCTGTGCCTTTCAAGGCTGATAACTGATCGGCCAGCGAAATCAGCGGCTGAACTTCCGCCTGCGCCTTGAGAGTTTCGATTTCCGCCGCGCGTTTCGATTGTTCAATGCGCTGGTCAGCCGAGGCCTGAGCCAGGCTGATGTCCGACGACACCACGTTGTGTGCCGTGTTAATGGCCGCCAGAGCAGACTCAACCTCTGGTGGTGGGTCGATCCCCGTGATCAACGAAGCATCCAGAACGATGCCATAACGCGCTTCCGAGGTGGTGCATTCGCGGTCCATGTGTTCGTTGAGGTCGCGCAGGTTCTTACGCAGATCGTTGATCGAGATGCCGCTCCCGCCTGCATCCGTGCCCGCTGCCGTTGGCGCTTCAAAAGTTGCGATTCGCTCGCGCAGCACCGAAACGAAGTAGCCCATCACGTGAGAGATGGGCCGCTTGACGCCAAAAATGTTGGCGTAGAGATTGCGCTCCGAAACGTGGTAACGAATCTGACCTGTAAGGCCCGTGTTGAGTTGATCCTTGGTGACAGCCTCGACGATCGTCCCGGACTGGTTGGCGCCAGGGTTGTCAGGGTCGAACGCCATGTTGACTGTTTGTGTGGCAATCGAGACCTTGTAAATTTCCTGCCACGGCCACTTGAAGTAAGGCCCTCCCGGCATGATCACGCGAACTTGCGGATACTGGTAGCGTTCCTTCTCCTCAGCGTCCAGCCCGGCCGAGATGGGATCGTTGAGAGTGGTAACTCCGGGAATGCGATCGGCGCGACCGAAGTTGGTTTTCACGGCACGCTGGTTCTGGTCAACGGTGTAGAACCCACCAGCCAAGTAGCGCACGAGAAACCAAATGATGAAGCCGAGCAAGATTCCGACAGGGACGTTCGGGTCCATGGGCTTTTTCCTCAGCGCCACGATACACGAGCTAACATCCCGTGAGGAGTTGTCTTTGAAGTTACTTGCTCTTACAAGAGTCTGACCCGCCGCTGACGTTGCCAGCCTAGGAGTACGCTAGTTCCTTCGCCCGCTGCACTGCTTTCACAACTGCCTTGATCAAAGTCACGCGCAGTTTGCCTTCTTCAAGCTCCATGATTCCGTCAATCGTGCAGCCGGCTGGTGTCGTCACGGCATCTTTTAACAGCGCCGGATGATCGCCAGTTTCCAGCACGACTCGTGCCGCCCCCATGGTAGTTTGCGCCGCGAGCAATGTGGCAACATCGCGCGGCAATCCCACCTTCACGCCTGCCTCGGCCAAGGATTCGAGAATGATGTAGATGTAAGCGGGTCCGCTCGCTGATAACCCGGTTACAGCATCCATGTGCTTTTCATCCACAACTACGGTACGGCCTACCGCGTCGAAGTACTTCGTCGCCAGTTCCAGATGGTGTTTTTGCACGAACTGGCCCTTGCATAATCCGGTCATACCCGCGCCGAGCACGCATGGAGTATTCGGCATAGCGCGTACTACCGGCACATCCTTTTCCAGAGTGCGCTCGATCATCTCAGTGGGTACCGACGCTGCCACCGAAACGATTAGTTGATTGCGCGTGACGTCGGCGCGAATCTCTCGTAATACGTCGGCGACAACTTGTGGCTTCACACAAAGAAAGATAATGTCCGCGCCGCGCACCGCCTCCACGTTGTCCGTTCCGGCATGTACCTTGAGCTTGTCTTTCAGCAATCGCGCCCGTTCGGCATGCGCCGCCGTCGCCCACACTTCAGACGATTTCAGCAGGCCGTCGCGCAAGAATGCTTGCAATAAAATCGACCCAATTTTCCCCGCGCCCAAAATTGCAACTTTCTTTCCGCCGACACGTTTCCCCATAAAGCCTCTCCTGAGTCTAAAACGATCAATTTGCAGATTGTCCACAAGACTATACGATTGCGGACGATTCGGTCTGGTCTCTCAGCGGTTCAATCTTCACACCACGACGCCAGCCTTCCGCACCATGTCCACGATCTCACGCCCAATCGGCAGGGAAGCGGTGGCTGCCGGGGAGGGCACGTTCAACACATGCAGAAACCGGTCGCGCGGCAGAAAGCGGAAATCATCGACGAGTGTTCCATCGGCGGCCACGGCCTGGGCTCGTACCCCAGAGCCACCAGGCGTCATATCGTCCATGGTCACTGCCGGCAGCAAACGCTGGCAGGATTGGACAAACAAACGCTTCGACCACGAACGCCGCATCTCGCCCAAGCCATTCTTCCAATGCTTCCGCGCCATCGCCCGGAACCCTGGATACTGCGCCACTTGCATAGCTTCCCCCAAATCAAAATCGGTCCGCCGATATCCCTCGCGCCGGAATGCCAGCACTGCGTTTGGTCCGGCGTCTATGTTTCCGTGGATGCGCCGTGTGAAATGCACGCCCAGGAACGGGTATGCGGGATCGGGTACGGGATAAATCAGCGATCGGACTAGATGCGCCCGTGCCGGCGCCAGGTCGTAGTACTCTCCGCGAAAGGGAACCAGCATCATTTCCGGGTCGTGCCCCGCCAACCGCGCGACGCGATCGCTGTATAAGCCTGCGCAGTTCACCACATATCGAGTAGCAACTTCTCCCCTTCGTGTGCGCACGACGACTTCGTCTCCGGCTCTTGCGAAGCCCACGACTCCCGCGCCCGTCTTTACCTCAACACCAGACTGCGCTGCGATCTCTGCGTATTTTGCGGTCACCAGCGCGTAATCAGTGATTCCAGTCGCCGGTACTCTCAGCGCCCTGATTCCTCCAACATTCGGCTCAATTTCCCGCATCGCCGCGCCATCGAGCAATTCAAGCCCAGTGAGTCCGTTCGCGATGCCTCGCGCCTGCAAGTCATCGAGCCTAGCCGCTTCCTCGGCATTCGTAGCAACGATCAGCTTGCCGCACACTTCATGGGGAATTGCATGTTGCGCACAGAACTCCACCATCTCGCGCGCTCCGGCGACACACAGTCGCGCCTTCAGCGAGCCCGCCTTGTAGTAGACCCCGCTGTGGATCACGCCGCTGTTATGCCCGGTTTGATGTCGCGCCAGCTTGTTTTCTTTTTCGAGCACGACAATCCGCTTTTGCGGAAACGCAGACCCCGCCTGCATGGCGAATGACATCCCCACAATCCCGCCGCCCACTACCGCAATGTCGTAAGGAGCCATGGTGTTCGTTCGAAATCCTGGGTTTTCGGTAGAGAGAGTTTGCCACCGAGTTAGCCCAGCCATACCGATCCTAACTCAGCCGTACCGCGCGCAGTGTGACGCATAAACAAACGGCACGGACATGAGTCCGCGCCGGTTTCTTCGGGAAGTAGGAATCCAATGATCAATAAGGCCCAACGTGTGCAGGAACTGAGGATTCTAGTTCACTGTCAGCGTTACGACCTCAGTGTGTGCTGCGCCGCCTGCCGCCGTTGCGGTTACTTGAATATTCGAATACGTTCCTGGAGGCGTTCCCCCGCCGCCACCGCCACCGCCGCCACCGCCGCCACCGCCGCCACCGCCACCCAGTCCTCCGCAAGCGACAAACAACACTAACAATGCGAAGACGGCAGGGCCGAGTGCCACCCTACGATTCTGCGGAGGTTTACGTCGTGTCGCAGCGGTAAGAAGAATCCCTGCAAGAGGAATCGTCAGGGACCACCCGAACGCGAGTAGTGCGCGGCTCGGTGCAGTCGTTGCAATCGATAACGTGATGGTCGTAGTCGCGTCGCCGGTGACAATCGACGTGGGACTAAAACTGCAACTGGTTAGCGCCGGCAGGTTGCCGCATTTAAATGTTACGTTCCCGCTGAATGTAGAGTCCCCGGCCGGTACTGCCGAAAAAGTATAGATCGCCTTTTGTCCTGCTGCGACCGTTGCCGAATTGCTTCCCGTGTCGGTCCATGTGACGTCCGTTCCTACCGTCAGAGTCGCCGGCTGCGTATGCGTCAGAGTGCCGTCCGTACCCTGGATCCCGAAGGAGAAGTTGCCCGCCGCCGCACTCCCGACGGTGACCGTAAACGAAGCGCCGCTGGCCGTTGGCAAAACAGAAGCCGGAGTCACCGTGCACGTCGTTGGCACCGTTTCCGTACAACTCAAACTTACGCTCGAATGGTAGCTGTTCAGCGCAGTCAGAGTCCCGCTCCAGGTTATGTTTTGTCCCGCCAAAGTTGAACTGGGCGTCTCCGTCACCACAAGCGCAAAGTCCCCAGTGGGCGCGGTTACGGTGAGCGTAAACGTCTGCGTCTTCGCCGCAGGAGCGCCCGTCACATTCGCGGAAAGCGTGACCGTGCTCGGCCCACTTGCCGGCGTGTTCGTCGCCGCTGTGACCGTCAGCGTCACTGTCACCGGGTTCCCCGACGTAGGCGCTACGGTACTTGAAGGAGAGAAGTGACAAGTTGCTCCCGTGGGCAGCCCGCTCGCACACGTGAGGTTCACGGTCCCCGAAAACGATCCGGCTGCTGTGACCTGGAACGTGCTTGCATTCGAGATCCCGCCTTGCTCCACCGTGAGTGCACTCGGAGTTGGTTCCGTTAGGCCGAAATCCACGACATGCAGCGCCACCGTCGAGTCGTGCGTAATCGGCTGCTCGTCTGTTCCCACCGCATGCGCTTTGAAACTGTAATCACCGACTGCACCGCCCGCGGTTAGTGCGTACGTCGCGGGGGGAGTGGCTTGTGTCGGATTCAGCGTGCACGTCGATGGTGCCGCTCCTGTACAACTTAAGTTCACCGAACTGGCATATCCGCCGATCGCAGTGAGCTTTCCGTTGAAGTCGATGGTCTGGCCGGCATAGATCGTCTGCGGTGTGTTCGAAATTGCGTTTGTGTAGTCCGGTGCGACGGCCAGCGCATACTCCCAGGTGCCGCGGCCATAAGTTGAAACGCGGATCTTCTTCGTGCCCGCCGAGTTGAACATGCGAATCGCCGTTACTGGAACGTTCGGCAGATATCCGGTGGCTCCTGGCTGAGACGGCGTGCCTACCTCCGTCCAGCCGGGGCTAACCGTCGAACTCATGAACAGTCCCACGTCGGTGCCTACATAAACTGCGGCTGCCGGTCCGTCAAGGAACACGGTATTCACCGGAGAATCGGGCAGGGCACTGTCGCCGCTCCCAGTCCAATCGCTCCAGGCCGCTCCAGCGTTCGTGGTCTTGAAAACGTGCGAAACCCCGAACCCCATGATCCCCACATAAGCCGTCGCTCCGGTCGCATCACTGGTGTCGGTTGCTACCGAGGAGATTGTGTAGTTGGAGGGATTGATCGCTCCCGTTACCTCTGCCATCGGCACGATCCCGGCATTCGTCGTTACCCATACCTCGCCCCCCGCGGGCACGGTCGCGTTCGGTCCCGTGCCTTCGGTAGTTGCATAAACGCGGGTCGAGAGCCCACCGGCCGTCGGACCTCCTTGGGCCAGGCCGCTCACCAGATTGATTTCAGATCCCGTGCAGGTTGTTTGTCCCAGCGTATCGAAGTCCATGCTGATCGCCGTGAATGAACTCGGGGGCACCGTCGGCATCCCGCGCCACACCCGACAAGTTCCCACCAGCATCTCCTCAGGGTTCTTGGGGTCGAGAATGTACGGGGTGTAAAACGCTCCTTGATCTCCGCCGACTTCGCCGCTCCCGACCGTGAGATCAAAATCGTTCGTTGTGCAACTCGCGCCGCTTTCGCACATGTAGATGTTCACGAACGCGTTCGCGCTATACCACCGGGTTGGCGTCCACGGATTGATCGCGTTGTATCCGCCGTCGCCGCCGTTGACGGTCGTCCACTCCGAATTCGTCGTAGCGGCGCTCGTGGCTGGGGAACCGTTGTCCTGTGTGCCTCCGAGCATTGTGTCTTGGTCGGTGGGATGAATCGAGAATGAGACGAACTGCGTTAAGGAACCGATCGTTCCGCTAGTAACGGAAGAAGCATTGAGATTGTCGAAGTCATTTGCGACTCCGCAAGTCCCGCTATCCAGGTTCGTGAGGCCATCGAGTGATCGGTACACGCCGCCATCGTTCGCGAAGTACATGATCGCTTTGCCGCCGACGATTGCGAAGTCCAGTCCGTGCTGATCCGGATGCACGCTCGCAATCGAACTGCATCCATAAACGTGTGTCAGGTTGATCCACTGATTCGGGAAATTCAAATCCAGAGTGGCGCACGCAGTGCCTCCGGTGAGCTTGCACTTGAACAGATTGACGGCTCCGGCATACAGATCAGTCGCTTGCCCATCTGGCACCGCAGCGAGCACCAGGTTGTAATATCCCTGCTCCACCCCACAGCCGTTGTTTCCCGGGTCGCCACAATTTGTCAGTCCAGATTCATTGATCTGAGCCCAACTCCCGCCGCCATCCATCGAGCGCCAAATCCCCTCATCCGCGACCCCCACGTCTCCACCCACCGTCACCAGACTGACCGACCAGAAATACATTTCCAGTCGCCCCGGCATCACTGTGAGTTGTCCGCGATATAGAGGGCAGCTCGAACCGCCAGCCGGTACTTGCGCGGGACAATTCGCCGCACTAAGCCGGATCGCATTCGGCTGACTAGTCAACCGACTCCAGTTCTGCCCGTTCGTGGAGGAATACACGCCGTGATACCGAATCACCGCAAAGAATTTCCCCGCCGTCGTGTTGTAAACGACGTCCGTCGCGGAAATCGATGTTGGACTGATCGCGACGCCGCCGTCCCTCGGAACCTGAAACGCCCAGGTCTGTCCACTGTCCCCTGAGTAATAAAGACCGCGATTTGTCGAAGCCGTGATAGCTCCTTCATCGAACCCTTTTGCAGTGGTCCCTGTGGCCGCGACCACGGTGCCGGGAATCGCTGTGTCCCACCCAAACTTCGCAAAACCCAGCCCGGCGAAAGAATTCGTGCCGCCATCCGCGGCCGGGACGAGAGTCCAGTTCGCGCCACGATCTGTCGAACGCAGAACGCCTACCCCGTAATAGCTGTCAACCGCGCTATTCGGTTCACCCGTGCCTACCAGCACCACACTGCCATCCGGCTTCACCGAGACTGCACCATTCACCAGCGATTCCTGCTGATCGGTCAATGCGGTCCAGGTCACGCTCGTGGCGGGAACACTCGCCGCGTTCGACGATTTCCAAACTCCTCCCGAGGCGGCCGCGACATACACGGTGTTCCCCGTTGCGTCCGTCGGATCGATGGCCACTGCGGTCGTGCGCCCCGCGACCATGCCGTAGAAGTTCTGATCCGAAACCAACGGCGCGGGGCCCAACGGAACCCATGGGGTGTTCGATTCTGTGGTCCTTTCACTGGACACCAATGCGGCCTTTGCAAACGCATGCTTCTTCGCCGCGCTTGTTCGCAATGCCATCTTGTGCTGATGGGCCAACAGTCGCAGCGCGGCTGGAGATTGCCCGAAGGCTGCCGATCGCCCTCGCATCATCCACCGATCACGCAACTCCGGACGATCTTGATCCTTAGTCGAAACCGCATCGTATTCAGACTCACGTTTCGCGCCCTGGGCATACACCCGTGCAGGAAAAGTCGAAGCGCCCAACAATAAAATCGCTATTAACAGCGCTAAACCGGAAGGAAGATTGTGAGCAGGGAAGCAATCGAAACGGGAGTCATGCAAAAGGAGAGCCGGACAACGAAGACGAGCAGATCGAGGCGCGCGGAGGCTTTTCCTCATCACGAATCCCCCAAGCGCGAACAGTACTAGATTGATAACGCCGTCAGCAGTGACCCAGCGTGCCCATTTGACCTACGAAAGTACCCTCAACCTAAGTACCCCATTGCAGGTGAAGCCAAGCACAGGACCCCCAAAGCCCAGAGCCGAAAGCCGAAAGCCGAAAGCCTTGCTGCTATACTAGAAAAGCAATGTCCGTGATCAAAAACATAGGCGCAATCGCTTCAGGAATGACCATCACCCTGAAGGAAATGTTCCAGCCGTCGATCGTGGAAAACTATCCCGACGGCCCCGGCCCGCTCAAAGGAGCGATGTTCCAGGAGCGTTTCCGCGGCATGCACGTTCTGCAGCGCGATGAAAATGGCCTGGAAAAATGCGTGGCCTGTTTCCTGTGCGCCGCGGCCTGCCCCTCGAATTGCATCTACATCGAGGCCGCCGAGAATACAGAAGAAAAGCGCATCTCTGGCGCCGAGCGCTACGCCAAGGTGTACAACATCGATTACAACCGCTGCATTTTCTGCGGATACTGCGTGGAAGCTTGCCCGACCGACGCCATCACGCACGGTCACGGTTTTGAATTGGCAACGTTTAATGCCAGCAACCTCGTCTATCGCAAAGAGCAGATGCTGGCGCCGGCCCCGGCGCATATGGGAGCCAATCAAATGTTTGCCCAGTCAGAAGTGGACGCGGGCGTGAAGGAAACCTAGGGACCTTCGAGATTCTTACCAAACGCCGGTCCCGCGAGGACCGGCGTTGTTGTATCAGGTCGTTGGTCATCGATCGGCGGTCGTTCCCGGATTGCGGATCGCCGAAAAGTTTCTAACGACTAGCGACCAGAGACTAACGACAAAAAATGAAAGATTTTCTTCAAACCGTGCAAGAGCGCGTCGTTGTTTATGACGGCGCCATGGGTACCAATATCCAGGTGCGCCAGCCTACCCTCGACGATTTTTGGGGCAAGGAAAATTGCAGCGAAGTTCTGGTGCTTAGCCGTCCCGACATCATCCGCGATGTCCACGCCGACTTCCTCGACGTGGGTTGCGACGTCATCGAAACCAACACCTTCGGTGGTACGCGGACGGTTTTGACCGAATTCGATCTGGCGGATCGCGTCCACGAAATTAATGTCGCTGCGGCGAAACTCGCTCGCGAAGTCGCGCAGCAATTCTCCACCAGGGACAAGCCACGCTTCGTCGCGGGTTCCATGGGACCGACCACCAAACTCCCTTCGCTCGGCCACATCACGTTCGATGAGATGGTGCGAGCCTTTGAAGAGCAGGCCGCCGCCCTGATTGAAGGTGGTGTGGACATCTTGCTCGTCGAAACAGCGCAGGATCTGCTGCAAGCCAAGATTGCCACCATCGGCGTGCTCGAAGCCATGCGCAAAGCTGGTAAGCGTCTGCCCGTGCAAGTGCAAGTCACGCTGCAAGAGAGCGGCACCATGCTCCTCGGCACCGAAATCGGCGCCGCGCTCACCGCGCTCGAACCCTATGACATCGATGCGATCGGCCTGAACTGCGCGACCGGCCCGGCCGAAATGAACGAGGCGGTTCGCTATTTGTGCCTGAATTCGACGAAGCACGTTTCCGTTCTGCCCAACGCTGGATTGCCTCACAACGAAGGCGGCCATGCGGTTTACAAACTCACGCCCGAAGAACTCGCCAAGTACCACAAGCACTTTGTCGTTGATTACGGCGTCCGCATCGTAGGCGGATGCTGCGGCACCAAACCCGAGCACCTGAAGGCTGTTGTCGATGCTGTGGCTAACGTCGAGCCCGCGAAAAGGGATGTGAAGCCTGCAGGCGCAGCATCGAGTGCATACACTTCAGTCCCGCTCGATCTGGAACCGAAGCCTTTGATCGTCGCCGAAGAAATGAACACGACGACACGGGTAGAACATTTCCGCAATCTCGTTCGCGCGAAAAAATACGACGACATCCTGGCCCTTGCCAAGAAACTCGCCAACGAGGGCTCGCACATGCTCGACCTCTGCTGCGCCATCGTAGGCGAGGACGAGAAAGGCTACATCTCGGCGATCCTGGAAAAGATCGCCACCCGAGTCCCTGCGCCAATCCTGATTGATTCGACCGAAGCCGACGTCGTCGAAGAGGCCCTCAAGCGCATTCCCGGCAAGGCGATCATCAACTCCATCAACTTGGAAGATGGTGAGAAGCGCACCTCCCAGGTTCTCCCGATGGCGAAGCGCTACGGCGCAGCCGTCATTGCGCTGACCATCGACGAAGAAGGCATGGCGCTGACCGCCGAACGAAAGGTTGCCGTCGCCCACCGTATCTTCGATCTGGCAACGAAGAAGTACGGCATTCGCCCCGTGGACATCATTTTTGACGCATTGACTTTGCCGATTTCGACCGGCCAGGAAGACTACCGGACTGCTGGCATCGAGACGCTGAATGCCGTTAAGCGCATCAAACAGGAACTGCCCGAGGTGAAGACCGTCCTCGGTGTGAGCAATATCAGCTTTGGTCTCGACGCGTATTCCCGCCGCGTACTCAACTCAGTTTTTATGCACGAGGCTGTGGACAATGGTCTCGATATGGCCATCGTCAACTACACGAAAATCTATCCGTTATACAAAATTCCTCAAGAAGAAGTTGAACTGGCGCGCAAGCTGATTTACCGCGACACTTCGAACGGTGACCCGCTCCAGGTCTACATGCAGCACTTCGCGGGGATGAAGGGAAAAGCACAAGCGCAAACCACCGCGCACGTGGACGCGCTCTCCATCGAAGACAAGCTGAAGTACGCCATCATCAACGGTGAAAAGTCCGTCGGGGAAGGAGCCGCCAAGCGCACTCTTGAAGAATTACTTGAAGAAGCGCTCGTTTCGTACACGCCGCTCGACCTGATCAACACCGTGCTCTTGGACGGCATGAAGACCGTTGGCGATCTCTTCGGCGCGCGCAAAATGCAGCTTCCGTCGGTCCTTGACTCTGCAGGAGTCATGAAGGCTGCGGTCGCCTATCTTGAGCCGAAGATGGAGAAGCGAACTGGTTCGCAACAAAAAGGCACCATCGTGCTCGCCACCGTCAAGGGCGACGTCCACGACATCGGCAAGAACCTCGTCGATATCATCCTCTCGAACAACGGTTACAACGTCATCAATCTCGGCATCAAGCAGCCGGGCGATGCCATTATTCACGCTGCCTCCGAGCACCAGGCTGACGCCATCGGCTTGAGCGGCCTGCTCGTCAAGTCCACGCTCGAAATGAAGTACGTCATCCAGGAACTACAGCGCCAGCAACTCGCCTATCCCGTCATCTGCGGCGGCGCAGCGCTCACTCGCAAATATGTCGAAGACGACCTCCGTCGCGAGTATTCGAACGCTATTTTCTACGCCGAAGACGCCTTCGCTGGTCTGCATGTAATGGAAGATCTGGTTTCGAAAGACGCCAAGCGCACCGCGCGTCTGACGGAAGGAAAGACAGTCAAGGAGTATTCCAAGGCTGCTGCCGTGGACGAGGAAACGGGTCCAGTCTTCGCCGAGCGCAGCGCCGTAGTCACCGATGCTCCCAGTATTCCCAAGCCTCCGTTCTGGGGCGTACAAGTGCAGAAAAGCTACGATCTGGGCGAGATTTTCAATTACATCAACGACACCGCGCTCTTCAAGAATCAGTGGCAACTAAAGACCGCGTCGCAGGAAGACTACGCCCGCCTAGTCGAAGAAAAGTACCGTCCGATCAAGAAGAACCTGCAGGAAGAGGTCCTAGCCTCGGGATTGTTCGAGCCCAAAGTGGTGTACGGCTACTTCCCAGCGCAAGGAGAAGGCAACGACATCATCGTGTACGACCCTGAGCAAAGTGCAGCGGCACAGCCCCCACGCGAACTGCTCCGCTTTACGTTCCCGCGCCAGAAGGAAGGCCGCAAGCTTTCCATTGCGGACTTCTTTGCCCGTGCCACATCCGGCACCATGGACGTCCTCGGTCTCTCATTAGTCACGATCGGTCCCAAAGCCACTGTTGAAACCCAACGCCTCTTCGAAGCCGGAGAGTACACGCGCTATCTCTATCTCCACGGCCTGAGCGTGGAAACCGCCGAAGCCCTCGCCGAATACCATCACAAGAAGATGCGCGAAGAATTGGGCATTGCCGGTGCAGATTCGCCGAACATTCGCGACCTCTTCCATCAGAAGTATCAAGGCTCACGCTATTCCTTTGGCTATCCGGCCTGCCCCCACCTGGAAGACCAGACGAAGCTGTTCAAGCTCCTCGACCCGGAAAAGAATGTCGGCGTGCGCCTAACCTCCGCATTCCTGCTGGAGCCAGAGCAAAGCACGTCGGCCATTGTGGTTCACCATCCATCGGCAAAATATTTTGTAGTGTAGATGTGCGACATTCGGAGGCTGAGCATTGATGAGATCATTCCGCCTTTTTGCTGTCGTTCTTACCCTTTTCGCTTGCATCGAGGGAATCTGGGCTCAACCTTCACCGGCCTCACAGTCGGCCTTTCCCAGGGTCACAATTCCGGGCTCTGAGATCAGACAGTTGATTTCGAAGGAAACCGGCCGTAACTACGACCTCTACATCCATATCCCGTCCAGCTACAGCCAAGACACAACCCGGAAATATCCTGTCCTTTACATTCTCGACGGCCAGTGGGACTTCAAGCTCATGGACTCCGTGCTGGGCGGCCTTGTTTACGACAAGTTCGTTCCCGAGATCATCATGGTCGGTATCACCTACTCCGGAGACAATCCCGACTACAACACACTGCGTGCCATGGACTTCACACCCGTGCCGCGCACAGATCCGAAAGGCTCTGGCGACGCTCCCAAATTCCTAAAATTCCTGAAGGCCGAACTTGTTCCCTTCATTGAGTCGAACTACCGCACCGACTCGTCCCACCGGCTTTTGCAGGGCAGTTCCTTTGGCGGCCTGTTTACGCTCTATGCTCTGTTCTCCGATCCCGCCTTCTTTTCTGGGTATATCGCCGCCAGTCCCGCCGTACCTTTTGCCGAGCGTGACATGTTTAGCCGGGAGGCCGAGTACGCACGCGCCCACAAAGAGTTGCCAGCGAAACTCTATCTTGCTGTTGGTGGCGCAGAACAGCTTACCGACCCTGTAAAGGAATTCATGCAGATCCTCTCTTCACGGAAATATAAGGGGCTGAGACTGGAGATGCGGGTAATCGACGGCGAGCGTCACGCTGGAAACAAACCTGAAACGTTCAACCGCGGTTTACGCTTTCTGTTTAGTAACTGAAACACGTTTGGTGAACTGCCGCGATCCTTAAAGTTCGACTCAAAGGTCCCACCTTGGGAACATCTGTGTTTTTGGATCATGACAAGAATTTGACAAACCAACCTCGCCTGCGGATGTACAATCCCTGCACTTGTTGTTCCGGGGGCGCCCGTGAGATCGCTTCTCGCCGCGGTTTGCATCGCTTTTCTTTTGCTCCAGCCAATCTATGCTCAAAGGCGTTTTCGTCCTCGCCCACAACCACCCGGAGGCAGTGGTGGCAGCAGCGGGTTACTGGTTTCCGGGCAGGTAGTGCTCGGAGATGGTTCGCCCCTTACGGAGCCCGCCCTGATTCAAAGCGTTTGCCAAGGTCAGAAGCGTAGCGAGGCCCGGACCGATTCGCGCGGCTACTTCTCTTTCCAGTTCGGCGCGCGCGGGTCTTCCGCGCCCGACTCGGCTTTTGATGCTGAGGCGCCCATGGACGGCCGGGCAGCGGGTCGACCTTCGAGTGGGCAACTAGCAAATTGTGAGCTGCAAGCCTCGCTCGCCGGTTTTACTTCCGACGCAGTTCCGGTAGGGACTGGGTATTCCGAGGCGGAGAGCGTACGCGTAGGGCGCATCGTCCTCCACCGCATGGAAAATGTCGAGGGCCTAACCGTGAGCGCGACCACGGCCGCCGCGCCTGGTCCAGCCCGTAAAGCTCTCGCCAAGGGTCGAGACGAAGAAAAGAAAGCTAAGTGGGAACAGGCAGAGAAACAGTTTCAGAGGGCTGTCAGCCTTTACCCGAAGTTCGCGGTCGCGTGGTTTGAACTGGGCATTGTCCAACTTCAACTGAACCGCCCCGCCGACGCCCGTCAGGCTTTCGAGCACTCCATCGCCGCCGATTCAAAGTACGTCAATCCCTATCACGGGCTGATGCAGCTCGCCATGCACGAACAGAATTGGGAATCGGTTCTCGATTCCACAGAGAAGCTACTGGCCCTGAACCCCGTCAATTTTCCCGATGCGTGGTTCGCCAACAGCGTAGGCTACTTCTATCTCCAGAACTTCGCGAACGCCGAGAAGAGCGCGCGCCGCGGACTTTCTATCGATGGCGATCATCACGTGCCGCGGTTGGAATACCTGCTCGGCGTGGTTCTGATGAAGAAAACCGACTATGTGGAGGCTGCAAGGCACTTTCAAACCTATCTTCGTATGGCCACGAAACCCATCGACATCGCTGATACTCAAAAACAATTGGATGAGTTGGCGCGACTGGCTTCGAATCGAACGCAACCACTGCCAGCGACTCCACAATAATCGGGAGCTTTACCGGACCTGGCCAGCCTAGGGCCGGATCTCGATGGGCGTCCCGTCGGCCACCAATTTCCAGATCTCATCGATCTCGGCGTCTGTCACCGCGATGCATCCGTCCGTCCAGTCGTGCGCCAAGTGCGTTGTGTTCAGCCAGCCAAATCCGTTCGGCAGCCCATGAACCATGATGTCTCCGCCGGGAGAGACGCCGAGTTTCGCCGCCCGCTTCTTGTCCTGCTCGTTCGGATAGGAGACATGAATAGACTTGTGGTACTTGCTTTTCGGATTTCGCCGGTCGAGGACGTAAGTCCCTTCCGGCGTCTTGTGATCGCCCTGCCGCTCCTTGGCCCCGACCGGAGCGCCTCCGAGCGCGACCTTGTACGTGCGCACTGCTTCGCCGCGAGCAAGTAGGGTCATCTTGCGTTCAGACTTCAACACGAGAACGTGGTCTACGGACGCTTCCCCGGTGGCTTCATCCATTTTCGACGCTGTCGGCGACACCACGATCGCGAGTATCCCAACCAGCAATAAGCCAATCATCCTCAAAGTATGTATGTTCCGGCGTAGTAGTGCTAGCCTAAAACCGGATGCCTGAACCTTTTCAGCAATCGTTGAAGCCCCTGAGGCTCGTCGTCGTCGCCTATGCTCTGGTCTGTCTGGCGGCAACGGCCCTTGCTGCTCCTGGTCACCAGACTTGGACGGTCCGCTACCAACCCGCTCGCATCGTCAACGGTTCGCCCATCGTGTTCTGGGTGACGACGCCGAAACCCGTGAAGACCGTCTCTGCCACATGGCTAGGCCACAAGATCGACTTCACCTATGAGGCCAAACAAAAGTCCTGGTTCGCACTCGCGGGAGCTGGACAGGAAACCAAGCACGGCAAGTATCCACTGCAAGTCGAAGCCGACAATGATGCGGGGAGGTCGCTAGCCTTCGAAAAGAAGATCCCAATCCAACTTCAACGCTATCCTCGCACCGTCATCAAAGTTCCCGGCCGCTATACCTCTCCCAGCCCCGAAGAACAGCGCGAAATCGCAGAAGACAAGAGGATAAAAGAAGACGCGTTCAAAACTATTTCTCCGAATAAGGAGTGGGACGGTACGTTCAATCCACCTGCGAATTCCGAGTATTCCGATGTCTTCGGAGTGCAGCGCGTCTTCAACGGTACCGTACAGAGTACGCATCAAGGGCTCGACTACCGCGTCCCTACCGGAACTCCCGTAACGGCTGTTAACCGCGGCAAAGTCCTTCTAGCTCGTCCCCTATTTTTCGAAGGAAACTTCGTAGTGCTGGATCATGGACAAGGCCTGCTGACGCTCTACTTGCACATGTCGAAGTTTTCTGTGAAAGAGGGAGACGAAGTGGAAAAAGGCCAGCAACTGGGACTAAGCGGAGGAACTGGCCGCGCGTCAGGCCCGCATCTTCATCTGGCGGTTCGTTGGCAGGGAGTCTACTTGAATCCACAAACTCTGCTCGCGCTCCGTTTGCCCTGAAGGAGCTTGGCGTGGTCGCTCCCGTCAAGCCTGCGCCCGGTCTCCGTGATGCTCGCTAAGACCCGCGACCATCTCCCCTTCGGCCTCCCAAACCCCGTCACGAAACACGACGCTTCGCCCCGAGATCGCGGGAATTCGCTCGCCGGGAACGATGATCCCAACAAGGTTCAGCGGATCCGCTGCCGCGATAATCACGCGCTCGCCAGTCAGCGGAGCTTTTCGATTCGCGCGCAGAGACTCCACCGCGACCGGCAAGGCAAACTGCTCTCCTTGAAATCCTGAAACGAACCGGCCTCCCCTCACTTCGCCCCGATCTTCCAATCGCCGGAACGCAATCTGTAATTCTCGCCAGCGTGGCAGATTCGTTTCCCGCGTCAGCAGATCGCGAAACACGACGCCATACCTTCGCAACAGCATCCAGCAACAAGACTCCGCGCTGCGGTCGCGGTCCGGCGAGCCATCGGCATAGAGCAACGACCATCGTCCACCAGTGTGCCTGGGCCGCCGTACCTTGCCGATTCGCGCTCCACTCGCACTAGGTAGATTTTTCGGAGTCACGAGCGCGCGCAGATTCTCGAATCCGTCCGCCGTGACCAGTCCCGCAGCGACCAACTCCCAGAGACCCGTCTCGACCTCTGCCTTTAGCCGACCCGTGGCTCGCACCATGTCCGGAAAAAACAGGGCTCCGCGCTGTTTCAATAATTCGAGCAGGCTTCGCGCTACGGAACTCAAGAACGAAGTCTCCAAATCGTCCGCACCCGGATGATGCGGTCGCATCCAATCGGCATCCTCGCGCACAAAGAACGCAATCGGAGCGACACGAGTAGGAATCACTCGACGGATGCGCTGCGGAGGCACGATCGATGCCGCCTCTTCAGCCTCCCCGACACTCGCTGATTCTGCCGATTGGCGATCGGCAGCCAAACCCACGTCGAGCGTAGCCGGATGCGGCGATAGCCGGCCCCATCCGACGGCTCCCGCCAAACAAAGCTGATCCAGATGCGCCGGATCGTAATCCGAAATCCGCCGCCCCAGCACAAATCGCTCCCAGGCATTGGCGGGAATTTCGAATCCTTGCAACTGCCGCAGCGCTTCCAGCGTTCCATGTTCCCCGCGCACCTGCGTCCCCGGAGCCACATGCTGCCACCTGAGCAGCCAGTTCATAAACTGCGCCGCGGTAACCGGCTCAATCTGCTTCCGCAACGTAGCGACGGTCAGCCGATGGATTCGAGCCAACAACCGTCGCTCGCACCATTCCATCTCGTGTGGCGCGGACATTCCTGTCCGCGTTACCTCTTCAGATTGGAACTGTGCGCATGGGTGGAAGGGCACAGCTTTAGCCGTGTCGTTGAGCTGTGAGGAAGATGTGGGCTTTAGCCCCTGAGGTCTAAACTTTCCTCTCAGAATCGCCCCACTAGCCTCAATCCACAGCAGCGCCTTCTCAACTTCCGAAGCCGCCACGCCAAGCAGTTCTCCCAATTCCGAAGCCGTAGTCGGCCCGAGATGCACCATCCACCCCTGCACCGCCGTGAACACGGCATCGTCAACGCTGATCGTGGATCCATCCGAGCGTAGCGCCGGCGCCCCGCCGGCCGTTGCGCGGGTGCTGTCGCCCGCGACACTCACGCCCGGATGCAAAGCCGCAAACATCTCCACTCTTTCAGCCGCGACCCAGAATCTTCTTTCGTCCACCTCGGCCACGACCGCACGATTCTCGCGCACCAACCGCTCAAGAAAAACCTCCCAATGTGCAACCAGCCGCGATCCGCGCCCTCCAACCCCGTCGCCTAACTGAGAACTGAGAACAGGGAACTGAGAACTGTTTTCCTGAGAACTGAGAACCGAGAACTGAGAACCGCTTTCCGGCACCGCCACCAGCGTATGCAGCACATCGTGCAGTTCATCGGCGTCGCGAACATCGGGCCAAGCTTCGGCTTGGACTTGCGCAATCGCCGCCGGATCGAGCGCGCCAACCTCCTCCAGAACTGACTCTGGCAACACACGGCGCATCTCGACCGCTCGCGCCCGCCGTTCCTCCAGCGGAGCGTCATCCAGATACGCATACGGATTTGCGTTCAAAATCTCATGCGAAAACTGCGATGGCACCGGTGTGTCCACGGCGAGGCAGCGAATCGCCCCGCTCTCAATTCCGCGTAGCACATCGCGCAGGCCATCAATGTCGAGCGCCTCGGTGAGGACATCCTTCATCACCTCAGAAACCAGCGGATGATCGGGAATCTTGATGTCGCCTTCAATGTTTTCGAAACACGCCGCCACATCCGGGAACACGGACGCCAGTAAGTCATCCGACCGCATCCGCTGAATTTGCGGGGGAACTTTCTTGCCGCCCTGAAACCGCAACAACGCCAGAGCCCGCGTCGCATCCCAGCGCCAGCGCGTACCAAAAATCGGCGATGCCAGAGCGGCCTGCTCAAGAATCGGCACCATCGTCTCCGAATGCAGAAATTGGAAAACATCCGCAAGAGGGAAGCTGTGCTGCTCGGCGAGCGCAATGTTCAACCCGTTATCAGTCGCCGCCGCCTGCAATTCAAAATTGAACCCACGGCAGAATCGTTTGCGCAGCGCCAGTCCCCATGCCTTGTTGATTCGCCCGCCAAACGGCGCATGGATGATCAACTGCATCCCGCCGCCTTCATCAAAGAATCGCTCGGCGATAATTGTTGTCTGCGTCGGCACATCCCCCAGCACGGCGCGTCCTTCAATTACGTACTGGATCAACTGTTCGGCACCGGCATGATCGAGCCCGCACTCTGCTCCGAGCCAACTCACGGTTTCAGCTACCACGGGCAGATTGCGCCATCCCTCCGTGGGAACGACTCCCACCATGCGGTCGCTGATGTCCTTTCGCAACTCACCGAGTTGTGCCGAAAGCTCCGCTGTTCGCGCGGGTGCTTCGCCGCGCCAGAAGGGAATTCCCGGAGGCTGCCCATGCGCATCTTCCACCAGAATCCGCGAAGACCTCTGTTCGATCCGCCGAATCCGCCACGAAGTATTCCCGAGCAGCATGACCTCGCCGGCCATGCTCTCCACAGCGAAGTCTTCATCCACGGTGCCAACGACCGCGCCGTCCGGTTCCGCGACCACGGTGAACAAAGCGTTGTCGGGAATTGCCCCGCCGCTCGTAATCGCCGCCAGTCGTGCCCCCCGCCGCGGACGCAGTTTGCGGTTGATCCGGTCATGATGCAGATACGCGCCGTATCGCCCGCGCTGTGACGCAATACCCTCCGAGAGCATTTCCAGGACTTCGCTAAATGTCTCGCGCGAAAGATTGCGATAGGGATAAGCCCTCTTTACCAGCGCAAACAGCTCATCCTCATCCCAACCATCCGAAGCTTGGTCGCACGAAGCCTCCGTTTCGCCCGGAGTGGGGAGGCTCGGCGAGACCGCGCAGCACGCCACAATCTGCTGCGCCAACACATCCAGCGAAGCCTCCGGAAAGATCAGTCGGTCCAGTTCTCCCTTGTGAATCGCCCGCACCAGCACCGAGCATTCCGCCAGATCGTCGCGGGTCGTAACAAAGAACCGCCCTTTCGGAATCGCGCCGCGCCAGTGACCTGACCGACCCACTCTTTGCAGCGCCACCGCAATTGAACGCGGAGAGTTGATCTGGCAGACTAAATCCACCGTCCCAACGTCGATGCCCAACTCCAGCGAAGCGGTAGCCACCAGTACTTTGATCTGGCCCTCCTTGAGTTTCCGCTCCGCCTCCAGTCGCAACTTGCGCGACAAGCTTCCGTGGTGCGCGGCCACGTTTACCTCGCCCAGCAATTCGCCGAGATGATGCGCCATCCGTTCCGCCATCCGGCGCGTGTTCACGAAGATGAGCGTCGAACGATGCGTGTTAACCAACTCGACAAGCCGGGCATAAATCTCATCCCACATCTCGTTCGAGGCGACCGGGCCTAATTCCGAAGCCGGTACTTCGACTCCCAAATCAATCGTGCGGCGATGGCCGACATTCACAATGACCGGCTCGGGCCTGCCATTTCCTCCCAGGAACCGCGCTACATCCTCAATCGGTTTCTGCGTTGCTGAAAGCCCGATGCGCACCGGAGAACGTTCGGTCAGCACCTCCAACCGCTCCAGCGACAACGCCAGGTGCACGCCACGTTTGTCATCGGCCACGGCATGAATCTCGTCTACGATCACGGTTTCGACATCGCGCAGAATGCGGCGGCTACTCTCTGCCGTCAGTAGGATGTAGAACGATTCCGGCGTCGTCACCAGAATGTGCGGAGGCCGCTTCAGCATCGCCCGCCGGTCCTTCATCAGCGTGTCACCGGTGCGAACTGCTGTCCGAATCTCCGGCATGAGCAACCCGCGCTCGCCTGCCATCTGCAAGATCTCGCCCAGCGGGATTTCAAGATTCTTCTGGATGTCGTTTCCGAGAGCTTTCAGCGGAGAAACATAGAGAACCTCTGTCCGATCGCTGAGGTGCCCGGCGAGTGCCTTCCGAACCAGACGGTCAATACAGGCGAGAAAAGCGGCAAGCGTCTTGCCCGATCCCGTGGGCGCTGAGATCAGCGTGGTGTGCCCTGCCAGAATTTGTGGCCAGCCCTGCTCCTGTGGTTCAGTAGGAGTTCCAAACCGCGAAACAAACCACTCCTGCACCAACGGATGGGCCCAGGCAAGGGAAGGGGGTACTGCGGACGACATGAAAGTGATTGTACCGAGAATCCCAGGTTTCGTAAAATGTTCGCCCAACAGATTTGCAGTTAAGATCACCCACGGTCCCGAAATGAGCGGAGTGTGAAGATCTATATTGGGTGCAACCGTAACGCCAAGACCGCGGCGTAATTCTCAAAGTCACGGTCGGTGGTTAGGATGCTCCACTCGCGCCGGTGGGCGATGGCGCAGATCAGAAAATCGACCGCCGATCCTGCAATGCCGCGGGCGCGGCAGCGGTTACTCATTTGAGCAGCCTCTTCGTAGTCCCCAACCTCAAGCAGTTGCTCCTCGAAAGCCCGTAGGTAGTCGCGTAGCTTTCGGAATTGCGCTTCCTCCCGAATGCCAGAAAGCAATTCCTGGCGGATCGGCCCTACCATTTGCACCCGTCCTTCCTTGATGAGCTCGGCTAGGCTTCGGGTCAGTTCCTCCTCGTGATCGTTTAGATCCTGCGGTCGCCGCCGTAGCGCAAGCGACCACACCGGCGTGTCCGCGAGCACCATCATGGCAACTGAGGTCCGCGTGTGCGCTGCGAACTCTTGGCACCGCGATTGGGTAGCGTATTGCCGTAGCCCCGTCGTCGCTCCGCCTTGTAGTCATACGAAGGATCCACTGAAAACGTGCCAAACGCTCCGAGAATGCGGATCTGCTTTCGCTTGCGAACATACTCAGCCAAGGCCGCATTCACTGCATCTTTCTTGGTCTTGTGTTTGCCCGCCCGGCGGGCTTCCTCAATCAGCCGGTCATCTAAGGCTAAATTTGTTGCCATGTGTAGAGTATTACACATAACGATGTGTTAGAAAACCATTATTTTGGGAACGATCTACACCTGGGAACGGACCTCGAACCGCTCAGCAGACGCGCGAATCCCCAGCCTGCTAAAATCGCCGCAATGCCAAAAACATTAGCTGCCGCCCGTGCCCGCAGGATCAGACTTATCCTCTTTGACGTGGACGGCGTCCTTACCGACGGCAAGATCTGGATCTTCCCGGCCCCTTCCTCACCCGAGACGCGCCCGGCAGCATCCTCCACGCAGGCCGCAATAGAAAAGTCCAGCCAAACCACCGGATTAGCTGGCTTCGGGCTTCCTAGTACCACGTACGTTGAGGCCAAAGGCTTCCACGCCCATGACGGCGCCGCCATCTCCTTCGCCCGCCTTGCCGGCATCAAGACCGGCATCATCACCAAGCGCATCTCGGAAACCGTCGCCCTTCGCGCTCGCGACCTTAAACTGGATCACGTTTACCAGGGTAAGCAGGACAAGCTCACTGTCTTCCGCGAGATTCTGGAAAAAGACAGAATCACCGCTGCCGAGGCATGTTTTGTTGGCGACGACGTCATTGACCTTCCCGTCCTCCTTAATTGTGGTTTTGCCGTCGCAGTGAAGAACGCGCGTCCCGAAGTCAAAGCTCGCGCCCACTGGGTCACGCCGCACGCAGGGGGAGACGGTGCCGCTCGCGACGCGGTCGAGTACATTCTTAAAGCCCAGGGAAAATGGAAAAAAGCAGTGGCCGAATATACGGAAGAGCGCGGCGGCTAAACTTAGGCAAGGTTAAACATCCGCCGGTTGCTTGCTTGGGGCGTGCTCGGGTTAGCAACCGGCGGAGTTTGTTCTCCTTACTCACCCTGTTGTTTTCAGGAGCAATTACCGTGACCAAACCCGGTGCCGTAAAAGAAGTTTCGCACGACGCGCCAGATTTTCTATCGTTTTCCCTAACCTGCTTTGAACCAAGCAGTTACTAACGCTGCCGGCGTAATCGAAACCCAAACACCTAATCCGGAATAGCCACTGGTTTCGATGCCATCAACTCCGAGAAACGTGGGTCTTTCCGAAGCTCCCCGAACTCCTCATCGCGGTACACGTTCTTGATGTCCTTGTATCCGTCCTCTAGCGCTTTCCGCAGATAGTGCAGCGAACGATCCTGCAATCCATTGCGCGCATAGAGTTTCGCAAGAACGTAATCGTAGCGGGCACGATCCTGCGGCGAAGGCAGTCGCGCCTGAACTCCCGCCCCTCGTGACCCACGATCGAGAATTCCCGGGTCGAGCTCTAACGCCTTAGCGTAGTCGGCGCTGGCCTTCTCGAATTGCTTCTTTGCGAAGAGCGAGGCCGCTCGATTATTAAAGAAGACCGCTTCGTTTGCATCCAGCGCAATTGCCTTATCATAAAACCGAATGGATTTTGTGTAATTTCCTTCCAGGTAGTACACCACGGCTAAGTTGGCGTAAGCGTTCGCGTATTTCTTGTCTACCTTAAACGCTTGCTCGAAACTCTTACGGGCTTCCTTGTAGCGATGCATCAAAAGCTGAGCCATACCGATCTTGTCCATCAGCACTGCGTTTTTTGGATCCTTTCGCTGTGCCGCTTGGTAGTACTCGATCGCATCCAGATAGTTCTTGTCCGCCTGCAAACCGTCACCTTGACTCTCCAATTCCTTGGCCGTTGCACCGGCGGAGGGTGGCTCCACGCGATGCTGTGGCGGAGGTCCCACCTCCAGCTGTTCCAGACTCTGCCCGTAAGCGGGATGTGCCGCAGCCAGCACCAACGCAGACGCCGTCCATAACAGCATTGGGAGTGCTCGGAGAACAACGGAAGGGATCAGCGAAGTGAGTGTGGCGACTTTCTGTGCTGCACGGTGTGAGGATCGCATGGCGACCTCCTGGTTGGACTCAACGATTCTACGGCGGAGGAGTTCCATTTCCCTCGGGTTTAGACGGCGGCGCCGACTTTTTGTCACTCTTGCCGCTATCCGCTCTGAATACATCCGCAATCTTACCGAAAAATCCCTTTTTTTTGCGGACCTCTTCTTCGTTTTGGACACCGCTGGCGGCCTGAGGGTTCCCATTTGTTCCAGGGGGAGGCAATGGTGTCTCAGTCTTTCCGCCAAACATACGCGAGAAAAAGCCCTGTACCCCACCCGTCTGATCGCAAGTATCACGCGGCTCGGTCCCCGCTATGAATGTGATCGTATAAGTGTCGGGACAGGAAGGAGTTGCCAGCCGGTTGGTCACCTTATCCAACTCCACGTCCACTACGCCTTCCGGTTGCGAGAACGCCCTGGCGTCGGAATACTGCGGCAGAGCGATGGCCTTCTTCATAAACTCCGCCCAGATCGGAGCCGCCGTCTGTGCTCCGCTCAGATGCAGATCGCTGTAGTCGTCATAGCCCACCCAGACAATGCACAACAGATTGCTCGTGTACCCCGCGAACCAGCCATCATGCGAGCTCCCAGTTTTCCCTCCCGCCGGAGCCGCGAACCCTCGGTCCCTCACAACCGACGCCGTGCCTGAACTCATCACGCCTTCCAGCATCCGTGTCATCACAAACGCAATTCGAGGATCCAAAACCTCTCGCCGCTCGCTCCCGAAGTTCACCACTACGTCGCCCTGGGCATTCCGTACCGAGTTCACGAATATGGGCGATAACCTTGTTCCCCCGTTGGCAAACGTTGTGTACGCTGCCGTCATGTCCACCGGAGTCGCATCGTAGGCTCCGAGCGCCATCGCTGGTGTCGCCTTAACTGAGGAGATGCCCGCTGTCTTGGCCAGCGCCGCCACTTTGTCGTAGCCCACTTGCTCCGCCACTTTCACCGTCGCATTGTTCAAAGAATGCGCCAGCGCGTACCGCAGCGTGACATCCCCGTGGTATTCCTCTTTGTAGTTACGAGGCTCGTAAATCTGATCTCCATAGGTAAACGTTGACGCCTGGTCGCTCACCAGCGACGCCGGCGTAATGACCGTTGCCGATCCATCCAACGCCGTATTCATCGCAGCCGCATATACAAACGGCTTAAAAATCGAACCGGTAGGCCGCTTGGCCAGCGCGTGATTTAGCTGGCTTGTTCCGTAGTTCCTTCCTCCCACCAGCGCCCGAATCTGGCCCGTATGCGGATCCATCGCCACCAGAGCGACCTGCGCCTGCGGACCGGGCGCGACCGTGGTCTCAAACTTGTTCTTGCCGACTTTCGTTTTCTTCGTCCGCATCTTGGTGACCTGATCATCTACCAGCTTGATCCCAGTCTCAACCGCTTGCGCCGCTGCCTTCTGTAAGTCGGGATCAAGCGTCGTATAAATGCGGAATTGCTGATCGTTGATATCGTGCTCATTCAGCTTGCTCAGGACCGTGTCCCGCACCATGTCCACGAAAAACGGTGCGTCACTCGCTTCCACATTCGGAGGAGCAAGTACAAGAGGCGAAGCCTTCGCCTTGTCGGCCTGCGCGCGCGTGATCGCCCCGGTTTCGACCATGGCTTCCAGCACAGTGTTCCGGCGCTCCGTTGCGCGCTCTTTGTGACGATAGGGTGATAGATAACTTGGAGCCTGAATCAGTCCCGCCAGAAGCGCGGCTTCCGGCACCGTGACGTCCTTTAGATCCTTGTTGAAATACGAGTGCGCGGCCTCGGCCAACCCGGAAATCGTGAACGATCCCCGCTGCCCTAAATCCACGCGATTGGCATAGAACTCAAAAATTTGCTGCTTCGAAAACTTCTGTTCCAGTTCTACAGCGATCAGCATTTCGATCATCTTCCGCTTGAACGTCTTTTCGGGAGTCAGAAAAAACGCGCGCGAAAGCTGCATCGTGATCGTCGATCCGCCTTGCTGGTGCCGCTGATGCGTAAAGTCAATCCACGCCGCTTCGGCAAGGCGCAAGAAATTTACGCCGCTGTGTTGGAAGAACCGCCGATCTTCAATCGAGGTGACCGCATTCACCATTACCTTGGGAATGTCGTCGTACTTGACTAGTTGCCGTTTGGATCGCTGCTCGGAATCGAACAGGGAAGAGACCTGCTGCGGCTCTAATTCGTAGGCAGCCAGTTCGCCTGAAACTTTGCTCGTGATTCCCGACACCACTCCGTCGGCAACCGTGATGGTTGCGGGTTCCGGCGAATGGTAAGACTCCGCGCCGGGGATGATTTCGATCGAGCCGCCGTGAGTCCGATAACTCCCAAGCGGCGATTCGCCATCCTTCTCGCCGTACCCGGCGCGCCGCAATTCTGCCGCGATCTCCGATATCGAGTATTTCGACCCCACTCGCACGAGTCGCGGACTGGCGTAGATCTTCGCCGACGTGGAAAACACCGGACCGCGGAACCGCTGGTCGATGATCCGGTCGTACTTTACATACCAGTAGGCGAAGAATCCGACCACTCCCAGCGCGAGCGCCAGGAACCCCAGGAGCGCATAGCGCACGACCGGGTCCTTCGTCCGACCACTCCTGCCCGCTCCCCCGCGAGTCCCCGGAATTTTCAGTTTGATGGACACAAAAAGCTCTTCCCCATTGTCATCGCAATCTCCGGACCCTTCGATGCCAGAACCGCGCAAAGCGTCTGAAGATAAACGGGAATGTCAGCTAGATTCTAAATCAGATTGGGAAACCGACCCAGCGTAGTTAGTGTCAGTCCAGCGACAGCCGTTGCCGTTATGACACGAGCGAAGTTCGAGGGGTCACTAAACACGACGACCAAACAGTAGAGGAGTGGCGAAACGTAAAAGCGAGAAGAGAAGGGCCGCTTTTAAAACACGCCCTTATTCTGACTTGAAGGATGGAAATTTAGAGTCGTTGAGTATCCCGGTAAATCGACTGGCACGCTGTACTCCGCCTCGATCGTCAGGCTGCCGTTGCCGTTCCCCCCGCCTGTTCGCGATACGTGCACCTGCTTGGGAGTAAGGTCAATATCGTAGCCCCTCGCCTCCTTGATCACTGCATCGCGGATGTCTTCTTCGGAACGCGTACTGTAAGTTGAATGCAGTGCTTCATTCTTGATCGAGTCCTCAAACTGATAGTTCGAGAAAAATGGCGGAACAACTTTGAACGACACCAGCAGTGCTGCCGCCATCAGTCCCACGACCAGGATTAGTTTCAATGTCGCCATAGCGTTCGTTTGCCGACTACCTTCGCGAACTGCCCGGTGAGTTAATCCCAGCTAAACCAGAACTCACCGTGCGCCAACCCCTAGCCCGCGTAGATGCTCGGTTATGGCTGAGATCTTAACGTCCACCCTTTCTAGAGTCGAGCGCCGAACCACCTCCACCATACCTTCAGTAACCTTTTTCCCTACATTTACACGGAAGGGCATGCCCACTAGGTCAGCATCTTTGAACTTTACCCCTGGCCTTTCGTCACGGTCATCCAGCAAGACGTCCATCCCAGCCTCTTCCAGCGCCTTTGCCACGTCTTCCGCGGTCGTCCGGATCTTTTCATCCCCGCTATTCGTGCTCACCACGACCACGTCAAAAGGAGCAATCGAAGGGGCCAGCCAGAACCCGTTGGCATCATTCGACTGCTCGATCGCTGCCGTCAGGATGCGCTCAATCCCGATTCCATAGCTCCCCATGATCGGGGCAACTTCCTTGCCGTTGCGGTCCAGTACCCGCGCTCCCATGGATTCCGAATACTTGTACCCCAGCTTGAAGATGTGTCCAATCTCCACCGCCGTATCAATACGCAGCGCAGTGCCACACTTGGGACAACCCTCGCCCGCCGCCACGCTTCGTACGTCCGCCGTCACCGTCCACTGGAAGTCTTTGCCGGGCGTGACATTTCTCAAGTGATAATCGAGCTTGTTCGCGCCGCAGATCATGTTGACGCGCCCGTTCAAGCCCTCATCGACCACTACCGTGGTCGAGCGCGGATCCGTTGGCCATTTCTTCACGTCCCACTCGCCCAGCAATTCCATCGGACGCACCACTAACCCAATCGGCCCGATGAATCCCGCTGGCCCGGCAAAATATCTTTCGAGCTCCTCGCCCTGCATCGGACGGACATTTGCCGCCTTCACCAGAGTGAGCAACTTCGTTTCATTCACCGTGTGGTCGCCCCGCAGAAACACAATGACCGGTTGCTCCAAGGTCTTTCCAGCCTCGTCTGGCTTCTGCGCCATATAGGCGACGGTCTTAATGTCCTGCAGCGCGGAAATCCCCAGAAACTCCGCCACATCCGCAATCGCGCCCTTGCCAGGGGTATGAATCAGCAGTGGTTTGCCGTCGCCTTCCGGCTTCAAGTCTTCCACCGGCGCAAGCCTCGATGTTGCCTTCTCCATATTTGCGGCGTAGTCGCACGAATCGCAACTCACCACTTGATCCTCGCCTGCTGGTGTCCGCACCATAAACTCCTGAGACTGCGATCCGCCCATCGCCCCAGAGTGTGCGTCAATCACCACATACTTCAGCCCGCAGCGGTCAAAAATCCTGCAGTACGTCTCATAGTGCTTCTTGTAAGAAACATCCAAACCTGCGGCATCGATGTCGAACGAGTAAGCGTCCTTCATCATGAACTGCCGCACCCGCAGCAGCCCCGATTTCGGCCGTGGTTCATCGCGAAACTTCGTCTGAATCTGATACCAGATCTGCGGCAGTTGCTTGTAGCTGCGCAGTTCCTTACGTGCGATGTCGGTCATGATCTCTTCGTGCGTCATCCCGAGACATAGATCCGCGCCCTTGCGATCCTTCAGGCGAAACATGTTCTCGCCCATGACCGTCCAGCGTCCGCTGGCTTCCCAAACCTCGCGCGGATTCAAAGCCGGCAGAAAGAATTCCTGCCCAATCTTGTCCATCTCCTCGCGGACGATGTTCATGATCTTCTGCGCCGAGCGATTCCCAAGAAAGAGAAAGGAGTAGATGCCGGCGCCTAGTTGTCGGATATATCCAGCGCGGACCAGCAGTTTGTGGCTTGCGACCTCGGCATCCGCCGGAGCTTCGCGCAATGTAGGGATAAAAAGTTCAGACCACCGATGCATAGTTGTGTTTTCCAGTCGTGAGAGAAACCACGATTGTAAATGATGAAAGTTGAGTGTGTGGTGCCGATGCCTTCGCCACCGAACGTGGTGGGGCTTATCACGCTCGTTCGAAAAAAACAAATCTCGCGCGCTGGAAGCGCGGCCCATTAGAAGAGTTACAATGTCTGATGCCTGAACTCTCCCGCTCGGAACAGGAATGGAACGATCGCGCCGGCGACCTTAACTACCGCTGCCGCGTTTGCCGTCAGCAAATCACTTTCGCCGACCAGACCCTTTATTTCACCAAGGGATTCTGCACGCCCTGCTTGATCGCCTCAGACGCGGAGCGCAGCAATCCGAACTCTGCCGCCCAAAAGCGCTTGACTGAGATTCGTAATCGCGGAGCCTCTCGTTCCGCCAAAGTGGAAACCACAGAACCCAATACCACCGACGTTAAGGACTAGTCAGGCACAACCGCCTGTACACTGGACCCATGCAAAAACGAAGTCTTCGAATCGTGAAGCGAGTCAGAAACGTTCCCGTCCGTGCCATTTGCGAATCATGCAACGCGGAGTTTACGGGAGACCCTCTCAGCGGCAATGCGCAGTCAGCGATTCAGAAGCAATTCAACGCGCACAAATGTCAGCCGAATCAAGCGACTCAGGTCTCTGCGCCCGTCGCGCAAAAAGCGAAGAGCGCCAAGTAGCCTGATCTCGCAGTTTTCGACTGATTCGAAACTGCTGCGGCAAAGACGATGTCCGTTACGCCAGCCGTTTCAGAATTTCTTTCCCCAGCTTTTGTGCCTCGCCAAACGACTTCTGGTATTCCACAAAAATCCTGTTCAATTCCAGTGCCTCGTCGGCATTCAACTTTCGCCGCAGCATCATGTCGCGGACGTGAACTGGGTTCGGTAAGGTCGCATCTTCGTTGAGTTCTTCGAGGGCGGTCGAGGGATTGTAGTGATACATCGGGATATCTTACTCCCAACCAAAAGTGTCGAGCTCGACCTAATCCTTACGCCTTCGCCCGTCGTTGCAAGCGGCTGATTTCACGCAGGATGGCTGAAATCAGCCACTCGGAATCCCGCAACTTTTTCGTTCCCTTCGAGTTCAAATGAGTAGGCGCTTCAGTTGTCAATCTGAAGGACCTCAATTCCGGCGATCTAAATCTTGGCAACGCCGGAAAGGAACGAAGGAGGTTCACCATGAAGTACTTGAGATATTTGGCGCTGGTCAGTGCATTGCTTGTTTTACCGACGGCATTTGCGCAAGCGGAAGTCCGGTTTGGAGTGGGCGTCGGTTTCGGCCCTGGCTACATCGCAGGTCCTCCAGCATGCGCGTATGGCTACTATTCCGACTATCCGTATGCTTGCGCACCTTACGGGTACTACGGTCCGGAATGGTTTGCCGATGGCATCTTTATCGGTGCTGGTCCCTGGTATCACCGCTACTACGGACACCCTTACTGGGGCAACGGATACTACGGTCGCTCTTACTACGGACGTGGCTATGATCGGGACGATCACAGATTCTATGCTCGCCCTTATGATGGACGGCGATTCGACGGACGCGGTTTCGAAGGTCGAGATCACGACCGAGGTTTCCGCGGAGGCGATTCCCGTGGCCATGAAGGCGGCTATCGCGGCGGTCGACGCTAATCCAGGCGAATCACAAAATGAAAGTTGGCCGACAGCTAAATTGTCGGCCTTTTTTTTCACCACAGAGGCACAGAGGTCACAGAGAAAACAATTTCTTATTTGTCCCCTGTGATCTCTGTGTCTCTGTGGTGAGTCGATTTTTGTTGTGCGCGAAGGTGGCAGCTACGTACGGCTCTTCTCGCGTTTCAACCGTCCTAGCACTCCTGCAATTGTTGTCGCCAGTCGGTCTGAGTTTTTGTCGAGTTCCAGTTGGTCTTTTTGAAAATACGCGACTGCTCCATCTTGCAGGAGCTTGTCTTCGTTTTTCTGGGACAAACTGCTCAGAACAATTACCGGAATCCCAACCGTCGCTGGGTTCGCTTTCAAGGCCTTGAGGACGTCTGGTCCGCTTACTTTGGGAATCATCATGTCGAGCAGAATGACGTCAGGCATTTTCTCGCTGGCGAAGCGCAACGCTTCTTCGCCATCGGCCGCGCTGGTTACCTCGTAACCTGCCCGATTCAGCGCTCGTTCGTTCATCAGTCGCAAGAACTTACTGTCTTCGACCAACAATACCTTTGCTTGGGTGCCCACAAGACTCCTCGGTTAGCTCTATCGGCCCAAGCGGGTCGCCACTTCAGACCGCATGAGGACTATCCCTAACGGAAGCTCTCTTCCGAATCGTAAATTCCCCCCATTTCCGTCCCCTTTCTCCTCTGGATAACCAATTCTCCTACCCAACATCCCTCAACCGCGCGCTGCTTGAATCTGTTACCATTCCCGCCTCATCTCATTGTCAAGACATGCACTTGTGGGTCTCCATTCTCGGAATACTGCTGATCCTGGCCATCCTTCTCGATGCCTTTGAAACGGTCGTGCTTCCGCGGCGCATCCAGCGCACCTACCGCATTACGGGACTTTTTTACAAAGCCACATGGACTCGCTGGATCCGGATCGCCATGCACATCAAGAGGACGAACCGGCGCGAGGGATTTCTTGCCTACTTTGGCCCGTTGTCGCTGATTCTGCTCCTCGGTTTCTGGGCTGGTGGCCTCATCTTCGGATTCGCCTGCGTGCAGTATGGACTCGGCGAGCATCTTCAACTCAGCAACGAGAAGATCACCTTCGGCAAGCTGCTTTATCACAGCGGCGAAACCTTCTTTACGCTTGGCTACGGAGATATTGTTCCCACCAACGCCATCGCCCGCGCGCTCGCCGTTTTCGAAGCCGGAATGGGTTTTGCATTTCTCGGCGTCGTCGTGGGATATCTTCCCGTTATCTATAACTCCTTCGCCACGCGCGAAATCGAAATCTCGCTGCTCGATGCCCGCGCAGGTTCGCCTCCTACGGCCACCGAATTTCTCGGCCGTCTGGGCTGCTGTCCCGATCAATCCGTGCTCGACGGAATTTTTCGCGACTGGGAACGCTGGTGTGCCGATCTTCTGACCAGCCATATTTCCTATCCCGCGTTACTGTTTTTCCGCTCGCAGCACAGCAACCAATCATGGCTCGGCGCGCTTACGGTGATGCTCGATGTGACTTCGCTGATCATGACTGGCGTAGAGGGCATTCATCCAGACCAGGCAAAACTTACTTTCGCGATGGCGCGTCATGCAGTGGTCGATCTTTCTCAAGTCGTAAATGCTTCCTACAATTCGCATGATCCCGATCGCCTTTCGCCACCAGATCGCGAACGGTTAAAGACAGAGCTTGCCTGGCGCGGTGTCACATTGTCTGACAAGCCCGATGCGGCCGAGCGCCTGGCGGAACTTCGCGATGTTTACGAACCATATCTGCATGGCCTTAGCCGCCGCCTGCTGATGACGGTACCGCCTTGGATCCACAACAACCGCGTGAAAGACAACTGGCAAGGCGGTCCTTGGGACCGCGCCATTCAAGCGCGCGCGCTGGAACATCCCGGCCATCCTGTCGACGATCATTTTTGATCGGCGGATCACGCCTCGCCATCTTCAGCTTTGATACGAACCGCTCCGTACTCGCGGAGAATGTCGGCTACCTCCCGTGACGAGACACATCATTTCAATGCCTGGCGCCTTGGCGCGCAGGCCTGAATTGTTCCGGGCGGCAAGCGCGTGGGTTCCGATGAGTCCGCGGGAAGGTTGTTTGCGGACGAAGCGTCCGCTGGCGGGGCCGATGATGCCGGGTTGGGCGGCTGGCCTTTCTCGGAGCTTTTTTGTTTCCGCTGACCTTTTAGGCTATTGAGTTGAGCCATGTTGGTGGAGGCAACCTGCATGGCGTAGAGAAGGATGGAAGCTTCCTTGGCTTCAATGCGACGGTGGAGCATCATTTCGCAAACGTCGGAGATGGCGGACTGGATGGAGACGGCATCGGTATGGCCGGAAGGGTCCGCATCACCCGTTCGTGTTTCCTAAGATGGGCCTCATTCCTGCGATGAACTGCCGGTCACGGGGGGAACTTTGTCCTTTTGCTCCGAGTCCACGCTGAAAAGCTCGTAGTGATCGAAACTGTGACGCCGGTAGTAATGATGCTTGCGGAGGTCGATGTAAATCTCCGCAACTTTCGGCAGCCACAACGAAACATTCTTTTGTGCGAACGGCACGGGCCCATATTCCACGGTCTGGTGTTCGGAAAGCAGTTGGATTTCACGAATCGGGTCTACCATGTCGGCCTCAATTCGCAGGATTTGAAACTTGTCGGCGGAGATCCACGCTCTGCCCTTCAGGTCCGCGCGAAAAGGCCGGCCACCCACGTCGTAGCTGTGCATACGGTTTGGCAAGTCGTGGCGTTGGCGAAAGTGGATGAGCCAACTTGCTTGCCCACGCCACTCCCCCTGTCCCTCGCAATCGAAATCGAAGTCACCTTGCAGCTGCGGATGAAAAAGCAGCGCCAGGATCGCAAAACCAGTGCTGGAGATCCGATCCGGATCGTCCACTTTCGCAACTTTACTGGAGCGATATTCCTGGATAAAGACAGATCGTGGCTCGGCAGAAACGGCAGCGACATAATCGTACTTTCGCGTCTCTGAAGAAGTGGATACGCCGGCATCGTCGAGGGTCTGATGAAACAGATTTTCCTCGGCGGCGATGCGGGTAATATCCTGAGTCAATTCCTGCACTCTCTTCCCCGCTTCTGCCAGCACCTCTTCGCCCTTGCATGCGATCCCGGGCACCACGTTCGGTTTGACGGCGTCAACGTCCGGAGGCCGCCATGTCTGCATCGAAAGCAAAGGGTCCGGGAGCGCCTCGACAGAATCGACCTGGGACGGCTTCGTCTCTGTACGCATGGGACCCGCGTCTGCGGGCGGGATGGGATCGCTCTTCTTGAGCCTCGTGACTAGCGCCCGAACCTGGTAAACGAGAGGATTTTGTGGAGACTCATTGAGAAAGGTCTCAAGGGCCCGAATCCCCTCATCTTTTCGGCCGAGGCCCAGCAGCGCTTGCCCGAGGATGATTCTGGCTGCGCTGCCATCATTCCTTCCGTGAACCTTTCCCTTCACAATCGCAATTTGAGCTTCGTCACGAGCCTTTTCGTATTCCTTTTGCCGGAAGTACGCCTCCGCCAGCAAATCATGCACCAGCCAGTCTTCCGGCTCGATGAGTAAGGCTTGTTCCAGGGCTGATCGTGCCGCAGCATAGTTCTCGCGCTGGAGGTTGGTTCTGCCGAGTAAGGTGAGAACCTGCGCCGAGTGCGGGTTTAGGGTCGCGGCCGTGCTCAGGTAGGTCGCAGCCTGCGCATAGTCGTGCCGTTCGAAGTGCAGATATCCAGTCAGGAAGTTCAAGTCGGCATTGGAAGGCGCTAACTGATATGCGTTTTCCAGATGCTTCTGAGCGTCCGCGAGTTGACCGGATTTCAAAAGAGAGAGGGCCTGACTGGCTTCCTTTCTCGCCTTGCGCGGCATCACGCCCGACGCTTCGTTCAGAGTCACTGCAGAAGGATCCCGATGCAGCACGATGTCGATGGTCTCGGTTTTCGGGATCAGCGCATTCACTTCCTGATGGGCGGTCAGATACCCCAATGCCGTTACCGAAATCTCGTATTTTCCGAGTTCCACACTACGGAACACTGCGCGCTCGTGGCTTGGGACAATCAGGAAGACTCCGCGGTGATTGGCGAGGCTGGCAAGCTCCAGGCGAGCCGAGCGGTCGAGGGGAACAGGCTTCTCTTCGGCGAACACCTGAACCACGATCACCGCGGTGTTTGCAGCAGTTTCGTACGCGGTAACGGGAGCCATGGTCCGCATCGTATTCATCTGCTTGATTTGTTCTGTCTGCTGTGCCGATGACGGAATGTCTAAGAGGGAAACGGAAAAAAGCAGCAACAACAATGCGCGGGTCGGAAAGCGCGTCGGTGGAAGACTAACGTGTGCCACACAAGAAGTATGTCTCCCGGACGAAAAAAGAACAAGGGAAGCCAGGGAGTCCCTTTGTTCTCGCCTGTTCCCGTGTTCTTCAACGTCGAATTCAAGCAAGCATCACCGTCCCCGAACCAAGACTGCCATCCTGAGCGAACGTGCCTCACGCGCAGTGTGAGGCACATGGAGTCGAAGGATCCCTACGGACTAAGACGAGCCCCGGGGCTTTTCGCTTCCGCCGCACGTGTACGCCGCGCGCCACGACCAGCAAATTTAACATTCACTTGCACGTTTAATCTTCAGTTAAGGGGCGCTCTAGGGATGTCCAGTTCCCTCCTCCCCGCCATTCGTTGACTTGCCCCATGCGCCCACGTAAGATTTTCTCCACGAATGATCGGGCAAACTATCTCGCACTACCGCATTGTGGAAAAGCTTGGCGGCGGCGGGATGGGCGTGGTTTACAAGGCCGAAGACCTCAACCTCCACCGCTTCGTTGCCCTCAAATTTCTTCCCGATGACGTTGCTAAAGACGCCCAGGCGCTGGCTCGATTCCAGCGCGAGGCGCAAGCCGCTTCTGCGCTCAATCATCCCAATATCTGCACCATTCATGAGATCGGACAGCAGGATGGCCATCCCTTCCTCGTCATGGAATTTCTTGACGGGATGACGCTGAAGCATCGCATTGCCGGGCGGCCGATCGAAACCGAAGTTCTGCTCGGGCTGGGGATCGAGATTGCTGACGCGCTCGACGCTGCGCACGCCGAGGGTATCGTCCACCGCGACATCAAGCCGGCCAATATTTTCATTACCAAGCGCGGACACGCCAAAGTCCTCGACTTCGGCTTAGCGAAAGTGATGGCTGGCGGCAGCAGGGCATTTGACGCCGCGGGCGCCACCGCGCAAGAAACTGCAATGGTGGCCGATGAACATCTCACCAGTCCCGGCTCCACGCTCGGGACGGTCGCGTACATGTCTCCCGAGCAGGTACGCGCGAAAGAGCTGGATGCGCGCAGCGATTTGTTCTCGTTCGGGGCGGTGCTGTATGAAATGTCAACGGGCACATTGCCGTTTCGCGGCGAGAGCTCAGGAGTGATCTCGCACGAAATTCTGGATCGCGATCCGGTTCCGGCGTTGCGGCTGAACCCCGACCTTCCACCCAAGCTTGAAGACATCATCAATAAAGCACTGGAGAAAGACCGCGAGTTGCGATACCAGCATGCGGCCGATATTCGAGCCGACCTGAAGCGACTGAAGCGCGAAACCGAATCGCGGCCCGGTGTTCGAGGCAGTTCCGGATCAGTGGCCGCCGTTCAGGACAGCGGTTCTCGACTGACGCCAGCGCCGCCGTCAATGCCTGGGTCGTCCAGTGGGCAGGTTACGCCGCAGCCGTCGTCATCTTCCATGGCTTCGGCAACGCAACCGCCGGTGGCTCCGACGCAGAGCCGTTCTTATGCGAAGGTCGCCGGAGTCATTGCCGCGATTGCCGTGGCGGTTCTTGCGCTGTACTGGTTTGCGAAACAGCGGCCCGGCCCGGTCGTTGTCACTGCCAGTCAAAAGACTGTTGCTGTCCTCCCGCTGCAGAATATTGGCTCCGATAAGAACGTGGACTTCATGCGCCTGGCGTTGGCCGACGAGATTGCGACCTCGCTCAGCTACGTGCGTTCCCTCACGATCCGGCCATTTGCCACGACCAGCAAGTACGACTCGCCGACACTCGACTTGCAGGAAGCCGGCAAGGCCATGCACGTGACCAATATCGTGACGGGCCACTTCATGAAAGAAAGCGATCAGATTCAGATCACGCTGGAAGCCGTGGATGTAGGTGACAACCGCACGGTTTGGCGGGACACCATGACGGTTCCAGCATCCGACCTGATTTCGATGCGCAACCAGATCACGGCGAAGGTGCGTCAGGGCTTGGTTCCCGCGCTCGGAGTGGGAGGGGATTCGGGCGATGCCGCCACGCATCCCAAAAGCGAAGAGGCTTACGATCTCTATCTGCGTAGCATCGCGCTGCCGCACGATCCTCAGCCCAACAAGGATGCAATTGCGATGCTCGAGCGCGCTGTCGGGTTAGATCCCACCTACGCACCGGCATGGGGGTATCTCGGGGTCCGCTATCACTATGACGGCGCTTATTCCACCGGCGGCGAGGAAATGCGCAAGCGCTCCGACGCTGCTCTCGAACGCGCCATTTCTCTTGATCCCAACTACATCATGGCGGCGGCATGGCTGATCACCAACCGCGTTGAACAGAGTCAGTTGGGCCAAGCCTACCGGGACGCAAAGGCGCTCGTGGACCGGCATCCAGAAAATTCGCAAGCGCGCTTCGCGTTGGCTTATGTGTTGCGTTATGGCGGAGCGATGGAAGAGTCTGCGCACGAATGTGACGCCGCCTTGGCACTCGATCCCGGGAATTTTATGTTGCGCTCGTGCGCGTTCACCTTCAACCAGCTAGGGAACTATGGGCGCGCCCTGGATTTTCTGCAGCTTGATACCGGCTCAGCGTGGGCCGCGAGCAATTTGATGCGGCACTACTTGCGCGAGGGGAAACTGGTGCAAGCGAAAGAACTCGGGGAAAAGCTGAAAGATCCCAGGCAAGGCGGCTACGGGATGATGGCGGCATGCATTGCCAATCCGGCCTCCCCGGAAACCATCGCTCTGGGGCAAAAGGCGGTAGCCATCCGACTTGCCGATCCCGATCCGGAACCGCGTTACGTGGTGGGGTCCGATCTTCTTTTCTGCGGACAGAAAGACGGGGCCGTACAACTGCTGAAGAGCGCAATCGCCGGACACTATTGCGCGTATTCAGGTTTGCAGAACGATTCCCTGTGGGCCAAGCTCCGTGGCACTCCGGAGTATGACGAGTTGCTCTCCTCCGCCAAGCAGTGCCGGGACAATTTCCTCGCCGAGAGAGCGCAGCCTGCGCGTTGAGCGGTCCGGAAACGCCGCAAGATCTGTTGCCTTAAATTTTTTCAGCTCACGCGTCGCGCGAGCGTCGCCTTCACCGATTTGACGATCATTGTTGCCAGCACCTTCTGATCGACATCAGCCAGTTTCTTGACGTAAATGCAGCCCCCGCCTGTTGTGTGCTTGCCCAACTTCGGCAGCAGCGCTTTCGAGTCGCTTGCCCCGTTCAAGCCGTATAGAATAGTCGCAGCCTTCCGCGGCGAAAAAGCGACAATCGGCATATCGCCCTCGCGACCGCTTTCGTATTTGTAGTGATAGCTGCCGAACCCAACAATGGACGGACCCCACATCGTCGCCTTCTCTCCGGAGGCCTCTTGCATCAACTTGACGATGGTCTTGGCGTCTGCTCGCCGGGTCGGGTCCGTCAACGCAGCAATGAACGCGGGCACACTCACTTTGGTGGCTTTGGTTTTATTTTCCGCCATGATTTCTCACTTTCGCTCCCAAGGCTAACCCAGCGCTCGGATGACAGGCAATACGGATTTGGCGTCAGTCGGACTTGTGGCAACACGAAGGAATCGGTGAGACAATCCTTCACTGTAAGTGAAGTGAGTTCTCCTCACGCCAGCTAACTTCCGTCGGCTTCCCGCGAGAACTCCTTCGTGAGGCAGTCATGGGCGGCACGTTGTCTCTTTCGCTCAACCCGATCGAACCGTCGGGCACATCGACACCGTTGTTCGATCCCCAGCCAGTGCCAAAGAGCTCGCTCGTCGCATTTCTGCTCTCGCTTGTTCTTCCCGGAGCCGGGCAAATTTATTGCGGCAAGAGTTCTCGCGGCTTCTGGGCGATGGGAATCTGTCTGCCGGCTGTGGCGCTGACGGCCTACCTTACCATCCAGCTCGGGAGCCCGGAAGGGAAGGAGTATGCGCTCTTTTGGGGCATCCTGCTTCGCATCTCTCTATTTCTTTACGTCTTCGGGTTTTTGGACGCGTTCTTCACTGCCCGCGAGATGACCGCGGGCACGGATGCTTATATTGCCGAGAATCCTCGAGTCGCTGCAATTCTCAACCTGCTGACGCGCGGCTTCGGCTATTTTTATCTCGGCCAGCGCACACTGGGCTTTGCGGTCTTCTTTGGACTCATGTTTTTTCAGGGACCCCTCGCGAAAACTGCGGCAGGCGGTCTGGTCATGGAGTTCGTATTGGCTGTAATGGGCGTTCACGCCTATGCCATTGCTCGCAAGGCCGAGGAAGAAATCCTTGCCACCGTAAAACTCCCTAACAGGCCTGTGACTGGATTGCCGAGTGCAATTCCCATTGGTCTAGCGGTGTTGCTTGCAGCGGGCTATCTTGCTTTGTCCGCGATCGGCCTCCTTCTCCCCGACTATTCCCATGTGGACCAGTCTGCCGCCCACATTTTGCAGGACTCTCAAACCGTGGTCTATGAAAACCCCGAATACGGCGTAAGCCTCAAGGCTCCCGCTTCATGGACGCTGAATCACACCGAGCCCACATACATTCTGCTTGCCGTGCGTTCGGATCGAGCTTGTTCGGCGACTCTACAGCCGCTCGCGTGGTCGCCAATCATCAGCCTGCGTTCATTTAGAGGCCAGCTCTCTGATCAATTGTCCAAGGCGAAGGACTTGACGGGGAAAATTCTCGACGAGCAGCCCGCGGTTCTCTCGTCGCTGCCGGCGCGAGACATTCGCGTCTCCATCAATCAGGGAACCCAGCGTCTCACCGAGCACCACATCTTTGCCAGGAATGGCATGACACTGTACGACCTCACCACCGATGAATTGTCGACGGAAGAGGGAAATATCGGCGAGTCTTCCTGTGCTACGGATTTCGGTTTCATCCGCAACAATCTTGTTCTTCCCCATTGATACGACACACATGACGCGTTCGAACTGGTTGGACGAAGTGGCTCTGCGATCCGCACGGTAAAAACAGAAACGACGGTTCGCCAGTAAAGCGACAGGGCGGCAGGAGTCACCCGGCTTTGGTGGGTGACTCTTGCTCGTTCTCTCGGAGACGAGGAGTCGCTACTAAACCCACCCGGCATCAATTACGTAGCTCTGGCTGGTGATTGCCGAGCTGTCGTCCGCGGCCAAGAACAAAACCAATCGCGCCACTTCTTCCGGGAGGATCATTCTCTTCAGCGCCTGATTGGCCAGTATCTTCGTCTTGTATTCCTCGGTGACCCACAACCGTTGTTGTCGCTCGGTAAGAATTGCGCCGGGCATGATGCAATTGACGCGTACATTGTCGGCACCGAGTTCATGGGCCAGCGTTCGAGTCATTCCTACGATCGCAGCCTTCGCTGTGACGTAAACAACCTGATTGGTGGAAGGGATCACCCACCCGATCGAACTCATGTTGATGATCGAGCCACGGCCCGCTTTTTGCATGGATGGAATCACGGCCTGCGCCATGAAGAACTGATGTTTCAGATTCACGGCGATTGCCTGGTCCCAATAGTCAGATGTCACTTCGGAAATTGTATGGCGGGTGTCATTCCCGGCATTGTTCACCAGCACATCCACCGTGTGAAGTCTTTCCAGAATGGTTTGGACCGTGTGTTGTACCTGGGCAATGTCGGTTAGATCGCAGCGATAGTAGACGGGCATCGTCGCGCCGCCCGACGTGAGTCGCTTGGTAAGTCGCTCCGCCGCTTCATCCTGAATATCGAGGAAAGCGACTTGGGCATTCTGCTGCGCGAAAGCTTCGACAATCGCCTCGCCGATTCCACTTGCACCGCCGGTGACGACAACGACCCGATTGCGAAGGCTCGGGTAGGTGGCAAATCCCGCAGTCTGTTCCATGCGTGGTTTCCTTGATTTGCTCTTGACCGATGATGTTAGCAGGCGACGGTACCAATTGTGACTTGCCATCGCCGGGTCCAAACTGCAATCCATCACCCCACCCACTCTCCTTCTGCTACCATTCTCCGTTCCATGAAAAGCACCGGCGAAAACGTAGTTCGCATTGAGGCCGAGGCGCTGCGCGCCTTGGCGGATCGGCTTGCTGGCCCCATGGGCCCCATGTTCGAGCGCGCCGTGGACCTCATGTTCCGTTCCCAGGGCCGCGTTGTTGTTACCGGGATGGGGAAGAGCGGCATCATCGCCCGTAAGATTGCCGCCACGCTGAATTCCACCGGTTCGCCCGCACTCTATCTTCATCCCGTGGAAGCACTGCACGGCGACCTTGGGATGATCGTCCGCGGCGACATTGTCATGGCTTTATCCGCCAGCGGCGAGACCGAAGAAATCCTCAGCCTTGTCGCGACCATCAAGCGGCTCCAGGTCCCGCTCATCAGCATGACCTGCGACGACCTCACGCAACTCGGTCCGGCGAATGCTGCGAGTGCCGCCCGAGCTTCCACGCTCGCCGCGGCTGCCGACGTCGCACTTGATTGCTCGATCTCGAAAGAGGCCTGTTCTCTTGGCCTGGCTCCGACCGCATCCACTACAACCATGCTCGCCCTCGGGGACGCGCTGGCTGTCGCATTGTCAGAAAAGCGCGGCTTCAAAGAAGAAGACTTCGCCAGTCTGCATCCTGGCGGCAAACTCGGCAAACGGCTCGCTCGCGTCGAGTCCCTCATGCACTGGGGCGACGCCATCCCCCGGGTTACCGCGCGCACCAAAATGTCCGACGTGATCTATGAGATGTCGCGCAAGAAACTTGGCATGACCGCCGTCATCGAAGACGACTGCCTGGTCGGCGTGATCAGCGACGGCGATCTCCGGCGCCTCCTCGAACAGCGGGGCAAAGACGCCCTCGACCTCCGCGCACAGGATTGCATGACCCGATCTCCCAAAACCATCGGCCCCAGGGAATTCGCCGCCACCGCCCTGGCCCGCATGGAAGAAATGAAGATTACCGCGCTGGTTGTTATGGATGAAGACCGCACCGTCCGCGGCATCGTCCATCTCCACGACCTGTGGGGCACGGAAATGATGTAACCAGCCTGTTAGGTTTCCGCTGTGTACCTCTGTGTCCTCTGTGGTAAAAGGGTCTTGTGGCCGCCAAATAAGGCCCCAGTCAAGCCTGGTTAGCTTGTCAGGTACTGGTTACCATCGTTCGTTGCCGGTCTAATAAAACTAAACCTATAATTTCTCTAACTTCCGGAATTCCCGCCCCTAGAGGAGTTGATGTCCGAGGCCGCTGGCACGTCGCAAGTTCGCATGTCGCAGGAGTTGACGATCTTCCATGACGTCGCCAAAGCCCTGACGTCGTCGCTGAACCTCGATTCCATTCTTCAAACCATCATGGAGAAAATGGCGGAATACTTCCGTCCTGACACCTGGTCGCTCCTGATGGTGGATGAGGAAAAGGACGAACTCTATTTCGCAATCGCTGTGGGTGCTGCCTCCGACGTTTTAACCAAAGTTCGTCTCAAAGTAGGGGAAGGGCTCGCTGGCTGGGTTGCCCGCCACGGCCAGCCTCTCATCGTTCCTGATGTAAAAGCCGATCCAAGGTTCTCCTCGCGCCTCGATGAACTGACTCAACTGAAAACGCAGTCCGTAATCTGCGTGCCCCTGCGCTCGAAACACCGTGTCCTCGGCGTGATCCAGCTTGTGAACGCCAACGTCGGGCTCAGCGAAAACGAAATGTTCTTCCTGCAAGCGCTGAGCGACTACGCTGCCATCGCTATCGAAAACGCGCGCTCGGTCGAAAAAATTCAGGAACTGACCATCA